>Ga0136636_10001540_pt1 | contig 13536 bp, 8 predicted proteins | sample AntDrymUQ8522106_2_FD_104653 | JGI IMG/M metagenome (GOLD analysis project Ga0136636, IMG submission 104653) | Polar desert sand microbial communities from Dry Valleys, Antarctica - metaG UQ852 (21.06) | ecosystem: Environmental > Terrestrial > Soil > Desert | place: Antarctica: Dry Valley... | reverse complement strand
CCCCTTTACAAGGGGAGGGAACCGGATTTTTCTTGTTTCCCCCCTTTACAAGGGGGGATTAAGGGGGGTAATAATGTGATTAAAATTACAGCAAACTACTTTACAAACAACCTCTTAGCAAATATTAATTTAATGAGAAAAGTTCATGAATGCAGAAATATCGACAGCTTGGGATAAGGTTCAAAGCATGGTTAACGGGTTCATAGCTTTGCTACCGAACATTGTATTAGGGTTAATTGTCTTCATCTTCTTTTTGTTTATTGCTAGCAGAATTAAGCTACTGGTCAAGCGGTTAACTCGCAATCGCCGTTCTGCGCGAAATCTGGGACTAGTTCTAGGAAGGTTAGCCCAAGGGGTAACAATTTTGATTGGGTTGTTTATTGCCCTTTCCATTGTGATTCCTACATTTAGAGCTGGTGATTTGATACAACTTTTGGGAATTAGTGGTGTTGCAATTGGTTTTGCTTTCCGTGATATTTTGCAAAACTTCTTAGCTGGCATTTTAATTCTGCTAACTGAACCTTTTCAAATTGATGATCAAATTGTTTTTAAAGGCTTTGAGGGAACTGTTGAAAATATTGAGACACGCGCAACAACAATCAGAACCTACGACGGTCGGCGGATTGTAATTCCTAACTCGGAATTATTTACCAATTCTGTCACCGTGAATACTGCCTTTGAGAACCGCCGATTAGAGTATGATGTCGGCATTGGCTACGGCGACGATATTGACCTAGCCAAACAGTTAATGCTAGATGCAATGCTTAGTGTCGATCAGGTTTTAAAAGATCCGGCTCCTGATGTACTAGCAATGGAACTAGCCGGAAGTACTGTCAACATCCGGGTTCGCTGGTGGGTTCATCCACCACGACGGGCAGATAATCTGATTTCGCGGGATAAAGTGATTACTGCTATTAAGAAAAAACTCGTTGCAAATGGCATTGATTTACCTTTTCCCACACAACAAATTTTATTCCACGACCAGACCGAAGAGACAGATGGCGATCGCTCCCGTCAGCGTGAAGGTTGGCCATCTGGTAAAGGTGAAGTACCAAAACCCCGCAGCATTAGCAGTTCACTCAGGTTACTCGCTCAAAAGCAAGATGATGACAACGGTAAAGTAGATTCTGCAAAGGTCAATAATGAAATATGAAAAATGTCAAATTGAGCAAACTGTGGGATACGCTCCACTCAAGTTACTGGTTCATTCCCTCAATTATGGCTATACTTACCACTGCCTTGGCATTTACAATGTTAATGCTCGATCGCACAGGTAAGGCGGGTCTTAGTTATTGGTGGAGCTACACTGGTGGAGCAGATGGAGCGCGATCGGTTTTAGGAGCAGTTGCAGGTTCAATGATTAGCGTTGCTGCTACAGCCTTTTCAATTACAATCGTGGCGCTTCAGTTAGCTGCTTCCAATTTTGGGCCGCGACTCCTACGCAATTTCATGAAGGATACTGGTAATCAAGTTGTCCTTGGTACATTCATCAGTACATTCATCTACTGCTTGCTTATACTTCTGACTATTCATAGTGAGGGAGATGGATATAGTGAGTTTGTACCGCAAATTTCGGTTACGTGCGGTATTTTACTCGCAATTATTAGCATCGGAGTTTTGATTTATTTTATCGATCATGCTTCTACAATAATTCAGGCTTCGCACATCATCGAAAACGTTAGTGATGACTTAGATAGAGCCATAGATCGCTTGTTTCCCAAAAAAATCGGGCGTAGCGTCCCATTCGGACAAGAAATTGCAGAAATACCTGAAGATTTTGACTTCGTTGCAAGTCCTGTAAAAGTTAATAAAAATGGTTATATACAAGCAATTGACGACAAAGAATTGCTAACAATTGCCCGAAAAAACAATCTTTTATTGCGCGTCGAGTCTCGACCGGGAAAGTTTATTGTTAAGGACAGTGATTTAGTTATGGTTTTTCCTGGTAAATTCGTGAACCAAAAATTAACCAAACAAATCAATGATTGCTTTATTTTGGGTAAAGAACGTAGCGAACAACAAGATATCGAGTTTCCCATCGATCAGTTAGTAGAAATTGCCATACGTGCGCTTTCTCCAGGGATTAATGACCCATTTACCGCAATTCGCTGTGTTGATAGACTAGGAGCGGGACTGTGCCGTTTAGCCCAAAAAGATTTTCCTTCACCCTACCGCTACGATGAAGATGATAAATTACGTGCGATCGCTTTTGGGGTAACATTTGAGGGATTGGTTGATAGTGCCTTTAATGCAATTCGGCAATATGCACGATCTGATACATCAGTAACCATTCGTTTATTGGAAGCGATCGCTAATATTGCAACTTACACCAACAATCCCAAATACCAAATAATTTTACAGCGTCATGCAGAGATGATTTTGCGCGGTAGCCAAGACGGTTTACCAGAAGAACTAGACCGCCAGGATGTGCAAAAGCAATATGACAGCGCGATTCAAGTTTTAAAAAATCAGACTTTGGCTGAAAGAAAAAAATGAAAAGTCTCAATTGGAAAGGTTATCGAATTATTGCGTGGGTAGGACAAGCTCTATTAACAATTCTTGTCATAGCCGCAGCAGTTCAAGGTAAATGGACAAATGCTTTTGGTCTTGCAATCTTCCTTATTGTATCCTTTGTATTTGTCATTCAAGATGATAAGTTACCCACCTTGTTTGATTTTCTATTTGTCTTGGCTGCATTGCTAAATGCTACTGGTTGGGTATGGGATTTATTTGGTATGCCAGGCCCCTATGATGAGATTGTTCATGGTTATACCACTTTTGCAATTACCCTCGCACTCAGTTTTGTAGTCTATGGTTCAATGCTGAATATATTTCGTAATCATACACTCTTATATCTAGTGACAATTACCAGTTTTGGAATTGCCATTGGTGCTTTGTGGGAAGTTACAGAATGGTCTGCCGGTAAAATTCTCAATAGCCAAGTAATTGAAAGCTTGGATGACACCATTATTGATTTAATTATGGACTCTCTTGGGGCTGGATTAGCGGCTTTAATTAGTTTTTGGGCGTTGCGAAATTGGAAAAATCGTAATGCAGAGGCAAACAATTCACAAACTGAGACATATATTTAAAACACTTGATAAATTCCAATTTTCTACATATCCTTAAATCATCTACTTAGGAGGTATATATGTTAAATAATTTAGAACCATTTTCACATCCACCAAAAAAACAAGAATTTGCTGCTATCTTTCGTTTAGTAAGTCGAATTAGTTTTTGGGTACAGCTAGTACTTGGTGGTGTTTCTGGCATTGCTGTATTCTTGTCCTGCTTTAGTCGTAGCATTACCACTCAAACAAACAATGCAGGTATAGGGTTTGGGATATTTTTGGCTATTGTTAGTATTTTATTGCTGTCCTTTCGAGTATATTGGGCTATCCGTTATCGGAAAATGGCTAAACTTTTACAAACACCAAATTCTGAAAACCATCCCAAAAAAGAAGAGGTAATTAAAAATTTACAAATTGGATTGCTTGTGAGTTTAGTAGGCTTATTAATAGCTTTTATTGCTTCAGAAGTGACGGTTACAGTTATATTGGGGAAAGCAGTAGCACAACCTCAAGGTGTCGCAATTTATCAACCAGAAAATGTAATTCGTTCGCTAGATATTTTTGTAATGTTAGCAAACGTCAACATGATTGGCGCTCACTTTTTTGGGGGAGTTACCTCTCTTGGTCTACTCTATTGGCTAGAAGAGTAATAAGTACAGTATCAATCGGGGTAAAATATTGGGAGTTTGATAATTTCTCTATATTTACTTGATGCTAAATATTCTATTTAACTGGAATCCCCTTATGGTCTTAGATTCTACCACGGGTGAAGTCGCAATTGCAGAACAACTCAAGCAATTTTTACTAGTACTATCTGTCTCATTGGGTGTAGCAACACTACCACAAATTTTTAGTTGGTTGCGCCGCATTCCTTATACACTATTACTGGTCATAGTGGGATTAGGATTAGCATTCGTGAATGTGCGATTGATTAATCTCTCTCCTGAATTGATTCTGATGATTTTCTTACCGCCACTGCTGTTTGAAGCTGCTTGGAATTTGAAATGGTCAGACTTAAAACAGGATTTGTTACCTATTTGTCTGTATGCAGTAGTTGGGGTGATAATTTCTATTGCTGGAGTAGCACTCGGTCTTCATCAATTCGCTGGACTTGAACTTAGCATTGCTCTATTGGTTGGAGCTAGTCTATCAGCAACCGATCCGGTTTCAGTAACGGCTCTATTTCGGGAACTAGGAGCAAGCAAACGCCTAAGAACGCTGATGGAAGGAGAAAGTTTATTTAATGATGGTATGGCCGTTGTGGCGTTTGGCTTATTAGTTGCTTTGCCGTTAGGTACTGCCAAACTTGATTTACAGTCTGCTTTATTAGAATTTTTTCAGGTAGTAGGCGTTGGTATCAGCGTTGGAGGACTAATTGGGTTTGGTATTTCCTATCTAACACAACGTTTCGACTTACCATTAGTAGAACAATCCCTTACCCTGGTTTCTGCCTACAGCACTTACCTAATTACAGAATATTTGGGTGGTTCTGGAGTGATTGGAGTTGTCACCACAGCTTTAATTTTAGGCAACTTTGGCTCGCGTATCGGCATGAACCCGCGCACGCGGATCATTGTCACTGAATTTTGGGAATTTCTAGCTTTTTTTGTGAATTCGATTGTTTTTCTCTTAATTGGCGATCAAATTCGCTTTGCTGTCTTAGGAGATAACCTAAAAAGTATTGCAGTCACAATTGTGGCGATGATTGTGGCACGGGCAGTATCTATTTATGCTTTAAGTAGCCTCAGCAACTGGTTAGCTAAATCCCAAATTCCTTTATCTGAACAAACTGTATTGACGTGGGGCGGGCTACGCGGCTCTGTCTCCATTGCCCTGGCTTTGAGTGTACCAGCCATACTTCCGCAAAGGGAAGAAATTATTGCCACTGTATTTGGAGTAGTTTTATTTACTCTGTTAGTACAAGGCTTAACCATCCAACCATTATTAGAGAAACTCCAACTTTTAGGTTCGCAACCGCTACGTCAAAAATACACCGAAGCAATTGCCCGTCAAGTTGCTCTCCAACGGGCGCTGGAATATTTAGAAACAGCACAAAAGCGTCCCGGAATTGAGCCGGAGTTTTATCGCTACCAGAAGACGCTGCTTTCAGGAGAAATTACCTTTTTGCAAGAAGAAATTGACAAGTTACTTGATGAATACCCAAATTTGCAAGAATTTACAACCGAAGAACTGCGAGGGGAACTGCTGGCAATTGAAGCTGATACCTATGCTGAGTTTGTCCGTGCAGGTAAGTTAAATAAAGAACTGTCACCTTTTTTGCAAACAACCCATGACAGAGCAGATGGGAAGGAATAAGTGTAAATAGCTACCCAATACTGCTCGGTTAAGAAAAAATAGCTAGTAAAGTCAAGAGGGTAACGTTCGCGTATTTAATACGAGAACAAGATGAGTAAAAAAGTAGGTTTCTCAATTTTTGTTCTCGTATATTATCCGCGAACACTTTTCTTTTTGTTTTACTCCCCATTCTCCTTAACCGAGCAGTATTGGACTAGGAGTAATTCATAATTTAAAATTGAAGAGATTTATTTAAAACCGTGTTTGATACTCCACTACTGCACGACTATCATCGGTTAAGTTAGTGGAAGCACGCACACGAAACTCATCGTTTATCCGGTAATTAACACCCCATTGGAATGGGTCATTTGTTGTCAAAATCTTGATGCTGGAAACCGAGATTTTTGAAGAAATATCAACCCCAGCCTCTGCTGCTAATTCTAAAGTTGAACTGCTCCTTCCAGCTTCGGGATTCTCAGAAATAACGGTAGGAAATATCCGCAGTTCACTTAAGCCAAAGGTACTCCCAATCTGGTTAAAAGCTGACTGAAAATTGTTGAACACAGCCGAACCTGCAATGTTAATCAGTCCCAAAGTACTGTCGCCACGTCCTTGGGTGTCTATAAATCCACCTCCTAAAAGAGCAACAATTTCAGTTTGACTACGTGACGGACTACTTGTTAGTTCTAGATTTTCGTTTAGTTTGCTCGCAAGACCGTTAATACTGGCTTCGACTCGAACACTCTCTAAAGCTGATAAACCTGTGGTATTTATTCGGCTGAAGTCATTACTTTGAGTTACGTCCAATACCTTGGCAAATAGCTGTATATCTAAGTTGGGATCGCGGGGTTGAGAGGGACTAAAAGTTGCGGTGTGTGTATAGCCACGAGCAAGGCTAAATTGGGTAGTAAATAAATTCACCCCACCTTGTTCTAGCCGGATAGTGCCATCGGGTATTGGCTGATTGATTGAGCCGTTAACTATGAGATTACCAGTTGCGCGGAAACTGAGAATAGGGGGACGGGTAATTTGGACGTTTTTACCGAGTTCTAAATCTAGATTATTAAATCTAGCGATCGCATTTACCGACCCATTCCCAATTTCAGGTTTACTCTGCTTATTATCTTTTATGGGTGATACGCCAAAACCACTATTTGCAGATGAAGCGGTGCCGGTAGATTCTGCCAGCAATACCTGACCATCAAATAAATTTACTTTACCCCCAATTACTGGGTTAAGGGCAGAACCAGTAATCTGTAAATTGCCACTAGCACCTCCCTGGTAAAGTCCCTTCAGAGTTAACGCTAGCTGATCGAGATTAACAGTCAGGGGATTGTTGATAGTGTTGTCATTGTTGAAAATCGGAATTTCTCCAGCAGCTTCTACCTTGCCACGGCTAAATCTACCCTGAAGATTTTCTACTAAGATGGTATCAAAATTAAACAGCACTCTACCTGTAACACGTCTCAGTTTACCTGGCAAAGCCTGGGCTGAAAAAGTAGCATCATTAATAGTAACAATTCCATCTACTTCGGGTTTTTGCAATGTTCCGCGTACTTTGAGGTCTACTTCTCCTCCACCTTTTTCAAATACCACTTGATTAGTCAATGCGTTTAACAGTGCCAATCCCTCGTTTTCTAACTTCACATCTAAACTGATTTGCTCGCTATCTGGTGCGACGGAAGCAAAAGGCAATTTATAAGGGATACTGCCAGTAATATCAACAGGTTTTGGGCCAGCAACTGCTACAGTACTACCAAAGTTTAAGCGTCCGTTGGCATAGCTGAAACTTGCGATCGCAGAATCTATTTTGCTCTGATTCAATAATCCTTCTGTAACTTGCAATTCTCCTCTAGCTTGGGGATTAGCAATGCTGCCTGCTAAAGCTGCTGTACCGTTAAGATTACCTGTGATTCCAACTGGCAGTTTGACAAAATTATTCAGTATTTGTACCGGAAAATTATTCACCCGCAACTGACCGGATTGCTCATCACCGCCAACGTTACCCGTGAAGGCAATCAACCTGTTTTCAGATTCAAGCCGTAAAGGTCGCAAACTCAAAACACCGTTTTCAAAGTTGCCTTCGGCAATCACTTTGTCGGCAGTATAATAACGATTTCGTTCTTCCTTTTTACCCCAGGCAAAGTTTTGTCCATTCAAATTAAAATCCACTGATAATCCATTGGCTGTAGCTGTATTTACAGCCACTTCCCCGTTGAAAGTCCCCTTTAAGTCTGCCAAATCTGGTATGGGAGTGGAATTAAGTCGCTTTTCTTCTTGTTCTTCTACCAAAGCTTCAATTTCAGAAAACCGTTGGATTTGGGTTAATAAAGGTTGATTTTGCCCTCCTTGGGGGGTGGTGGTTAGATCCTCTGCTGTGCCGTAGATTTCTGCTGAACCACCTGGCAAGTTTTGTAAATCAAATACCTGCGCTACAGTTAGAACATCTTGGATTTCTCCCTGGTTGATGTTCAGTTTACCTTGTAGTTGAGGGCCTTTAGGACTTTGGGCAAAACTACCGACAAAGGCGTAGCTACTTTTGCCTTTGACAAATTCGCTACTGGTGAGTGTGCCTTTACCGTTACCGTAGCGGAATTGAGCAGCTATTCGATCGCCTTTAACTCGGCCAATTTGCGGATTAGCGATCGCTAAATTCCCCGTTGCTGCCAATGTCTGCTGATTAAATAGCAAATCCCCAGTTAATAACCCAGTTATTTTACCAGTACCCAGTCGAGTAATTGCTGGCGGAGTCAAATTCAATATTTGTAAGGGGAAACTTGCAACTTTGAGCGTCCAATCATTCCCTTGAGCATTACCTATAGCTGATGCTTGCTGCCATTTTACTAAGAAGGATTTCGGGCGATTATTGGCATCTAAATTGAAGGCCACGCGATCTCTATTACCCGCCAAGTTCAAATTTAAACCGCGTCCCTGTACTGAATCGATGTTTCCAGTTAACAACGGTTCAAAAGCGATATCTTGAACAACCAAGTCTCGTAAATTAATTTGCCCTACCACATTTGGCAAGGGCAGCTTACCAGTTATTTGACCATTAAAATCTACTCTGCCAGCCACAGTAACCTGATTAAGAAGATTGATCGGTAACTGTTTTAAGTTGTAATTCTGGGCCTGAACGTTGAGATTTAGAGCAGTAATTTCCGGTATACCTGCCTTTTTTGCATTGGCTAATATGTTACCAGTAACACTTAAACCGGGAGCAGTTGCTCGTTCAATGGTAAGCCTTTCACCACTCCAAGCGATCGCAGCACTCAAGGGTTGCTCAAAACCAGGGATACCTTGGGATAATTGCACCTGTCCAGCAGCACGCACATCAGCTAATTTAGATGATCCTAGCGTGCCAACTAATTGCAACTGACCGCCAAACTGACCTCGCAATTGCTGATTTAACCGATTTAATTCTACACCAGAAGCATTAACTACAGCTTGATAGCGACCATTAGCCAACTGGATATTAGAGGCTGCGATCGTTCCGCCTGCAACATCCAGCCGTCCCTGACCACTAGCTTGGATAGTTTGCGGTTGGAAGGACTTAACAGAACCCGCCACGTTTGCTTGACCAGTTAACGTCCCTCGGAACTGCGGTGGTACTGCTGCTAACTGCTGCAACGGTAGATTATTTGCTTGAACTTGCGCCTGGTATACACCATTACCCACTTTAATATTAGAGGCTGCGATCGTTCCGCCTGCAACATCCAGCCGTCCTTGACCACTGGCTTGGATAGTTTGCGGTTGGAAGGACTCAACAGAACCCGCCACGTTTACTTGACCAGTTAACGTCCCTCGGAACTGCGGTGGTACTGCGGCCAACTGCTGCACAGGAACATTATTTGCTTGAACTTGCGCCTGATATACACCATTGGCAAGTTGGATATTAGAGGCAGTAATAGTCCCACGCGCAACATTTACCCGCGCTTGACCGTTGGCTTGAATAGTTTGCAGCTTAAAAGAATCAACAGAACCCGCGACGTTGAACTGACCAGTTAACGCTCCCTGGAACTGCTTTGGTACTGTTGTCAACTGCTGCACAGGCACATTATTTGCTTGAACTTGCGCCTGATATACACCATTCGCCACTTGAATATTAGAGGCTGTAACCGTGCCACCGCCAATAGCAAGGCGACCTTCACCACTGCCACGGAGGGTTTTCAGGCTGAAATTATCTCTGTTGCCTGCGATTTGGAACGTACCCGCCAATGGGTTATTTAAAGCTGGGGGAGACTGTTTCAATATTTGTCCCAACCGCACACCATTAGCTACAAGTTGAGCAGAGAAGCTTTGGTCTTGCAGTTGGATATTAGAAACTGCAACTGTGCCGCCACCAATTTGAACTCCTCCACCATCACTACGAATCGTGGCAATTTTAAATGGTGCTGTGCTTCCTGAGAGAATGAGACGACCATTAAACTGTGCTTCCGCCAAAGAGACATTTTGCAATTGACTTTTGTCTACAAAGGGTTCCAATTTTACCCCAGAGGCAACAGCAACAGCTTGCCAACGCTGATTGGCGTAACTACCAGTTGCCCGGACTGTACCACTACTTACATTCAGAGCCACATTGCGGAAAGAGACGTTGCGATTTGGAGCGATTGCAACTTCACCAGTTCCGGGGTAAGTCCCGTTAGGAGCTTGATATTGTACCGCAGTTTGGGCATTTGTGGGAGGGCCAGTTAGTTGGGCTGTACCTGAGACATTGCCGATTTGGAAAGTGGGTGTTATGTCATAAACTTTTGCGATCGCATCCCCTGGAAGATTCTTGGCGGCAAAATTTATATCCAGTCGCGGATTTTTACCGAGTTGAATTGTCCCAGCGCCCGTGATATCACCACCAACTTTAACTTTACCTTGAATATCTTTTAGGGTAATTAAAGAGGAACTAGTAGCAAGCTCAAACTTACTACTGATGCTATTAAAATCAACTTTGTCAATCCGAGCAGTTTGAATAGTGGTAACTGTGCCTGAGATAATTGGCTCTTTAGTTGATCCGGTAATCTGCAAAGAAGCTTGTACTTGTCCAGCGATCGGCAAAGGCAGTTTTACTTTTAGAGTTTCCTGAGCATTCGCCAAACTCACCGCATTTACCCGCCCTGCCAACTTAAAGCCTGCTTGAGTGTCAATGATTCCCGTAGCCACTAAGGGAATTTTGCCATAGTTGGTAGTAACATTCTCCAACTGCAACTCCGTTCCCTGGAAGCGCAGATTTCCTTGGCTATCGCTCAACAGTTGCGGGACTTTCGGTATTTGAACTGTTACGCCTTGCACAGCAGCCCTGCCATACAATAAAGTCGGTTGTCCTGGTGTTAACTTAACTAACAAGTCGCCATTGGCTCGACCCGCCTGTAAGTTAACTGGTAACTTAATTAACCGACTAATATCCTCAGCCAGCAAGTCTTGCGATCGCACTTGAAAGTTCCCTGCTAGCACCCTGGAACGCGTCTCTCCCTGAATAGAAATACTACCACCACTGTCTGCTAGCCCCCCCACATCAAACCTGATCAACTGGTTATTTGCTAAAAGTTGTGCAGAACCGTTGATTTGAGAAAATGTTACAGGGGATGAGGAAGATGTTGCTTCCTTATCTCCCCCTGCTCCCCTGCTCCCCTGCTCCCTTGCTTCCTCTACTCTCTTCTGCGGCATCAAGGCCAGCTTGGCATTGCGAAACCGTAGGTTGTCCAAATCGGTTTTAATAGCGCCACCTTCACGCGACGGCGCTATATTAGTGGAAACCCAGCGCCCTTGGTTATCCTGTTCAATATAAATATCTGGGTTGACTAAGGTAACATCTAGCTTTAACTGGCGGTTAAAAATTAGTTGTAAGGGGTTAAAACCCACCTCTACAGCTTCAATCACGGCCCGATCTGGATCTGTGGATGTCGCTGGGATAGCTGAAGCCCCAAATTGCACTCCCGTCAACGAAAATTGTGTGACTTTACCTAGTTTTACCGGACGGTTGAGTGTAGTAGTGAGACTTTGTTGTGCTAAGGGCGTTAACTCTGTTTGGACAAAAGTCCACAACCGATAAATACCGACAATAACTCCTAACAGCAAAAGTCCGCCCAAAGCAATGCTACCCCGACTCAACACCAGCAACCATAGACGCTTGCGGATAGGGCACGGTGAGGGAATATCTTGATTGGGAGATTTAGTCATTTGCTTTCACTGTATTAATTGCCAGATGTCGCTGGCACACACAAGCATTAACTGAGACGCTGATTCAGTATGCCATTTCCAGGATACGCCAACTAAACCCAAGACCTCATTGGTTAAGTTACGATGTTTGCTTATAGCGGTTCCCATTCAGATGCGGTACAACATTATATCGCCTGGTGTAGGGGCACGGCAGTGCCGTGCCCTTACGGGTGTACCTCACGCTTGTCGGGAAACGCTATAATCCAATACTTATGCTTAATAATATTGGCGTTTTCAGGTAAATCTGATCCGAATAGAGTGAAAATTGTTCCTGTGACTTTCGCACAGGCACAACGTAGAACTTTAATATAGATAGACCTTAAAAAAGACAGATGATTACACCAATGCGTGTTTTTGTGTTAATTTTTAATGCTCGAACGGAAAATGAGGGAATTCATACCATTCGGGAAGGCGATGCCTACGGCGGCAAGCTACGCAATAAAATTCTGATGTTCGAGTCAGAAGACGACGCCACCCGCTTTGCCCTGATGTTGGAAGCTCAGGATTTTCCCTCACCTACACCAGAGCCGATGGATGCTGAGGAAATCAAGGAATTTTGCGAAAGTGCTGGATATGAATGGGAAATCATCCCAGAAAACAGCAATTTAGTTGTAACTCCCCCAGAACTTAACGTCCAACAAACTGACTGGCAAGAAGATGCCCAGAAGGAGGATACTGTTGAAGACCCCTTCCCTCTCAATCAACAGCCACTAGAAGAACCAGACTTGTCTGATTCTGAACTAGAGAAGATGCGTCGCAAATTGGAAGGATTGTTGTAATTTGTCATTAGCCATTGGTCATTGGTTATTAGCCATTGGTCGCTTGACTAATGACATAAAATGCAAAACTTCATCCTGTCTCTAGCTTCCCTCTCCTTTACAAGGAGAGGGATTGAGGGTGAGGTAAGCCAGGGACATAAATTGTATATTATTTAATTCTTATTCCTAAGGACAAATGACAAACTTGCAGGAACGTGGGCATCTTTTAACCGAGCTGGTAAATCCTAACAGTCTTAACTTAGACCAGCTCAGTTCTCTGGAATTGGTGGAGTTGTTTAATAGCGAAGACCAAAAGGCAGTCGAGGCGGTTGCGGCGGCGAAAATTCAGTTGGCACAAGCAATTGATAGCACCGCAGAGCGTTTGCGCCACGGAGGACGCTTATTTTATATCGGTGCGGGCACAAGTGGCAGGTTAGGAGTGTTGGATGCTGCTGAGTGTCCACCTACTTTTTGTACGCCGCCAGAGTTGGTACAGGGGATTATTGCTGGTGGTGCTGGCGCACTGGTACGCAGTTCGGAGGATTTAGAAGACAGCATCGAAGATGGGGAGGCTGCGATCGCAGGGCGACATATTACCCAACTAGATGTAGTAGTTGGCATTACCGCAGGTGGGACAACGCCTTATGTCCACGGTGCGCTTCATGCTGCTCGTGCGCGAGGAGCCAAGACTATTTTTATCGCCTGTGTTCCCGCAGAACAAGTTAGCTTTGATGCCGATATTGACATTCGCCTTTTGACAGGGCCAGAAATAATCGCTGGCTCAACTCGCCTGAAAGCTGGTACAGTCACTAAATTAGCTTTAAATATCCTTTCCACTGGGGTGATGGTCAAACTAGGCAAAGTTTACGGGAATCGCATGGTAGATGTAGCGGTAACAAATCAAAAGTTACGCGATCGCGCCTTGCGAATTTTGCAAGACCTCACAGGCTTAAGCCGGGAAGCTGCTGGCTTTTTATTAGAACGCAGTGGTAAATGGGTCAAGCTAGCGCTATTAATGCACTGGACTGGTTTGGAAAAAGACGAAGGCGATCGGCTTCTTTCAGAACACCAAAGTAATCTTAGAGCAGCAGTTTTGAGTTATCAAAACCACAACAAACCTTAAATAAATACTTTATACACTTAAGGCTTATCGGTGTCAATTTCAGGCGTATAGAGAGACGGGTTAGCGAAGCGGGGCGATCGCT
>Ga0136636_10001539_pt1 | contig 13539 bp, 11 predicted proteins | sample AntDrymUQ8522106_2_FD_104653 | JGI IMG/M metagenome (GOLD analysis project Ga0136636, IMG submission 104653) | Polar desert sand microbial communities from Dry Valleys, Antarctica - metaG UQ852 (21.06) | ecosystem: Environmental > Terrestrial > Soil > Desert | place: Antarctica: Dry Valley... | reverse complement strand
TGGAAAGTAATTCAAGAATTGCAAAAAGCAACCGGAACGACTATCGTTATCAACGAAGTAAACGAGGAAGGTGTTGTTGAAATCCTTGGAACAGATCCTGCAGGAATTGCAGCAGTATTGGCGAAAATCGAATCTTTGATTTTCAAACCGGTAGTTGGCGAAACCTATGATGTAAAAGTAATTAAGATGCTTGACTTTGGTGCTGTAGTAGAATACTTGAATGCACCAGGTGCTGAAGTATTGCTACACGTATCGGAACTGGATTGGGCACGTACAGAAAATGTTTCCGACGTTGTTAATATGGGTGATGAATTCCAAGTGAAATACCTCGGAATAGATCCAAAAACCAGAAAGGAAAAAGTTTCCAGAAAAGCTTTGATGCCAAGACCTCCGAGAGATGAAAATGCTCCACGAGACGACCGAGGCCCACGACCTGAAAGAAGGGATGACAGAGGTCCGAGAAGAGACGACAGAAGAGATGACCGCGGTCCGCGCCCTGAAAGAAGGGACGACAGAAAAGAAGGCAACGAGGATAAGCCGCAAGACTAATTCTTTGCTCTATATTAAAAAATCCGGTCTATTCATTTAGATCGGATTTTTGCATTTATAGCACCACTTATCCTCAAAAACAAAAATACATTGGTCAAATTTTGCAAGCTTTTTTAACTTTATAAAAAAATTTGCGAAAAATGAGATTGCAATTCTTCAGTTTTCACTTTTTCCTCTTGCTTCTTGGCGTTGGCGCGAATGCACAGCAAAATCAGGAAAAATCCCTTTACGATTATTTCGACAATGCCGTCGGAATCAAAAATTTGGGAATCAATAACGGACCCATATATCTCAATCCGTATCGAGCCGCCGACGGAACCGATAAAAAAATTTATGGTTTGCGCGAGAAAGTCAGCCTCAATATCAAACCTTCAGCATTATCGGCGGGAAGTTATTCAATGTCTGTGCGCAAAATGGACGGGCTGCCTCGTAAAAAACAGCCGACATCGCAGGAGTTTATAAAGTCCAATACTTCGCCGTCAAGTCGCAGTCTGGCTGTACTGCCCGAACTCCGCGGCGAATTGCGTACCGGCGTTATTATTTCCAAAAACGGCACTAATGACCTCAATCGTAAAACGGTTGCGCTTTCGGTTCCGGGTAAATCTTACGCATTTAAAATTGCCGAAACAGATCGAAATGGAAAGTTTACGTTTGTCCTCGATAAAAACCCCACGCTTTCCAATTTGACACTTCAGGTGATGGATGAGAACCGCAATGACTATAGTATTATAATGAATGAGAACAATGGATTTAATCTGTCTTGACTAACCTATGACACCGAATTTGTTTTGCCTTCCGATCTCAAACAAAGCATTGAAGAACGATCGGTGGCCAACCAGATTGAAAATGCCTATTACGTGCAAAAAAAAGACAGCATTGTTCCTGATTTGCAGACTAATGCTTTTTTTGAGTCATTACAAAAAGAATATGTACTTGATGATTATACGCGGTTTCCGACAATGAAAGAAACGATTACCGAAGTAGTGACCGAACTTTATTACACCAAAAAAGCAACAGCTACTCGATTCGTTTGCGAAACAATTCATTGGATAATGATCCTTTCGGCTTACCCCTATTGCTGGTCGACGGATTGCTGATTCAGGATGCCAATGAACTTTTTGATTATAATCCGGACAATATCGATAAAATAAGTGTGGTAAATCAGCCCTACGTATACGGTCCGCGCACGTTCAGCGGCGTGATCAACATCACGACCAAAAACAGTGACTATCAAACCAAGTCTACCGGCGATTTTATGAAGGTGATTGATATTCAAAGACCCGCAAACACGAAATATTACTACAATCCGCAACACAGCGAAAAAGCCAACAATCGCATCCCCGATTACAGGTACCAACTGCTATGGTTTTGCCAGAATACAATGGGGAAAATATTTCGTTTTACACTTCCGACGTCGCCGGAACTTTCGAGATTGTCATTGAAGGATTTACCGACGATGGAACGCCTGTTTCCATAAAAGGTTTTCTAGAAGTAAAATAATTTTCATTTTTTAGGCAACCTTTTTTAATTTATTCAGACTATAGGCTACAGACTCAAATAATCATCACGGGCATTTGAGATGGAACAGCCATAAATATAATAGTGGAGTTTCACGCAATTGCCGCCACAGCTTTCGTTTTAATTAGTTAGGTTAGCTTGCCCCGATTGATGCCATAAAGTTTATCGGGGCTTTTTTTAAGGCTACTTCTGTTTAATCATTAAGAAATAAAAACAAAAAAATGAAAAACGCCATTACCTTTATCCGTTCTATTCTGCTTCTCGCAGTAGTGTTTTCTATGACAAAATGTACTTCGGACATCGATGACAACATCGCTGAAACGACCAATAGTAATCCGCTTCCAAAAGAGACCATTATTAAAAATTCAGAATTATTTAATTTGCTGGAACGCGTCACAACTGACGAGGCAGATCCTTTGAACCAGATTGTGTGCGTCGATTTTATCTATCCATTGACTATATTGATTTACGATTTCAATTTTCAGGTGCTTGGTTCGCAAAGCATGAACAGTGACCAGGATTTCAGTTCGTTCCTTGGCGCGCTACCGGCTAACCAACCGGTTAGTATCAGCTACCCTATTTCGACAATTCTGGCTGACGGAACGACGTTTTCGGTCAATAACAATACTGAATTGAAGCTGGCTATCGACAACTGTTCTCAGAACGAAATCATCACTTTCTGCAACGGTATATTTTCAGGAGACAACCCAACGACCGGAGACCCAAGCTGTGCTTCATTCGTGAAATATATCGACACGCAGTATTTCGATAACAAATATGTAAGCGGAACTTTTCTCATTGACAGTGACGGCACGCTCGTATTCCATTACAACGGCATTGCCTATCAGGGAAGTTGGCAATTTCTTTTTGTGGACCACGGCCAACTGCATCTCAACATAAATCTGGAAGGCACATCACAAGTCGCGCTTGACTGGAATATAGACCGACCGATATATTTTGCAGACGGCAATATCGTTATTGACAATCCCGATCCTGCAAAGGACATCATGCTCCAGAAATATTGTCAGGAAGAAACGGTGTATGCGATTGGCGATACCGGACCGGCAAATGGCATCGTGTTTTACGACAAAGGCTCTTACAGTGAAGGCTGGCGTTATATGGAAGTGGCGCTGACAGAAATGGGTTATTTTGAATGGGGTTGTTCGGCCACTGCAATTACGGCCGCTACTGCAACGGGAATCGGTAAAGGTTATTTTAATACTGCCGCGATTGTAAATTACCACGATAGTTTGATTAACTATTATCTGAATCCTGCCGTTTGCAATCCATCGAATAATGGCACGGTGGCGGCGAAAAATGCGATTTTATTTTCAAATAACGATATTGATGGTTGGTTCCTGCCGTCACTTGACGAGTTACAACTTATTTATGTAAACTTACATCAGCAGGGATTGGGCGGTTTCGCCAGTGGAATTTACTGGAGTTCGACAGCATTGGATGCGGCCTACGCCAAAACCATTGATTTCACTAACGGAGCGATATATGATACTGCTAAGACCCCATTGCCGAATACTGTTCGCGCCAGAGCAATCAGATATTTTTAGTTGGAATGCAGAAATTTATTAGTTTTAAAACCTAAAACGCCATTCTTGGATCTCGACGAACTCATAAAAGGCTGTATCAAACACAACGGAAAAGCGCAGGAAACTTTATACCATTTGTATAAAAATACTTTGTATGTGCTTTCCTTAAAATATTGTGCAAGCAAGGCTGAAGCCGAAGATAATCTGCACAATGCATTTATTGAGATCTTTACAAACATAAAAAACTTTAACGGCAAGGGGTCTTTCGAAGGCTGGATGAAACGGATCACCATCAATAAGGCGATTGACAGCTATAAGAAGAATTACAATCTGGTTCCGATCAACGAAGATATCGGACAAAGCACAGCAATAGAGGAAAGTGAAATCGATTTTTCGCTCGACGATATACTGAAGCTCATCCAGGAATTGCCACATCAGTATCGACTCGTATTCTGCCTATACGAACTCGATGATTATTCCCATCAGGAAATTGCAAAAATACTGTCGATTTCTCCCGGCACTTCAAAATCGAACCTGCACCGCGCAAAAATAATTCTCAAAGATCAGATCAAGGCTAAAAACTCATTCCACCACTACAACGAACGCCATGGAAAATAGGAAAGACATAGGAAAGGCATTTAAGGAAAAACTCCAGGATTTCGACGCACCGCCCGACGAGAAGGTTTGGGCGTCCATCCAATCTAATTTGCAAAAAGAGAAAAAAAGACGGTTCATTTTACCATTTTGGTGGACCACCATTGCCACTGTATTACTTTTGGGAATCGGTTTTATGGTATTTGATGGAAACGAAGAAGTCAATAATGAAAACACTGGATTACATCCAGAAAACGCATCTGGAAAACGGGAAAATACCGTCACCGACAATGCTGCAAAACCAGACAGCAATTCTGCCCAAGGCGATGGTTCCGGTGACAAGCTTCAAAATCCTGATGGAAATTCTGAGGCTAATGATTTAAATCAAAAAGAGACCGACCCTTCTGCTGCCGATCGTAATTCATCCAAAACAAAAAATGCTTCGGCTAAAAAGAAACTGATAGAAAATACGATTGTAGGTAAAAACCAACAAACAGTTAAAAACAAAAATCCAAAATTTTATGCTTTCGGCAAAAAGAAAAGGCAAAAAGGAAACAACGAGTTTAAAAGCAGTGGTGTAAACTCTGATGTTAAAAACAAATCTGGCATTAATGAAAGTGAAAACGCAAATGGCCAAATTACCGAATCTTTAAAGACGACAGTTGCCGGAGGTGACGCCACTATTGGAACTGGAGGCATTCCATCGAGAACTGATACAACAGGAAGTGAAGAAACAAAAGCAAGCGAACTAAAAAAAGCCGACAGCCTAAAGGTGCTATCCAAAAATGAAAAAAAGGCCGACACGTTACAAAAACAAAACAGCGTCGGGCAGAAAATGAGTCTGTTTGTGTATGGGTCGCCAACATACAGTAAGTATCCGTCGCAGTATTCCCCACTGTCAAAAGATTTAAAGGCAAATCGTAAAAGTTCACAAATTGTTGGGAGTTACGGTGCCTATGTCACTTATGAAAGCGGCGAAAGATGGAGCGCAAGAATCGGACTCAGCATAAACAATTCACGGTATATTACAAATGACGCTATTGTCAATACGCTTAATTACACCAATATAAATTACACAAAAGGAATCAGCAATATCGACATTTACCTGCAATCGGGTAACACCGGCACGATGGATATTATTCAGGATATTTCGTATATGGAAGTTCCGCTCGAGGTCAAATACGCCATCAGCACCAACAAATTCGGAGTAAACGCTTACGGTGGCTTGAGTGTCATGTTCCTCGGAAACAATAGTGTTTCGGTCAAGACCGCCAATGGAAAACGATTTAATATTGGAGAAACGAGGGATTTATCGAGTAATGCTTTCAGTATCAATGCCGGAATAGGGTTTGACTTTAAACTCACCCGACGTCTCAAAGTGAACTTCGAACCGATTTTTAAATACCATTTGCTCGATTATAAAAATAGCCCAAACATCAAACCGTACACCTTTGGCGCGCTTACCGGTTTGCAATTTTCATTGAAATAAAGTAAAAAATCCGCCTTAACTGGAGGGCACTGAAAAACCACTTGTAAAAAAAGAGCTTGTACAATTGTAATTGTGCAAGCTCTTTTCCTTGGGATATTTGAGAAATATTCAACTTTTTGTTTTGAATATGCAATTCTCAGAGCCCTCGTCTAGTATTTATCCGAATATTTATCCTATGTATTTTTTGGAAAGCTTTTTCAGTGCCCTCCAGTTAAGGCGGATTTTTTTTCTTATCAACGACGTATACCAACTATTACTTTCTGATAAATTCTAGTGTATGATTTTGAATGTTAGTTTTCAGAATTGCAATGTACGTACCTGAAGGAATTTTACTAACATCTCTTTTCTGTTCCGTTAAATCCTCGGCGATCGAAAACTTATCTACGGATTGCCCCATCATATTATATATTTCAATTTCATTCGCGATTTCACTTTCGCCTAGTTGGAAATTAAATAAAATTTCATGATCTGTAGGGTTTGGATAGGCCATAAATTTAGTGTTTCGCTGATCTTTATCCTGCATTTGTCTAAGTGCTACACCCGCTCCCGGAACATTCGTTGTTGTATATTTTTTATAGTTGAGCGTACTGCTGTTTTGATCCCAAAATAAATAGTTGGAAAAGGCATCCTGACTAACCGAAGCACCGGGTTTTCTGAATGAGGCAACCGACGGGATCACTTGATTTCCAACCATTGTAGGACTGCAAGTACCATAATTAACGAAAGAGTAAGCTCCGGCCGATGCTAAAGCACCTTGTCTGTAAGTATTTGCCACGATATCGAATCGGTTTGCTGTGACATTATTTGAGCAAAAGGTGATATTGTAATTCCCTTTTCCGTTTACACAAGAGATAACAGGGTCAACGGTCGTCACAGTAGAATAGGGCGTACCAAGGATCAAGTCGACGCCGCTGGTAGGACATACCACCGACCCCGTTCCGCTTTGAAACCACCAGTTGTGCATTTTACTTGTAATTGTGCTTGCTCCTCCACAGGGCGGAGCTATGGCTGTTGAATTTCCCATTGTCACAGAAAAGTCTTTTGCCGTATACGTTGATGTAAATGAAAGTCGTGCTGCAATGCGGGGTTTCCCTGTGTAACTTGTTGTGAAATTTTTTGTCGTGGTCAATACATTTGATCCATTCCATCTGAAATCATACATATTTCCTTGAACTACCGACAATCCGCCGGAAACAATACTAAATGTAGAAGGGTCAAACCATTGGCTTAAAAAAACAACAGAAGCCACCGTCTGTCCTGGATTTGAGCCTGAACCAATAATTTCCTCACTGTAAGAAACGTCGGGATTGTAATTTCGATCGAACAAGTGATACGAGCCCGGTGGCGTTGTGCGAATTACTTCCGATCCTAGAATATCAGCGCTCGAAAGGGTTGTCGAGCCCAAAAGATCCGCTGTATAGTTTGGCTTGTCAACGATATGAATATAAACCTTTGATTCAAGGATGGCTACCGTGTTAGTGTAGCTTTGTGGTGGAGTAGTTGAATAGGTAATGGTCAAGGTCTGCGGAGGATTTACCAAGCCTTCTTCATGCCAGACAACTGCATAACGACCTATAGTTTTTGTAGTCGCAATATTTGGATTTTTAGCTTTTTTTGTAACGTCACGGCATAAGGTTGATTTATATGGGTTATAAAGGGCAAAGGCAGTTCCATTCCATTTGAAGCTATAGCCATCGATCTTTCCGGTGGTATTGTTTTCAAACACGACTTGGATATACGTACCAAATGCATCCGAGAAAATAGCTACATCGGGATCATATCCTCCTGTTTGGCCTGCAGGAAAAGTGAACATCATAGAACCTGTGGGTAAGTCCCCGTAATTCCACGAGAGATATACTTCTGACGTAAAATTGGTCTGGCTCGTAATACTAGTCACATTGTCCCAAACCATAGCTTGAAAAGTTTTTATAGTACCATATTGTTGACAAATGTCGGTACCCGTATTGTTGACACCCGCCTGAACAATTGAAGATGGAAAATAACCAGGTTGTGCCCCGAACTGTGTTCCGACTGAACAATATGGTGACGGTAATGCAACATAGTCAACAGTAGTTGGCGCAGTTTGGGAGCGCGCGTTTCCTAAAAAAGCAAATATAATCGCAAGCGTAATGTAAAATTTGGTTTTCATATAAAATTGGTTTTAGTTACTGATTTAAATAGGTTCTTGATATAAAGAAGGCAAAAAACCTCGTGATTATGGTCAAAAAATTATTGGGTTGGATAAATTTACCGTTAAAAATTCCCAATCAATTAGGGGAAACCCTATTTTTATTTTAGAAAGGTTTTATCATTGTTTTTACTTTATTGTTATATGATGTTGCGGTATTTAATGCGATTTCTGCTTTTTACAATAATCTCTACACCTTGTAGACAGTCAGTTTCCGCCTAATATAAAGAAAATTTCAATGCTTTTGTAACTTTATCATACTTCATCCCGTACAAGCTAAGTACACTTTAAAAAAAGGGAGACAAAAAACATGAGACAACTTAAAATCACCAAGCAGGTAACCAATAGGGAAACTGCATCTTTAGACAAGTATTTACAAGAAATAGGAAAAGTTGACCTTATTACCGCTGACGAAGAGGTAGAATTAGCACAAAAGATCAAGGCCGGAGACCAGAAAGCCCTCGAAAAATTGACGAAAGCCAATTTGCGTTTCGTGGTTTCTGTGGCCAAACAATACCAAAATCAAGGACTAACCCTTCCCGATTTGATCAATGAAGGAAATTTAGGACTCATCAAAGCGGCACAACGTTTTGACGAAACCCGTGGTTTCAAATTCATCTCTTACGCCGTTTGGTGGATCCGTCAGTCAATTTTGCAAGCTTTGGCAGAACAGTCCCGTATCGTTCGTTTGCCTTTGAACAAAATCGGTTCGATCAATAAGATCAATAAAATGTACGCCTTATTGGAGCAATCCAACGAGCGTCCACCTTCGGCTGAAGAAATTGCCAAAGAACTTGACATGACCGTCAATGACGTAAAAGAAAGTATGAAAAATTCAGGGCGCCACCTATCAATGGATGCGCCGCTTGTAGAAGGTGAAGATTCTAATCTCTATGACGTACTGCGTTCGGGCGAATCTCCAAATCCTGATCGCGAGTTGATTCACGAATCATTGCGTACCGAAATCGAGCGTTCGCTTGAAACTTTGACACCTCGTGAAGCCGATGTCGTAAGGTTATATTTCGGTCTGGGCGATCAGCATCCGATGACTTTGGAAGAAATTGGTGAAACTTTTGATTTAACGCGTGAGCGTGTTCGTCAGATAAAAGAAAAAGCGATTCGAAGATTAAAACACACTTCAAGAAGTAAAATTTTAAAAACCTACTTGGGTTAAAATTTAAAATTTTCAAGTGCAAATTCCAAAAATTGTTTATGTTTGGATTCTGAATTAACATGTCTATAAGATTTCCGGGCACGGAAGTTGACATATAAAAGCAACAACAGTCTGATTAACTGTTCGTTTTTTGATTGATGATTGAAACTCCGGCTGATTACCGGAGTTTTTTTTTGCATCAACCAAAAAACGTTTTTTGACTGCTCGGGTGATGATTGAAACTCCGGCTGATTTAGCTTCGCTCCGTTCGCATTACGGCTCGGGTCCGGAATTTTTTTTTTGTTAAATATTAGTCTGTTTTTATAAGGTTGGGCGTGACCGCAAGGGTCAGGCTTTCCGCAGTACGCGGTACTTGCTGCAATCCTTCATGCGCACCATCTCAAAATTCAACATTCGATATTCATATTCAGCATGCAAAAACATATCTTTGCACCAACAACGCAACTTATGAATAATACACTTATTGCCCCGTCAATCCTTGCCGCCGATTTCGCCAACCTCCAGCGCGACATCGAAATGATCAACAACAGCGAGGCCGACTGGCTTCATATCGATATAATGGACGGTGTATTTGTTCCCAACATATCCTTCGGTATGCCCGTACTCGAAGCAATCGCTAAGCATGCTAAAAAAACCATCGATGTTCACTTGATGATCGTCGACCCCGATCGCTACATTAAAACATTTTCGGATTTGGGCGCAAATATCCTTACGGTACATTACGAAGCCTGTACCCATTTGCACCGGACGCTTCAAGCCATTAAGGATGAAGGGATGAAAGCTGGTGTTGCTTTGAATCCGCATACAAATGTAAGTTTGCTTGAAGATGTCATCAAAGACATTGACGTGGTTTGTATGATGAGCGTTAATCCCGGGTTCGGCGGACAATCATTCATCGAAAATACGTATAGAAAAGTTCAACAGCTTAAAGAACTCATGACGCGTACTGGCGCATCGACATTAATTGAAATTGACGGCGGCGTCACTTCCAAAAACGCTGAGCAATTGGTTGCAGCCGGCGCAGATATTCTGGTCGCAGGAAATTTTGTCTTCAAAGCTGAAAACCCAACCCAAACAATTGCGGAGCTCAAAAGGATGGTTTCAATCTAAACGCATTCTCTACTACCGAATGATGAGTTTTTTTATCGATTCTGAATCTGCCGCGATGATTTTCACAAAATACATTCCGGTCGCAGTAGATTTGATATCGATTTGTCCCGAACGACTCCGCATAGGTTTCTCCAATACCGTCTTTCCAAGCGCATCGTAAATCACCACTGAAGAAATAGGTGTCTTTTCGGAAACGACTATCAACAAATCAGTTGCAGGATTCGGATACATCCTAAAATCTGCTACGCCAAAAGTAGTGGTGTTAAGTTGTGCCACAAACTCGCTGGTAAAAACATTCGTTTCTATGGGCGGATTAGAATCAAAATATATGGATGCCATATTCGGAATAACATCGCCCACTGCATAGCCCGGAGCAGGCTTCACCTTAAAGGTAACATAACCTTTCCCAATATCCGTATTAACCACCGATCGTGGAAGATTGATATTGGCAAAATTAAAGCTAAGGTTTCTTCCGATTCTCTCTAAAGTATAAGAATGGCTTGCCGAAACCATTTTCGTGGTACTTTCATCAAGTTGCGCATCTAATATATCTGTAATGCGCACGCCAAATGCTGCAGCGTTTCCCGTATTCTCAAAACGGATCGTATAATAAAAAAATCCTCGGGCATAAACGTAGAAAACAATATTTTGCCACCTCGACTTTCCGTCTTGTCATTTGGATCCCAAGAAACAATGACACTTTGCGTTAATATACTGCTGTCAGAATTGGCTCCTGCGGTCGCAGAAACCGAATTAGTTACAAGCTGGTTAAGTGAAACAGTAGGTATTGGCGGAACCTGCATAATTACTTCAATCGACCTCGTTTCAAAAGCGCCGAGATTAGTGAAAGCATACATAAAACCATTTGTGACGGGAACAATACCCAATTCAGAAACCGAATTTATAGTCACAGCCGCATCGTTCGAAAAAGAAATGGAACCGCTAGCGATTGCAACATTCCCATTATTGGTGTATACAATCCTGTCGTGATAGAAAGATCCAGTGCGTGGCGGTGAAATTGCTATGAGCGCTACATTTAAGTCAGTAAAAGATTGCAAAACTGTTACCGGAAAATCGTAGTTCGGGAAAGATGCTTCTGCTGATACATTCGAGTAAGACGGAATGCTGATATTGTAATAAGTACTAGCCGGAGCATCGATGATATAAGTGATTTCGAACAACTCGGTTGGGCTATTGTGATATATTCTAAATAAGCCATTGGAAGGAGTTACATAGTGAACAACACCGTCATTATTTATTACATATTCGAAATGCCCTGACGGAAATTTTGGCTCGCCATTATCTTCAACGTTATTTCCATTGACATCGAGATAGGAATTTAGGGTAAATCCGAAACAAGCTACCACGGTCACTTCTAATGTTGCTGGGATCGCGCATACTGAAGCGTCCGGGGTAAAGATATAAGTGGTGGTTCCAATAATTGAACTATCTATGGTAGGTGACCAACTTCCAAATACTCCATTTGCAGACATTCTCAACATTGGCGCCACCGATCCGGCACAAATATCCGCAATTGGATCAAATACGGGAATCGGAGCCGGCGCGACAGTCACTTCAAATGAAGCCTGCGCAGTACAGGTCCCCGACTGCGCAAATACATACACAGTCTGGATCTAACTTAACGGCGTGCCTGCTGCTAATAACTCCCCGCCGCCATCTGGAGCAGTATAATAGCTGCCAATGTATAACGGTGGGAGGATAAAAACCTCACATTCTATGATATCGGGAAACCCATCAGGAAAGGAGAGTTCGGAAATTATATTTATCGTGACCGTACCACTATCGCTTACGCAAGGAGAAGAACCTGAAACAGTATAAGCAAAGGTACTCGAAGTTGCTCCGGCTGCCGCCGTGAAAGTTCTATTTACTGCGTTGAAAAGACCACCGATTCCCGAAGTTCTGATCCATGTGCCACCCGGACTTTCGCCGACAAGCATATTGGATAAGTTGATAACCGTCAAGTCACTGTCGCATATCATCATTTGTCCGTCTATTCCGCCCTCAACTTGCTGATTTATAACTATTGTTGTAATACTGTTATCCGTGATACAAGGTGCGCTACCAAAAACTGTATATGAAAATGTGCTCGATTAAGCATTTGGCGCAGCAATATAAGTCCCTAGGTTTGCGTTGAATGATCCACCAGTTCCAGTGGTTCGGATCCATGTACCGACTACTTGTTCTCCGACAATTAAGTCATATAAATTTACCGTTAACATGCTTGCTGCACATATGGTGATGCTCCCATCCGAGCCCGCATTAGACTGCGCAACAATCTGAACTACGGTCGTTGTCTGGACTTCAGGCTCAGTTCCGGCGGGAATCGTATAATTGACGGCATACGTTCCGGCGATACTTAAAGACGGGGTAATCGATCCCGTAGTAGGATTGATGGCCAATCCGGCCGGACTCGACGAATACGTTCCGACAGTATAGTTTCCTGTTCCATTTATTGTTACAGGTTGCAAGCCGTTGGTACTGTTGCAAAAAGGGGAGTTGTATAAAATAGCCACTGTTGGCGGCTGAGAAATGCCTAAGTTACTTGATGGAAAAGAAATTTGCACGATAAATAGCGCAGCGAAAACAAGTAATTGATTCTTCGTAATGGATTGATTTTCAACCAAAAATAGCGTTTTATAAAATTGCTGTGGAAATTTATAGGTCGAATTGATCTAACAGCTATCATTGAATGGTTCAGAACCGTAGTAATCAAAGTTCTTTCCTCAGTATTAAGTTATTTCGGAAGTCTAAATTACAAGCTTCTTTATTCCATTTTTAAAAGAGTTCCAAATAAGCTTTGTGTCAGTTTTATTTATAAATTTTATCTCAAACCAATCCTGTGTCAATTTTTTACGAGCAAAAATTTTGACACAACTTTAATTCATTTCGGAATTTAATCGCCCATTTGGGTCAGTAAATAAAACTTGATTGCGCACCACTTTAAACAACTCGTTACCTCTTGCAGAAATGTTTAGAATACTGAAATGGAAAAAATAGTTGAATAACGAAGTTTAGAGCGATTCGCAAAGAGAATTAGAATTGAGCACTTTGTCTGCTCAACTTGTGTTTTGCAATCCAGAACAGCGCATAAACTTGCTCGCGGTTCTTTCGAGATTTGTTTTTAGTTTTGAAAACTTTACTTTAGCAGAAAGAACGCAGTTTATTTGCGGCGGCAAGATTTTCACGAATATAAAATTTGAACGAATGTAAGTTTGAAAGTAGATTTATGAGGACTGCTGCGCCTTTCCTCCAAAGCTCCGCTTTGAAAAAGCGAAAGCTCCAAAAAGAAAATTGAAAGTAAACTTAGCGAGAGGACTGCTGCGCTTCCTCCAAAGCTCCGCTTTGAAAAAGC
>Ga0136636_10001537_pt1 | contig 13544 bp, 8 predicted proteins | sample AntDrymUQ8522106_2_FD_104653 | JGI IMG/M metagenome (GOLD analysis project Ga0136636, IMG submission 104653) | Polar desert sand microbial communities from Dry Valleys, Antarctica - metaG UQ852 (21.06) | ecosystem: Environmental > Terrestrial > Soil > Desert | place: Antarctica: Dry Valley... | reverse complement strand
ATTGCCGATCATTTCGGATGACCCATTTATTTGCGTCAACGCGGACAATTGGTGGACCAACGCTGGTGAGAATGCAATTTCGCGTCTGATGGCGGCATGGGATGATGACCGGATGGACGTTCTGATGCTCCTCATCCCGCTCGAGTTTGCCTTTAATAGCCAAGGTATTGGCGACTTCAACATGGATGCAGAAGGCCGATTGTCGCGCCGCCAAGGGGTTATGCCCGCGACCTATGTTTGGACTGGCATCCAGATGCTTTCAAAGCGACTGATTGTCGATCCGCCCGAGGATGTGTTTTCAACGAATGTATTTTGGGACCGCGCGATTGCCGAGGGCCGCTGCATGGGCATATTGCATGAAGGACTGTGGTTCGATGTCGGGTATCCAGCGGCAATTGCAGCAACGGAAGCGAAGCTGGCGGATCATTGTGGGGGATAATATGTCCGCCCCACGCGCGCGCGTGTTTAATGTCCCGCTAGGCAATGACCTATGCGATGTGACCGCGCAGTGGATATTGCAATCGGCGGGCTCCGACCCGCTTGCGATCAGCAACAATATATTATTGCTGCCCAATAACCGCGCCATCAAGGCGATGACGGAGGCGTTCGTCCGCCAAGCGGCGCCGGGCATGCTTTTGCCCCGCATGGTTGCGGTAGGCGATATGCAGTTAGACGAAGCCTTGGGGCCTATGCTGGACCCAATCGACAGCGATAGCGCAATTTACCCAGCGATTGGTTCGTTTGAACGGCTGATGCTGCTGGCCAAGTTGGTGAATGACCACAAGCCACGCGATGCCGCGCTTTCACCTGCTGAAGCGTTGCGACTGGCGCGCAAATTGGCGGATTTGATTGACGAGCTTGAAGTTGATCTCGTCGACTTTTCGCAGATCGCGGACATCAAAATCGAGGCTGATCTGGCTGGGCATTGGCAAAGCGCTTATGGCGAGCTTTTGCAGATATTGCCCGCATATCATGCGGCGTTGGCCGCACGTAAATTGATGGGACCCGCCGAACGTCGGAACCATTTGCTTGCGGCGCTTGAGCAGCGTTTAGCGCGCGATTTGGGCGCGGTTCCGATCATTGCAATTGGGATTACGACTTCGGCGAAGGCTGTGGCGCGCGTGCTGCGCCGGGTTGCGCTTATGCCGAACGGGCAAGTCATTTTGCCGGGTGTTGACATGGACTTGTCAGACGAACGCTGGGCCGATCTGTCGGGCTCCACCGAAGACGCGCAAGGCTTTGGCCGCCGCCGCAATGTCGAAGTCCATCCACAATTCCATTTGAAGCAATTGCTTGAACTGATGGGCATCGACCGCAGTGAGATTGATGTCCTTCCGACCAGCAAGCCGGAACCAAAAGGCGCGGCGATTTCGGAGATATTCTGTCTGCCGGAACATAGCGTCCAATGGCAAGGCTTGTCGCCGTTGCGCAAAAGCCTGCCGCACGTAAAATGGTTGGAGGCTGAGGATAGCGCGCAGGAGGCCAAGGCGATTTCGGTGCGGATCCGGGGCGCGCTGGAGGTTGCACAAAAACGCGTTGCCCTCATCACGCCGGACCGCGAGTTGGCGGTACGCGTTGCGGGGCAGCTGCACCGATGGGGCATAGAGGTAGACGACAGTGCAGGTATACCCTTGCTGCAAACCCCGCCGGGCACGCTTGCGTTGGCGCTGGTGGACGCAATCTCAAGCCGGTTTTCGGCGTCAAGCATATTGGCGATTGCCAAGCATCCATTGGTGTTTGCTGGCACCGAAAGGCTCGCGTGGCTGGACCATGTGCGTATCCTTGACCTTGCCTTGCGCGGCACTGCCAACGGCATCGGGCTTTCGGCGATTACAACGCGGCTGCAGACAGCGCGCAAACCGAACGCTGAACTTATCGCATGGTGGTCTGGTGTTGCAACGCAACTGGAACCGCTGGAACGTGCCGATGGGAAGCCATTTGACGACGTCCTTGCAACCCTCCGGGATGTAGCGACGACCCTCAGCGACGGCGCAATCTGGCGCGGGGCAAGCGGGCGCGAACTGGCGCATAATTGGGAGGAGGTGACTGCGGGTGATCTCGCCATTCTTGGCCGCGTCGATGCGATTGGTTTGGTCGCGACGTTCAACGAAATCTTCTCCTGCGCGGTTGTTCGCCCACCTTATGGCGGCCATCCGCGTGTGGCGATTTACGGGTTGTTGGAGGCACGCCTGCAACAGGCAGACCTGCTCATCTGCTCAGGCCTGAATGAAGGCACATGGCCGCAAATCGCACAGCCTGACCCGTGGTTGGCCCCAGCCATAAGGCGCTATCTGAAATTGCCGACATTGGACCGGAATATTGGCCTGTCCGGGCATGACTTGGCCACGGCATTGGGCGCGCAAGAGGTGTTGTTAACTCGCGCGCGGCGGGATCGGGGTGGTCCGACCGTTGCTTCGCGCTTTTTGCTGCGGATTAAGGCGCTGACAGGCGAGACGCTTGAAGCGGATGATGAACTGCTGGCATGGGCAGATGCGCTGGATCGTCCAGCAGAAAAGGAACCATTCGCAAAAAGGCCGTTGCCGATTCCGAATGCAGAGCAGCGTTTGGTCTCGCTGTCAGTCACCGATTTCGATCAGTTGAAATCCGACCCATATTCCTTCTACGCCAAACGCATCCTCGGACTTCCGGTCTTAGAAAAAGTCGATGCCGAGCCAAGCTATGCGTGGCGCGGTAGCCTTGTGCACGACATACTGGAACAATGGTTTACCGACGATCATTGCGCTGTTGATAAGCTTGTCGAGCGCGCCGACGATTTGTTGGCGCAGGAGGCGACTGATCCGCTATTGCGTGCATTATGGCAGCCGCGGATTGCTGCTGGTCTGCGCTGGGTGGCGGACGAAACCAAGCGGCTGATGACTGAAGAAGGCCGCGTGGTTGCGCTTGCCGAGCAGCCTGGCACCGTCAACATTAAGGGCATCGCCGTCAGGGGCCGCGTTGACCGCATTGACCGGACTGCAGACGGCGACCTTGTCATCATCGACTATAAAACCGGCACGCCTCCATCGACCAAGCAAATTAACGCAGGCTTCGCGCTGCAATTGGGGCTTATCGGGTATATGGCGGAGGAACTGGCGATCAAAGGCGTGTCGGGCGCGGCGAGCAACTTCGAATATTGGAGCCTCGCCAAGAATAAGGCCAAGGACTTTGGTTTTATCGCGGTTCCCACCAGCACGCGTGCGGCGGACAATAAGCCAGAGCGCGCAGACTTCGTTGCCTTCGCTGTTGCACAAGCGGAGGAGGCCATCAGCAAATGGATACTTGGCACCACGCCCTTTACCGCGAAACTGCATCCCGAATTCGCGCTTTATGGCGATTATGATCAATTGATGCGCTTGCAGGAATGGAATGGCCGTCAGGCGGTATCTGAGGACGCGGCATGAGCGGCGCGCCCAAAAAGCTATTCCCGCTCATCCCAGCGCAAAGCAGCGCCGTCGTCCCGCGTGACAATATCTGGCTGAGTGCATCAGCGGGGACTGGCAAAACGCAAGTGCTCACTGCGCGTGTCATCCGGCTTTTGCTCGAAAATGATGTTGAGCCGGACAATCTGCTGTGCATCACTTTTACCAAGGCTGGTGCGTCGGAAATGGCGGACCGGATAAACCAGCTTTTGGCGTCATGGGTCCAGTTGGACGGTACAGCTCTTGGCACTGACCTAAAGGCGATTGGCGCGGATTACGCTCCCGACGCGCGCAAGAAAGCGCGGCAGTTGTTTGCGAAGGTTCTGGATGCACCCGGCGGTGGGTTGCAGATTCTGACGATACACAGTTTCTGCCAATCGCTTCTCGGCAGCTTTCCCGAAGAGGCTGGCCTTGTGCCTGGCTTCAAGCCTGTCGAGGGTCGCGAGCAGCGGGAATTGCTCGACGCGGCGCTCGCGAACTTGGTGCTGGATGCCGAAGCGCGCGGCGATGTTAAGATCATCACTTATCTACAGGAACTGAGCCTGAACATGGGCGAAGAGGCCGCCCTGCGTTTCTTGCACCGCACGGCCGCTGCGCCCGACGTGATGGCGTCGATTCCAGATGATGCAGGCGCCATGGTCTGGGCGCGGCGGTTAGCGGATGTGGGTTTTGCCGGACCTGTTGAAGATATGTTGGAGGCGGCGTTTGCCGATGCACATATTCCGCTTGCTGCGCTGCAATCCATCATTGATGCCAATTTTTTGTGGTGCAGCAACAAGGCCGATAGCCGGGGCGGCAAGCGTGCGGCGGTACTTCAAGATTGGCTGGCCCGCTCGCCATCTGAACGCGCAACGCGTCTGGTCGAACTTCACGGTTGTTGGTCAACCGCGAAAGGCGAGCCACAGATTTCTTCCAGAGGCTTTACGCCTGTTACCGACGCATATGCGGCCCAAGCACTGGATATGTTCCAATGGACCAACCGCTTGATAGGTGAAGTTTCGCGGGCGCAATATGCGGACAGGCTCGCGCGAGCCTTGTTGGTAGGCAAGGAATTTGCTGCGCAATATAGCAAGGCCAAACATGCACTTGGCGCGGTGGATTTTGACGACATGATCCGGCGCACCGCAGCGTTGCTCAAGCATAGCCATATGGCGGATTGGGTGCGGTTCAAGCTGGACCGGCAAATTGACCACATATTGGTCGACGAAGCGCAAGATACTAATGCCGCGCAATGGGACATCATCAGCGCGCTCAGCGATGATTTTTACAGCGGCATGGGTGTAAACCCCGAAAAGACGCGTACATTGTTCTCGGTGGGCGATTTCAAGCAAGCTATTTATGGCTTTCAAGGCACCGCGCCCGAACGCTATGAAGCTGCAGGCAAATATTTTGCCGAGCGCATTGGCGCGTCGGGGTCCGAGCTCAACCAACTGACCCTGTCACAGAGCTTCCGTTCGACAGCCCCTATCCTTGATTTCGTCAATGCCGTCATCGAAGAGGCGGGCGCTGAAAGCTTCGGCGTCAGCGGAGAAATCGCCGAACATTACAGTGAAAAACCGCAAATCGGCGTTGTCGAGCTTTTGGAGCCAATATCTGCAAAACCCAATTCCCTCGATGAAGGCAGCTCCGACGAGGAAGAGGACTGGTTCAGCGACGAAAAGCGTGCGCTGGCCGAGAATCTGGCGGACCATGTCAAGGCGCTGATTGATACCAAGCCATGGCTTGTGAGCAAAGGCCGCCCGCTTGAACCCGGTGACATCATGTTCCTGTTGCGCAGCCGTGGCGAGATGGCGTCAATGCTGGTGGCGCAATTGCATGAACGTAATGTCCCCGTTGCGGGTATCGACCGGCTTCGGTTGTTGCAGCCATTGGTGGTGCAGGATTTACTCGCCGCGATCAAATTTGTGCTTCAGCCCAATGATGATTTCAGCCTGGCCTGCTTGCTGGTTTCACCCATCATTGGCTGGTCGCAAGAAACTTTGCTGCAATATGGCTATGTTGGCGACCGCAAGGGCAGCCTGTGGCAACATATTCGCGATCGGACTGAACTGGCCGAGCAGACGGTTCCGCTGCGGGACATGCTCGCCATGGCTGACTTCACGACCGTCTACCACTTTCTTGAGCAGATATTGTCCGGCCCAATCGGCGCGAGGCGCAAATTTACCGCGCGGTTGGGCAGTGAGGTTTTGGTGCCTATCGAGGAAATGCTGAACGCCGCCTTACAATTCGAACAGCAACACGGAGGCGGGCTTCAGAAGTTCATCGCATGGTTCGACCGAGGCGATACAGAAATCAAGCGCGAGGGCAATAGCAGTAGCAGGGAAGTCAGGATCATGACCGTCCATGGGGCGAAAGGCTTGCAAGCCCCTGTGGTCATATTGGCGGATGTCACCTCAGACCCAACCAAAAAACCTGACCAATCGGTCGAACTGTTGATGGATGAGGGGCATCGCACGCCGTTATTGCCTATCCGCAAGGCGGAGCAATCTGGACGGTTGCTGGAAATTATCGAAAAGCAAAAGACGCGCGAATTACAAGAGCATAAGCGCTTGCTCTATGTGGCGATCACGCGGGCCGAAGAGCGGCTGATCATGGCTGGGTCATTGGGCGTCAGTCGCAAGGGTGAGCCTCCGTCCGAAAGCTGGTGTGCGCTCCTGCAAAGGGGCATGATGGCGCTTGGCTGCGATTGGGAAGATGATGCACGCTGGGGCAGGGTCATGCGCCATATCGGGCTTGAGGGAGCTTCTTTGCCCGTTTCAGAGGCGAGCAACGACACGGGACTTGAGGCCAAAAAGCCTACAGAAATACCCGACTGGCTGTTTGCGCCAGCGCCGGAAGAACAGCGCCCGCCGCGTCCGTTGGTGCCGTCGCGTCTTGACGATGACGATTATGGCGATGCGCCAGCGACCACCGCCATGCGCAAGGCGGCCACGCGCGGGAAGCTTATCCACGCTTTGCTGGAACGCATCACGGACAATATTTCGCTGGGAAGAGCGGAGCAATGGCTCATGGCTCAAGCCCCTGATCATGACATTGACCTTGTTCAACTTGTACGTGAGGTCAGCGCGATTGTGAACGACGCGCAATGGGCTGCCTTCTTCGGCCCCTCCGCGCACGCCGAAGTGCCCTTGGTCGCAGTCGTGGGTGAAACGGTCATCAACGGACGCATCGATAGGCTATTGGTCGAGCCCGGGTTGGTGCGCGCCATCGATTTCAAGACCGGTCGTCAAGTTCCCCAGGACGAAAATAGTGTGCCAATCCCGCATTTGCGGCAAATGGCGCATTATCGTGCAGCATTGCAGACGATCTTTCCGGGATCGCGCGTCGAGGTATCCCTGCTCTTCACGCATGCGCCACAGTTCATCACGCTTTCGGACGCGATCTTGATGCCGCACAACCCCGCCTCCTGACAAGATAAGCAAAACTATTGCGCATGGTCCTTGTCAGCATATGGTGGCAGGAATACATGGGAGGGAACAAAGGAGATTAACATGGCTACCAAATCCGTAGGCGACAATGACTTCGCCGCAACTGTGCTGGCATCAGGCAAACCTGTATTGGTCGATTTCTGGGCCGAATGGTGCGGTCCGTGCAAGATGATTGGCCCAAGCCTTGAAGAAATCAGCGAAGAACTGGCCGGACAGGTCGAGATCGTGAAGCTGAACATTGATGACCATCCCGATACCCCTGCCAAATATGGCGTACGCGGTATTCCGACGATGATCCTGTTCAAGGGCGGCGAAATTGCGGACACCAAGGTCGGCGCAGCGCCCAAGGCGCAGTTGAAAAGCTGGCTCGAAGCCGCGCTTTAACTCCGATAATCGGCGTTGATGCTGATATAACCGTGGGTCAGGTCGCACGTCCACACGGTGGCGTGTCCCGACCCCAGGCCCAAATCAACGCCGATTTCGATCTCATTTTGCTTTAGGTGGCGCGCCACCGGCGCTTCGTCATAATCGGCAACTGCCAGACCGTTGCGTGCGACCAAAGTCGAGCCAAACCGGATGGAAAGCGTGTCGCGGTTTGCAGGCTCGCCCGCTTTGCCGACTGCCATGACCACGCGGCCCCAATTGGCATCCTCACCCGCAATCGCGGTTTTGACCAAAGGCGAATTTGCAATCGCCAAGCCGACGCGCCGCGCGCTATCGTAGCTGACGGCACCTGAGACTTGGATTTCGATAAACTTCTGCGCGCCTTCCCCGTCCCGGACGACAAGATGCGCCAACTGGCGGCAGACATCATGCAGGGCCGCTGCAAAGGCATCGGCTCCGGCGTTATCAAAAGACGTTAGCCGGGCATTGCCCGCCTTGCCGGTCGCAAAGGCGAGCACTGTGTCGCTGGTGGAGGTGTCGCTGTCCACGGTAATGCAGCTGAAGCTGTCTAGGTTTGCGGCGGACAGCATCTGTTGCAAGAACGCTGCGTCCACGTCCGCGTCGGTGAAGATATAACCCAACATTGTGGCCATGTCGGGCGCGATCATGCCTGATCCTTTGATTATGCCGACAATCTGAACCTTGCGGCCATCGACCATTGCACTGGCCGTTGCGCCCTTGGCAAAGGTGTCAGTGGTCCCGATGCCATGCGTGACATCTTCCCAACTGCATGGCGCAGCATCAAAAGCCGCGCGAAGTCCGGCCTGTGCCTTGTCGATGGGCAGGGGAACGCCAATCACGCCCGTTGAAGAAACGAATATCTCGGTCGCATCGCAATTCAAATGCTGGGCCACTTGCGCAGTGATTACATTCACCGCATCCTTGCCTCGTTGTCCGGTGAAAGCGTTGCTATTGCCGGCATTCACCACCAAAGCCCGCGCGCTGCCATGCGGCAAATGCGCCCGGCACAATTCGACTTCAGCCGAACAGCAGATATTTTGCGTTGTTACGCCAGCAACCGTTGTGCCTTCGGCAAACGTCACATAACTTAGGTCACAGCGGCCCCAATCCTTATATCCAGCACGCGCGACATGCGGTGTCACTCCAGCGATATCCGGCATGAATGGAAAAGGAACGGCGAGCGGAGAAATTGTAGACAAGATATTGAATTCCTGTAATAAATTCAAAAAATCGGGGAGATGCGTAAATGGCTTATTTCGTTTATCTGTTGGCAGCAGTCGGCGCAACCGGCAATGCAGAATCTGTCCAAGACCCATCCCCACCACCGCTAAACAGGCCGAACCCGATACCCAGAGGTAATCCTGGCAACTGGGCGAACACAAATGATTATCCCAGCGTTGCGTTGCAAAAGGAGATGGAGGGCACCACTGGCTTTAGTGTTACCGTGGGTCCCGATGGCAGGGTGTCGGACTGCGTGATCATATCGAGTAGCGGGTCTGCGGAACTCGATGCGGCCACGTGTACCAACGTTAAACGCCGCGCGCGATTTGATCCTGCGCTTGATGCAGACGGAACTCCTACAACTGGCAAATATGCAAACCGCGTTCGTTGGCAGATACCTAGCTTTGTTCCGCAAATAAGCTTTCCGCGTGGTCCAGTGATGCAAGGCGGCGCGTGGGCGCGCATTTTGCCTACAGACTTTCCTCAAAAGGCCTTGGCTGAAAAACGTGAGGGGAAAGTCAAAATTGAATTGGCTATCTCGCCTGTCGGCGCTGTTGAACGCTGCAAGGTTTTGGAGAGTAGCACACACGCTGATCTGGATGCCGAGACATGCAAAATTGCATCTAACAAAGCAACATTCTTTCCCGCGCTTGATGTAACTGGGCAACCAACTGCTGGACGAGTTCAAACGGAGATCAAGTGGCGCATTCCGGGCCAAGATGGCGCTCCACCCTCTTCAATGATGTCCGCCACGCCGTTAACCATGCCAAAAGAATTGCGGCCTAAAGCTGGCGGTTCGACATTATCATTTGTCGTTGCTGCCGACGGAAGTTTGGCGGAATGTAAAGGCCAGACCACGATGGAAACGAAGTTTTTTGCGCCTGAGGCATTGTGCAACACGAAGGTCAAAATGGAAGCCTACACGGACGCTAAGGACCAAAAGGTTGCGCGTCGTGTTGTCATTAAGACCACAGTCGAAATAGAAGATGTCAAATAGGCGAGTCGCTTCGGGATAGACGAGCAGCCAATGTATCCCTATATGCACTGGAGCACGTAACAGGGCCAAATATGCGTTTACTGATTTATTTACTGGCGATGTTGAGCGGTTTTTCTGCTGCGGAGGCTGCGCGTCCGGTTTCTTCAACATCATCGTCGGTAGATGCAGCGGTCGCGCAGGCTTATGTTGCCGCTGCCGCATTTGAGGCTGTCGCCGCTTCAGAACTGCCGGTTCGTCCGACCGCTATGGCGCGGATTTCACGGGTGCCCGCCATTGGTGAAGCAACGCCAGTTACATTGTTCGCCGATACGCCGGTCCACCGGTACGATATTATAATAGGCTAGGTTTTCTGCGCCCTTTGGGGTGCGCTACCTAATTGCCTACCGCGCGCGACACGTGCGCGTCTCCCACATATTTCAAAGGAATTATCTATGCTCGGCGGATTTGCTAAAGCCTTGTTCGGGTCGTCGAACGACCGTTACGTCAAATCGATCATGAAAATTGTTGAGCAGATCAATGCGCTCGAGGACGAAATCGCCGTCATGGACGACGACCGTCTGAAGGGCCAAACACAGATATTTCGCGATCGCTTAGCTGCTGGCGAGACCCTCGACGACATTTTGCCAGAGGCCTTTGCCACGGTGCGCGAAGCATCTAAGCGAGTCATGGGCATGCGCCATTTTGACGTTCAGATGGTCGGCGGCATCGTGCTGCATCGCGGCGAGATCGCCGAAATGCGCACGGGTGAAGGTAAGACCTTGACCGAAACATTGGCATGCTACCTGAACGCGCTTGAGGGCAAGGGCGTCCATGTTGTGACCGTCAACGACTATCTGGCCCGCCGTGACGCCGAATGGATGGGCCGGATTTACGGTTTCCTTGGTCTGACCACAGGGGTCGTCGTTCCCAACATCCCTGAACATGAACGCCGCGACGCCTATGAGTGCGACATCACTTACGCGACCAATAATGAGCTCGGCTTCGACTATTTGCGCGACAATATGAAATACGAGCGCGCACAAATGGTGCAGCGCCCGTTCAACTTCGCGATTGTCGATGAAGTTGACTCTATCTTGGTCGATGAAGCGCGGACGCCGTTAATCATCTCCGGCCCGACCGATGACAAATCTGAACTGTATATGCAGGTGCATGCTGTCGTGCTTCAGTTGGACGAGGGCGATTATGAAAAAGACGAGAAAAGCCGCAATGTAACTCTGACCGAAGATGGCACTGAGAAAGTCGAACGCCTGCTTGAGGGCGCTGGCTTGCTGACAGGTTCGAACCTGTATGATTATGAGAATACCTTGGTCGTGCACCATCTCGACCAGGCGCTCAAAGCCAATGTGATGTTCAAGCGCGATATTGATTACATCGTCAAGGAAGGCAAAGTCATCATCATCGACGAGTTCACGGGCCGCATGATGGACGGACGCCGATGGTCCAACGGTCTGCACCAGGCGGTCGAAGCCAAAGAAGGCGTCGAGATCGAACCGGAAAACCAGACGCTGGCGACTATCACGTTCCAGAATTATTTCCGCATGTATCCCAAATTGTCAGGGATGACAGGCACAGCGGCGACCGAAGCTGGCGAATTTCATGAGATCTACAAGCTCGGCGTCGTGGAAATACCAACCAACTTGCCAGTGCAGCGCGTGGATGAGGACGACCAGTTCTACAAAAACACGCAAGACAAATTCGGTGCCATCGCCAAGACAATTAAAGAAGCCAATGACCGTGGCCAGCCCGTTCTTGTCGGCACAGTCTCCATCGAGAAATCAGAGCTGCTCTCAGAGTTTTTGGAGAAAGAAGGCGTCAAGCACAGCGTATTGAACGCCCGTTTCCACGAAAGCGAAGCGCATATTGTTGCGCAAGCGGGCCGTTTGGGCAGCGTCACAATCGCCACCAACATGGCAGGTCGTGGTACGGATATTCAGCTTGGCGGCAACTTTGAATTCCGGTTGGACGACGAACTTCGCGACATGCCCGAAGGGCCTGAGCGCGATGCCGCCGTCCAAGCACTGCAAGCCGAAATCGCCGCGGAAAAAGCCAAGGTTATCGAAGCAGGCGGGCTGTTCGTCCTGGCGACAGAACGCCACGAAAGCCGTCGTATCGACAACCAGCTTCGTGGGCGTTCGGGACGTCAGGGTGACCCTGGCCTTTCGCGTTTCTACTTGTCGCTTGATGACGATCTCTTGCGGATTTTCGGGTCGGAAACGTTGTTCTCCAAGATGATGAATTCAAGCCTGGAGGATGGCGAGGCGATTGGCGGCAAATGGCTGTCAAAGGCCATCGAAACGGCGCAGAAAAAGGTTGAGGCGCGCAACTACGACATCCGCAAGCAGCTGGTGGAATATGACAACGTCATGAACGATCAGCGCAAGGTGATTTATGACCAACGCAGCGACATCATGGATGCAGAAGCCGTCGATGACATCATTGAAGATATGCTCAATGACACCGTCAACACCCTTGTCGGCGAATATTGCCCTGAAGGCACCTACCCCGAACAATGGGATGTTGAAGGTCTCAAGCAAAAATGTGCTGAATTGCTGGGTCTCGCGCCTGATGTCGACAGCTGGCTTCAGGAAGATGGGCTTGAGCCTGAGATCATTGAAACCCGCATCGCCGACATGGCGACCGCAAAGTTCAAGGCGAAGGGTGCTGTGCTTGACGAGACCGTTTGGCGTCAGGTTGAAAAGAGCATCTTGCTGCAAACGCTCGACCATCACTGGAAGGAGCATTTGTCCACGCTAGATGCCCTGCGTCAGGTCATCTACCTACGCGCTTATGCGCAGAAGAACCCGGTCAACGAATATAAGCAAGAAGCTTTCGGATTGTTCGAACGCATGTTGTCGGCCATTCGTGAAGGCGTGACCAAGACCATCGCCACCAATGATTTCCGGGCCGAAGAAGAATTTGTTCCGCAAGATTTACCTGAGTTGCCCGACTTCCTGACAACGCATATCGACCCGTTTACCGGCGAAGATAACAGCGATGACATCGATGCTGGTTCGCTTGGGTTGGTGACAACAACCATTCCAAGGCCAGTAATGGCATCAAGCGCCAATGACCCTTATGCAGGCAATCCTGACTTGCGTCGCAACGACCCATGTCCGTGCGGTTCGGGCCAGAAGTACAAGCATTGCCACGGCGCTTATTGATGACGCGATAAGGGGAGGGCGAAGATGATCTGGCTGGCCAGCCTCTTCGCTCTTGTCGCCTTTGTTTACGCGTCGGTCGGGTTCGGCGGTGGGTCCACATACACGGCGCTTTTGGCGTTATGGGGTGTGGATTACCAACTGATCCCGGTCATCGCGCTGATCTGCAATATAACTGTCGTTACCGGAGGCAGCATCCGTTTTGTGCGTGCCGGCCTTGTGTCATGGCCGCAAGTCCTGCCCTTGCTCTGGATATCAGCGCCGCTCGCGTTCGTAGGGGGGCTGGTGCCGCTCAAGCAGGTCGTGTTTCTGACGATATTGGGTGGTGCGTTGCTGGCGTCTGCAATTGCCCTTTTTGTGCAAGCTGACAAGATTGCACCGCGCGACATATCAAAGCCCTTGCTACTGAGCATATCGGGCTGCGTTGGCCTTCTTGCTGGTCTTTCGGGCATTGGCGGCGGCATTTTTATGGCGCCAGTCCTACACCTCATACGCTGGGCAGAACCACGCCGCATTGCAGCCTTTGCATCGCTTTATATTCTCATTAATTCTGGCGCGGGTTTGCTCGGCCAGATCCTAAAATCAGGGACGCAATCGCTTGCAGCGTCGGCGATGCAATATGGTTTATTGCTTGGCGCTGTCCTGGTCGGTGGACAATTGGGCAGCCTGTTTGGGATGCGCTGTCTCTCACCGCGCCTGTTGCGCGTGCTGACGGCCTTGTTGGTGGGTTATGCATCGCTCAGGCTACTTTGGCAGGCCCATGGGCCGTTGTAGTTTCTACCGAGCCAGAAAATGGCTCCCCGGGAGGGATTCGAACCCCCGACCAATTGATTAACAGTCAACTGCTCTACCACTGAGCTACCAGGGAACAGCCCGATATCCTCGGGCAGAGGCGCGCCTATAGCAGCGCTTTTTT
>Ga0136636_10001535_pt1 | contig 13547 bp, 14 predicted proteins | sample AntDrymUQ8522106_2_FD_104653 | JGI IMG/M metagenome (GOLD analysis project Ga0136636, IMG submission 104653) | Polar desert sand microbial communities from Dry Valleys, Antarctica - metaG UQ852 (21.06) | ecosystem: Environmental > Terrestrial > Soil > Desert | place: Antarctica: Dry Valley... | reverse complement strand
GGGGTATTGCCAAACGTGCTGACTCAATACCTAGCGATCGAGAACTACAAACCGAGTATATAGACTATCTCATTCAAAAATATCTGTAAGTCTATCTATGAAAATCCTCATCGATACTAACGTTGTCCTCGATCTACTCCTAGAAAGAGAACCATTTGTCACAGGTGCGATTGACCTCTTTGAACAAATAATCGACTCCTGATGGGACTCCAATTTTGTGTCGTTGATCGCCAAACGGTTACAACAGCTCTTACACTTGGACTGAAAGACTTTGAAGACAGTATTCAACTTGCCTGCGCTACTATTGCCCAGCTTGATGCGATCGTAACCCGCGATCGCCGAGACTTTATCGGTAGCAGCCTCCCTGTTTACTCCCCAACAGACATCCTCAACCAGATCTAGTCAAAAATATCCATGAATAAACCCAAAGCCATCCCCTCCGTCTCCGTCACCTATGCCCACAACGGCACATCCACCCAGCCCAACGATCTAGGGATGCGCCCCATGCAAGAACGCGCCTACCAAAAACGCGGCGAACAATATTTATTAATCAAATCACCCCCCGCCTCTGGCAAAAGTCGAGCGTTAATGTTTATCGCCCTCGACAAGCTGGAAAATCAAGGACTCAAACAGGCGATCGTCGTCGTTCCCGAAAAATCCATTGGTGCGAGTTTTCATAATGAGCCTCTTACTCAGTATGGCTTTTGGGCTGATTGGCAAGTAGAACCAAAATGGAACCTTTGCGATGCCCCTGGCAATGATGGCGGCAATGATGGCAGCAAAGATGGCGGCAAAGTGGAAGCAGTGAAAAAATTTCTTGATAGTGAAGCCAAGATTTTGATATGTACCCATGCAACTTTCCGTTTTGCTATCGATAAGTTTGGCGTGGAAGCATTCAGCGATCGCCTGATTGCCGTAGATGAATTTCATCATGTCTCCGCTAACCCCGACAACAAACTCGGCGAACAGATACGGCAATTGATGATCCGCGATCAAAACCACATTGTCGCCATGACAGGTTCTTATTTTCGTGGCGATGCGATCGCGGTATTGCACCCCGAAGACGAAGCCAAATTTGAAACCGTTACCTACACCTACTACGAACAACTCAACGGCTACCAATATCTAAAGCAACTCGACATCGGCTATTACTTTTATGCGGGTAGCTATGCTGATGAAATTATGCAAGTCTTGAATCCCAAAGAGAAAACCATTCTGCATATCCCCAATGTCAACTCCCGCGAAAGCACCAAGGACAAAATCCGCGAAGTAGAACATATTATTGAAGAGTTAGGGGAATGGCAAGGAACCGATCCAGAGACAGGATTTCAACTGGTCAAAACTGCCGATAATACAATCCTAAAAATTGCTGATTTAGTCGATGATGATCCAACTAAACGGGACAAAGTGACATCGACTCTCAAAGATCCCACCCAAAAACATAACCGTGATCATGTAGATATAATCATCGCCCTCGGCATGGCAAAAGAAGGCTTCGATTGGATTTGGTGTGAACACGCCCTCACGATTGGCTATCGCTCCAGCCTCACCGAAATTATCCAGATCATTGGACGCGCCACCCGCGATGCACCCAATAAATATCGCGCCCGTTTCACCAACCTCATCGCCGAACCCGATGCTAGCGAAGAAGCTGTGACCGAAGCCGTAAATGACACTTTAAAAGCGATCGCCGCCAGTCTGTTAATGGAGCAAGTACTTGCCCCGCGCTTTGAGTTCAAACCCAAACGCCCTGAAAATCAACCGACAGCAGGATTTGACTATGGCACAGAGGGCTACGATCCCAACAAATGTAATGTGGGCTTTAACCCAGAGACTGGTCAGATTCAATTAGAAATTAAGGGATTAGCCGAACCCAAAAGTAAAGAAGCGAAACGGATTTGCCGCGAAGATTTAACGGAACTGGTGACAGCTTTTGTGCAAGATAAACAGGCGATCGAGCGGGGTCTATTCGATGAAGAGTTAGTTCCCGAAGAATTAACCCAAGTCCGCATGGGCAAAATCGTCAAAGAGAAGTTTCCCATCCTCGAAGAACAGGATCAAGAGGCAGTACGTCAACACGCGATCGCAGCTCTGAACGTCATTCAACAAGCCAAGAAATCCCTAAATGAATCAGGTAAGAGCTATACGCATAACCCCAGTCTGATCCCTTTTCCTGAATTGATCGATTCTCCCGATCAACCAGATCGCCAACAAGTAGATCAAGAGCCATCCCCAAACACAGCTTTGATTGACGGTGTACGTCAGTTCGCCTTCTCCGTCACCGAATTAGATATTGATTTAATCGATCGCATCAATCCCTTCGGCGAAGCCTACGCTATCCTCGCCAAGTCCATGACCGAAGAACGTCTCAGGCAGATCGCCGCCGTAATTGCCGCCAAAGATCTAAAAATGACTATAGAAGAAGCAAGGGAGTTAACCAAACGGGCGCTGCGATTTAAGAAGGAAAGAGGCAGACCACCATCCATTAATGCCCTTGATCCTTGGGAAAAACGCATGGCAGAAGGAGTAATCTTTTTCCAACGCAAAGCTAGGGAGGCTCAAAATGCCTAAATCCCAAAACCCTCAACAGATTACTGATGAAGATTTGGCATTGTTAGCAGAGCTTGTAGATGATGTCGCGCCCGATCAAGTTGGTCAACTCTCCGCAAAGGAAGAACGCATTATTGCTGGCTTTGAAGAAATCGAGCGCTTTGTAGAAACACAGGGGAGACTCCCCCAGCATGGCAGCGATCGCGATATTTTTGAACGGCTTTACGCAGTACGTCTTGATCGCCTCCGTGAATCACCAGAATGTCGCGAAGTTCTCAAATCTCTGGACAAGCAAGGTTTGCTAGATCCAAATAGTCAAGATTCCAATATTAGTCAATCTTTAGATATTGCTGATATCTCAGACGCGGAACTGTTGGCGGCTTTTGTTGTGGAATCTGACCCAGCACAGGACATTTCCCAGCTTACCTATGTGCGATCGCGTCAAGAAATTAAAGCCGCCGAAGAAATCGCCCAACGCAATTCTTGCCAAGACTTCGATCAATTCAAACCGATCTTTGACCAAGTGCAGCACCAGCTAAAGACAGGAGAACGGCAGACCATCAAATATCAGGACAATGCCACTATCAACCTAGGCGATCTGTTTATCCTTGATGGGCAGAAAGTCATCGTTGCCGAAATGGGAGAATCATTTATCAGCGATTACGGGCTGCCCAATTGTCGCTTACGGGTTGTGTATGACAATGGGACAGAGAGTGATTTATTATTGCGATCGCTACAACGCGCTTTAAATAAAGACAAAATCAGCCGCCGTATCACCACCCCCGATCTAGGACCACTTTTTCTCAGTTCTGAAGCCGCAGACGACTTACCAACGGGTTACATTTATGTACTGAGAAGCCAATCCGATCATCCCTTTATTGTCGAAAATCGTTCTGTCATTCACAAGATCGGCGTGACATCTAGCGACGTGAAAAAGCGCATTGCCAATGCTAAAAAAGATCCCACCTACCTGCTTGCTGATGTGGAAATTGTCGTCACATTCAAATTAGCAAATATTAACCCGAAAAAACTTGAGGCTCTGCTGCACAGGTTTTTTGATAGCGCCCGATTGGACTTAGCCCTGCCCGATCGCTTTGGCATACCAGTACAACCAAGGGAATGGTTTTTCGTTCCCCTAGAAACCATTGAAGCCGTAGTTGAAAAAATTAAAGAAGGAACGCTTGACCAATTTCGACATGATCCGACAACACTCACTCTCACACGATCGTAATGCCAACTAAGGACCGTAGGCTTGTTACGCTTAGTTGACCCAAAAGGCTGTTTGCACTACTGGAAAACAAACGAAAGCCCCGTAAGGAATTAGATGTTGCGGCGCGAAGCGCCGCAACATCTAATTCCTTACGGGGAAGGGAGTATAAGCCTTGTAAAGCGGAGCATTTACCTTAGAATGATGACTTCATTGCGATCATTGGCGATTTGGAAGTCTTCTCCAAAATCGCAGGTTGACATTTCACCGAGTTGAATATTCTTTTCTAAACATGGCAAAGAAGGATTAAGTTCTAGCGATCGCAAACTGAGAGAGAGGCGCGTAATTTCCACCGATTCTTTGCTAGTATCACAGCCAAAAAGGTTATGACATAGGATATGCGTGATGATTTCAGAACTTGATTTACTCGCAATTAGATCGGGCGAAAATTTAGTTAATAGATGATCGATGCGCTCATGTTCGGAAATCAGAAACTCTAAAGCCGTAATTAAGAAAACTCCTGAGCCACACTTAGGATGCAAAATCCTAATATTGGACAGTCGTTCACGATATTGCTGACAATAGGCTAAGGTATCTTGTGTGAATTTATGCACATCTGAGTGAGCAAGGGAGCTTTCATTAGTTGAATTTCTACGCTCCAATGCTAAACGCTGCTGCAACAAACGGATAATTGATTCACTTTGTAAAATGGATTTGCATGGTAACTTGGGCGTGCGGCGTTTACTGAGGTTGCTCAAGTCTTTGTGATACTGGCTTAATTCTTTTGCAGATTCATCAAAGAGGCTAACTAAAATATGACGAGTAATATCTTCTTGAAAATCAAATTTTGTGATTTCTTTAATCTGACGGCACAATTCATCCCCCACAAATAGAGCTTTGTCTAGTAGGCGATCGCAGTCAAATAATCTGCAAGGATAGGGTTTAATTGGAGTGGGATAATCGGGATTGCCATTTTGAATCCAGCGAAATATAGCTTTATAATTTTCCCAAATTGGTTGCTCTATGTAAGGATTTACAAATTCATAGGCTTCCTTAATTAAATGATCTGGCAACAAATTACGGTCTTCGCAGATAGCTACAAATAAAACCCGATTTAAGAGCTTTTGCGCTTGATATATGGCGATCGCGATCGCCTTGTCTGGATTCACTAGGCTACCTGTAAAGCTTTTATTAAGCTCTTCACCCTGAGCCTCGCCTTCAGAAAGTAAAAAATTAGGATCTTGCATCAATAGTTGCAATCGATAGCGAAAATCCTTAATTAACTGTCCGCGAATTTTGTAATAGTGACTATAAAAATTTTTGAGAATCTCTGATTCAAGTTGATGAGATTCTTCTAAAAGCTGGGTTGTGCGCGATCGCTCTTCACTGCTAGCCAGCCCGCGCAATAAAGTTCTTCGAGATAATAGAAAATAGAATGCTTTAAGCTGATCGAGATCGGCTAAAGACTCCCAAGAAAATCTTTGACAAAATAATCCTGAAACATCTCGGTGATAGAGGCAAATATCACGGTAGTCCAGTCCAATTAGCCATTCTGTAGTGGCATGGCGCGGCTCTGGCTTCACAATCGCCCCTTCTTCCGCCGTATTCACCCAAATCTCGACAATTACATTTGTCGAAGTCTCTGTAAAAAATCCTAATGCTGAATTGGGATGTAGTTCTAATTCCCACGTTCCAGAATCAGTGGCAAATGGTGAACGAAAACCTAAAATATCAACAAAAATATCATGTAAAAACTGTGCTTCAGCGATTAAGTTTGATGGTTCTCCATCGCTTGCAAAACGTAACCATTTGTGAAGTATCGAAAAGCGATCGCCCAAATCCCTCGGAAAGCCAAAAGAGCTAACCCGCTTAGCAAGTGGTTTTGGATGGAATAGTGAATAATAAGGCGATCGCTGATTCATGCATCTTTGACAGCTTTTGGTGTATCACTAGGGTTATCAGTCTTATAGGCTATGGCTAAGTCCTTCTCGGCGGCAACCTCCGCCAGTAGTTTTTCACGCTCTTCGGGAGACATTTCCTGTAGCTGTTTAGTTAAGACGGCTTTTTTATACTCATCTAGCTGCTGGTTGTAAGTCATGGTTTGGGTAACAGCTCGAAAAACATAGGTGGAAATCCAAGCCAGCAAAACACCCACCAGAACTAATTGACTCCAAACCCCTGCGTTAGTTTCATCTAAGCCAAAGGTGCGAAAGGCCCAAAAAGCCAATCCGCCAAACCCAAAGAACGCAACCACGATCGCGAGGGCATCAATACGGCGCATGGCTAAATTTCTCGCGCTTGAGGGCGGAAGTTAAAAAATGGTGATATCAAAAGTAATCCAGGGAAGAAGAAAAAGGCAAGAAAACACAAAACTACGCGCTCAATAGAGCCAGTCTTGTACCAACGTGCTTTGAAGTAAAACAGCACGATAAGGGGAACTACAAGCAAATATGTACCTGCGATCGCGGCATAAGCAATGGTGGCAAGTAGGGATTCGGAGAGCATCAAAGACATTTTGATTAGTTATTTTTTAGATAGGTTTACAAGTATGTATCTATTTGATGATTGTAACATCACAACAATCACCAAGCCCCATCTGTCAAGTTTTCAGCCTTTAAAAACCAGAAGAGGAGTGGCGGCGCTTCGCGCCGCAACTCCTCTTCTGGTTTTATGTCCTAACAAGACTGAACTACGGCTATAAAACCGACTTTAGGTTTGACGCGCCAATGGCGCGTCAAACCTAAAATCGGGTTTTTAAAAGCCTGCCATTGGCAGAATTGCTATCATTGCACAAAAAATTTGATTTTGATTTGATTGGGTGCTAACATTAGAAACGCTGAAAATTTTACCCGAATAAATTCCTAAGACTGTGGCACCTCAACAACAAAAGATTCGGATTCGTCTAAAAGCTTTCGATCATCGCCTCCTAGATTCTTCTTGCGAAAAAATCGTCGAAACTGCTAATCGTACAAACGCGGCTGCCGTTGGTCCAATCCCTTTACCAACCCGTCGTCGTATCTATTGCGTTCTCAGATCTCCTCACGTAGACAAAGACTCTCGCGAACATTTTGAGACTCGTACCCATAGTCGTATTATCGATATTTACCAACCATCGGCAAAGACTATTGACGCACTCATGAAGCTGGATCTTGCTGCTGGTGTAGATATTGAAGTAAAGCTCTAAAGTCTGGATTTTCTAGATGATTTAGATAAATACTGAGATTAATTTCAAAAAAGCCCAGAATTATGCAAGTGCCTTCGTTTTCCTTTCATAATTCTGGGCTTTGATCTTACTCCCTTGTCAATGAAAGATTAGACGGTGCGGCGCGAAGCGCCGCACCGTCTAATCTTGGGCTTTAATGTCTATTTTTACAATGGGAAGGGAGTAACTACGATTTTCTTTTATAAAAGCAAGCTGAGGTGTTGTCCACTTCAGCTTGCTTTTTAGGTTTTGATTGTGGTTTAAACTTAAGTGAAAAGTGTAATCGCTTTAAAATCTAGCTCTAAGGATTGAAAATGCTGAAAAGGCTAAAAATTAGATTGATTGTGGCTATGGTCTTGGCAGCGATCGCCACAATCGTACCGATCGCGATCGGACAAAATTTAAACCCCGCAGTGGCTCAAGATGCTCCCAAGGTCACTAGTTTACAAAGTGCGGGCTTGCAACTGCAAGAAGTGGCAAGTGGAACCTATGCACTCGTCGCTAGTACTGACTTCCCACCTGCTAGCCCTGCTGCTGCGATCGCCAATGGCGGCATTGTAATCGGTAGTGATGGTGTATTGGTGATTGACACATTCCAGTCCTCAGATCTAGCCGAACTGATGATTGCCACAGTCAAATCATTGACTGACAAACCGATCAAGTATGTCTTAAATACCCATTACCATTCCGACCATACTGGCGGTAATGTGACTTTTGTAAAGCAAAATATCCCTGTTCTGGGGCGTGGTGTCATCCGTGAATATATTCAAAGCGGTAAGGGTGATACTGGTGGCGTAACTCCACCAACAGTAATTATTAACAGCCAAACTGATCTTTGGTTGGGCGATCGGCAAGTACGCATTGAGCGCGTTGATGGACATTCGGCTGGCACTGATCTGGTTGCCTATATCCCCGATGCCAAGGTTCTGTTTGCAGGAGACATGGTATTTAACAAGCGAATTCCTTATACTGTTGATAGCGATTTGCGTCAATGGCAAGGTAGCCTATATCGCCTGATCGCCGTGTATCCTGATGCCAAAGTTGTACCAGGACATGGGGATGTGACTGATGTGACAGGGCTGCAAGCTCAGCAAGCCTACTTCAGTTGGCTAGAGCGTCAAGCTTTGGAATGGAAGGCGCAAATTTTGACAAAAGAGCAGGTATTAGAGAGATTTGCAAAAGTACCTGATGCCTATAAAGATTACAAATTCAAAGGAATATATTCTTTAAATCTAGAATCAGCCTATGAACAATTTACGCGCAGCAAAATTATTCCATTAATTCCTTAGGTATATAGCTGCTGCTACCTACAATTATTAACAATCCCAAAAAGCGAGTTGCGGCGCGAAGCGTCGCAACTCTATTTTTGGGATTGTTTTTTAATTCTTAAAAAGAGAAAAGTGACGTAGCCATTCTCTATTTTTGTACTGCGCTGTAAATAAAATAGCGATCGCAAATTGCTTGTTGACAGGTTTATGAGTATGGCGATCGCTAGGGCAATAGTTGCTAAAATAAGTAGGTAGGCAAAAGAAACCTTAAAACCCAAAAAGCTGTAGCGCACGCGCAGCGTGCGCTACAGCTTTTTGGGTTTTGGGTTTAATTATGCTTGCCTACTTACTAGATATATCTAAATATCACAAATTTATGTTTAGAGACTCAAAGTTTATCAGCAGATCTCCCGATGTTATGGGTGGTACGACTGTATTTACAAATACCAGAGTTCCTGTACAAACGCTTTTAGATTATCTTAAAGCAGGGGAATCCATTGATGATTTTTTAGATGGTTTCCCAACTGTAAATAGGGAACAGATTATTTACTTTTTGGAAGAGTTAGGAAGAGCATTTTTTAGTGTGGCGGCGTAATATGAGGATTCTTTTGGATGAGTGTATCGATCGCCGATTCGCTAGAGAGATTATTGGCTATGAGGTTAAGACAGTTCCGCAAATGGGATGGGCAGGAGTTAAAAATGGTAAGCTTTTAGCTCTTGCTGTAGAAGAGTTTGATGTATTTGTGACGGTTGATCGCAATTTGTCTTTTCAACAAAATATACCTCAGTTTGATATTGCTGTAGTGGTTTTGCAAGCACCATCAAATAGCTTAGCTGCGCTCAAGCCTTTAGCATCAAATCTTTTAGCGGTTCTGGATTCAGCAAATAAGGGTCAAGTTACAGTTGTGACAGAATGAGATCGCAAATTGCTTGTTGACAGGTCTATGAGTATCGCAATAACAATTATTGCTAAAATAGCCTGACAGTAGAAAATATTTCATGACTAATCAAATTCAGGCATATTTGCAAGATGTTACGCAGATTTATCAAAAGGGTAATGCAACGGAGCATACTTATCGTCCTGCTTTGAAAAAGTTGCTGGAATCTTTTGGTGATAATATTTTGGCGGTGAATGAGCCGAAGCGAATTAAGTGCGGTGCGCCAGATTTTTGGATTGGTCAGGGGATGTTGGAGATCGGGCATATTGAGGCGAAAGATATTGGGGTTTCGCTGAAGGGGCTAGACAAGAAGGATCAAATGAAGCGTTATTTGAATGCTTTAGGGAGTTTAATTTTTACGGATCATTTGGAATTTCGGTGGTATGTGGATGGGGAATTACGGTTAGCGGCTACTATTGCGGCTTTTGATAAGCAGAAAAAGATTAAGGCTGATCCTGATGGAATTGCTCAGGTCGATCAACTTTTGAGGCAGTTTCTGTTAACTAAAGTTGTACAGGTGACGACACCGAAGGCTTTGGCAAAAAGGATGGCGGCTTTGGCGCAGTTGATTCGGGATGCGATTAATACGGCTCTCAATGATAGCGATCGCGGTGGGATGTTGCGAGAGCAATTGGAATCTTTTAAGAAGGTGTTGATTCGGGATTTGACGGGTGAGCAGTTTGCGGATATGTATGCTCAGACGATTTGCTATGGTTTATTTGCGGCGCGTTGTAATACGGATAAGGTGAGTTCTTTTTCGCGGGAGACGGCGGGTTTTCGGTTGCCGAAGACCAATCCTTTTTTGCGGGGTATTTTTAATCAGATTGCGGGTTCGGATCTGGATGAACGGATTACTTGGGCTGTGGATACTTTGGCGAGTATTTTGCAGCAAACAGATATGTCGGGAATTTTGAGCGATTTTGGGAAGCGTAGCCGTAGGGAAGATCCTGTGGTGCATTTTTATGAGACTTTTCTAGCGGAATACGATCCGAAGATGCGCGAGTCACGGGGGGTTTACTATACGCCTGAGCCTGTGGTTTCGTATATTGTGCGAAGTGTGGATTATGTGCTTAAGCAAAAGTTTAAGATTGCGAAGGGTTTGGCAGATAGTACGAAGATTTTACCTCCCTCAGTCGCCATTAATTCACCCCCCTCAGTCCCCCCTTTGAAGGGGGGAAGTCAAGATTCAAGTTCTCCCCCTTCTCAAGGGGGAGTTAGAGGGGGTTCGGAACCTATGCACAAGGTGCTAATTCTCGATCCTGCGGTGGGGACAGGGACGTTTATGCATAGTGTGATTGAGCATATTTATGAGGGTTTCAAGAATCAGAAGGGGATGTGGTCTGGTTATGTGAGTCAGCATTTGTTGCCGCGTTTGTTTGGGTTTGAGTTGCTGATGGCTCCCTATACGGTGGCGCATATGAAGTTGGGGTTACAGCTTCAGGATTTGGGTTATGACTTTAGTTCGGATGAGCGTTTGCGGATTTATTTAACGAATACTTTACAAGAGGCGTTTCAAATTCCTGCGGCGGATGGTTTTATGAATCGGATTCGTGATGAAGCAGAAGCTGCGAAAGGTGTTAAGCAAGATACGCCTGTAATGGTGATTTTAGGCAATCCGCCTTATTCCTATCAGTCGATAAATACCGATCCTTGGATTGTGAATCTGGTAAGGGATTATTATCAGATTGATGGAAAGTCTCTGGGTGAGAGAAATCCTAAAGGTCTATTAGATGATTATGTGAAGTTCATTCGTTTTGCTCAGCATCGAATCTCGGAAACTGGTTATGGAGTCGTGGCGTTTATTACCAATCATGGCTATTTGGATAACCCAACTTTTCGGGGAATGCGTCAAAATTTGATGCAGACTTTTGATGAGATTTATGTTTTAGATTTGCATGGGAATAGCAAGAAAAAGGAAGTTTGTCCTGATGGCTCAACGGATCAGAATGTGTTTGATATTCAGCAAGGGGTAGCGATTGGGATTTTTATCAAGTATCAAAATAGTCAGCAAGAATTAGCTAAGGTTTATCATGCTGATTTGTGGGGGGTTAGAGAAGTTAAAGAGAACAAGGAATTAGTTGGTGGTAAGTATCATTGGTTAGATGAAAATGATATTAGTTCGACTGAATGGAGAGAATTAGCTCCTAAAGCTGAATTTTATTTATTTAAAAAAAATAATGTAGACTTACAAGATGAATACGATAAATGCTGGGATTTATCCAAAATAGTGTTTAATAATTCAGTTGGATTATATACAGCAAGAGATAGTCTAACCATTCAATTTACACAAGATAAACTTTGGAAGACAGTTAGTAATTTTGTAGAAATACCTATAGAAGAAGCTAGACAAAAGTTTAATTTAGGTGAAGACACGACTGATTGGAAAATTCATCTTGCTCAAAAAGACTTACAGAAATACAAGTTGTCTTTAGATAAAGTCTATCCTATAGCCTATCGTCCTTTTGATGAAAGATACACTTACTATACTGGTGATTCTGGTGGATTTCATTGCAGACCTAGAAATGAAATCATGCATCATTTGATTGAAAAAGAAAACTTAGCAATAGTAACTTTAAGAAGACCTCGTAACGATATAGCTGCTAATTTCTTTGTGACCGATAAAATCACAGATAAATGTATTATTTCATCGCTAGATAATGCAAACGTCCTACCTCTCTATCTCTACCCAACCAATAAACCAACCCTATTTGAAACCGAACCCACCAATAACCCACATGGTCGCCGCCCCAACCTAGCACCAGAATTTATTACCGAACTTTCCCAAAAACTAAGCTTAGAATTCCTCACCGATGGCAAAGGCGATCAAATTAAAACCTTCGCACCAGAAGACATATTTAACTACATTTACGCTGTCTTCCATTCGCCAGAATATCGCCAACGTTACGCCGAATTTCTCAAAATCGACTTTCCGCGAGTTCCCCTCACCAGCAACAAACAACTATTTTGGGAACTGGCAAACAAAGGCGATAGATTAGTCCAACTCCACCTAATGAAAGACACAGGAGCCGAAATTAGCAGCTATCCCGAAGCAGGTTCCAACCTTGTCGAACAAGTCAAATACAACGAAACCCAACAACAAATCTGGATTAACTCAGCGCAATATTTTGCCAACGTCCCGCCCCACATTTGGAACTTCTATATAGGAGGTTATCAAGTTTGCCAAAAATGGCTCAAAGACCGCAAAGGACGCGAACTCAGCTTTGATGACCTCACCCATTATCAAAATATTATTTCTATTTTGTCAGGAACGATCGCAACTATGAGCGATATTGACCAAATTATCACCAAACATGGAGGCTTTCCATTCTCATAAATATTTGACAAGAATTCCATCAGTGCAAATATAATACTCAACTAAGATTTCAAAGAGTTTATACAATTATTAAATAACTAAAAAGAAACTATGCAAAACCTTGAATACTTAACCAACCAAGACGGACAACCAACCGCAGTTGTTATTCCCATAGACATTTGGCGACAACTCCTACCCTTTGAGAATGCCTCCCTAGAAAATCTTAGCGATGCCATTGAAGACTATTGCCTCAACAAAGCGATGGATGAAGGAAAAAGAAGCCCTCTTTACTCACAGGATCAAGCTAAAGCGTTCTTGGAGGAATAGAGTGGAAGTTCAATATCGTCAGTCATTCTTAAAAGATCTTAAAAGCTTGAGAGGTACACCAGTATATCAACGCATTTACGAAATCGCCTTTACAACCTTACCTAATGCCCAAAGCATACAAGAAATAGTAAATGTTAAAGCCATGCAAGGATTTACAAACCGCTACCGCATTCGATTAGGAGACTACCGTATAGGCATAGAAATTTCTGAAAACACAGTTGAAATAATCCGAACCTTGCATCGCAAAGAATTTTATCGTTACTTTCCTTAGAAAATGAATACAACTTTTACAAGCATTACGCCAGTGCTTCGGGAGATTAAGCGATCGCTATATGAGTTATATGGCGATCGGCTTGTAAAGCTCATTTTATTTGGCTCCTATGCCAGAAACCAAGCCAATTCAGAATCAGATATTGACTTACTTATCATCCTCAAAAAGCCAGTATCTCAAGTGCAAGAAATCTACAATATGTCAGACCTACGAGTGAAAATTCTACTAGAATACGATCAACTTGTCTCCATCATTCCTATTGCCCAACAAGACTTCCAGACAAGAGATATTGCTTACCTAAGAAATATTAGACGAGAAGGGATTGAGCTATGAATGAATTTAGATCGCCTATTTAGCCAACATTTTATAAAAACAGGTCAATTGTCTTTAGAATGGTCAAAAGCATTAAATACTGCTTACGAACTTAGACAGCTAACCGATCATGATACAGACTTTACCGGCACATTAGCC
>Ga0136636_10001533_pt1 | contig 13561 bp, 14 predicted proteins | sample AntDrymUQ8522106_2_FD_104653 | JGI IMG/M metagenome (GOLD analysis project Ga0136636, IMG submission 104653) | Polar desert sand microbial communities from Dry Valleys, Antarctica - metaG UQ852 (21.06) | ecosystem: Environmental > Terrestrial > Soil > Desert | place: Antarctica: Dry Valley... | reverse complement strand
CCCCAAATGGTATCGGTTGGATAAAGTATGATTCCGCCATTTTGAAGAACTTCTAATGCAGCTTTAATATCATCAGTCATTCAGTAAATTGTTATACAGTTGTTTAAATTGTTTGGCAAAATTTTCCGGAGTAAACCGCTGCGCATTTATTCTCCCTTTTGCTATTAAAGATTCCCGACCGGCCTGATTGGCTAACAATGATTTCAAGACCTTGCCAATTTCTTCAGGTTTTTCAGGATTGACATATTTCGCAGCATTGCCGCCAACTTCAGGCAAACTGCTTGTATTTGATGTAATCACCGGACAGCCTGAAGCCTGTGCCTCGGCAACCGGAAGACCGAATCCTTCGAAAAGCGATGGATAAACCATCACATCGGCCATTTGGTATAAAGCAGCCAGTTCATCGTCCTGAATCCGGGGCAGAAAATATACAAAAAGCCGGTTCAAATCGGCTTCGATAAACTTTTGTACCTTATGCTGATAGTCGGTTGATTTGCCCACAACTACAACTGGTACATATGTTTTTGACAAGGTCATCCCTTCGAGTAATGCCAAAAGGTTTTTTCGGGGTTCAACAGTCCCTACCGAAAGAATAAATTTCTTGGGCAATTGGTACTTTTTGCGCATTTCCTGTTTCCGCTCCGGACTGACTTGTTCGAAAAAGATCGGATTTATGGATTGGTATATTACCGATATTTTTTCTTCAGGAATGGCAAATAGCTCCATCACGTCGCGCTTGGTTTGTTCCGAAATGGCATGAATGTGGTGAGCTGCTTTACAACCATGCCTGAATTTGGTGTCGTAAATCTTTCGGTCGATGGACGGATAAAATTCCGGATATCGAAGGTAAATCAGGTCGTGAATGGTTACAATCAGTTTTACACCCGTTTTTTCAATGCTAACAGGCAATTCGTGACTTAATCCATGGTAGATGTCGAGTTGGGCTTGTTTAACAAGACTCGAGATATGATAACGCCTCCACATACTTTTCCAGAATTTCCACCAGAAATTGGCCGGCCTGACCTCAACAGTGCTATTTGGAGTCATATAAAGCGGCTTACTTGCTCCGGGATTAAATAGAAAGTACTGGTCATCTGGATATTGTCGAACAAGTGCAGAGATGCTGTTGCGACTGAAGTTTCCCAGTCCGGCAGCATTACTATAAGCACGTTTGGCATCAAATCCTATTTTCATGGTTCGTTAAGTTACGGTGAAAAGCACATCCTAAATATATTAAAAAGGATGTCAAAAAGCAATTTTGACATCCTTTTCCTGAAAATGGATCTGATTATGATTTCTATACCTTAAAATTTTCCAATCCATCAAAATCCAATGTGGCAAAATAATCTTTCAAGGTTTCGGCGCGTCGAATCTCCACTACTTCACCGTTTTCGCGAAGCAGCAATTCGGCCGATCGCGTTTTGCCATTGTAATTGAATCCCATGGCATGACCATGTGCTCCGGCATCGTGAATGACAACCAAATCACCGGGTTCCATCACGGGTAATTTGCGGTTGATGGCAAATTTATCGTTGTTTTCACACAACGAACCGGTAACGTCGTAAACCTGATCCTGAGGTTCGTATTCTTTTCCCAAAACAGTTATGTGGTGGTAAGATCCGTATAAGGCCGGACGCATCAGATTGGCCATACTCGAATCCAATCCGGCATAATTTTTATATGTTTTTTTGATGTGCAAAACTTCTGAAACCAGGAATCCGAAAGGTCCGGTCATAGCCCTACCCGATTCAAAATAAATCTGAAGTGGAGCCAAGCCATTGGCTTCAATTTTTTCCTGATAGAGTTTTTTAATTCCATGACTCATAAAATCCAAATCCACCGGTTGATCGGTTGGCCGATACGGAATACCAATGCCTCCACCCAAATTGGCAAATTCGATTTTTATTCCCAGTCGCTGATCAAGTTCCACGATCAGATCAAAGAGCAATTCTGCAGTTTCAACAAAATAAGCAGCATCCAACTCGTTGGAAGCGACCATTGTATGTAGTCCAAAACGGGTAACGCCTTTGTCAATCAACATTTGATAACCTTCAAACAGTTGTTCGCGGGTAAACCCATATTTGGCTTCTTCCGGATGACCGATAATGGTATTTCCCTCTTTTAATGCGCCGGGATTGTATCGAAAGCAGACCAATGAGGGCAAACCAACATTTTTTTCGAGGTACTCAATGTGCGAAATGTCGTCGAGATTAACAATTGCACCCAAATCAATCGCCTTTTTATATTCGTAAGCGGGAGTATCGTTTGAGGTGAACATGATTTCATCCCCTGACATGCCAAGTTTCTCGGCAAGAACCAGTTCAGCCACCGAACTACAGTCGATTCCGAAGCCTTCTTCCCGCATGATTTTCATCAGATAAGGGTTTGGCGCAGATTTAATGGCATAGTATTCTTTGAACCCTGGGTTCCATGCAAATGCTTTGGTAAATTTCCGGGCATATTCGCGGATGCCTTTTTCATCGTAAATATGAAAAGGGGTTGGATATTGTTCGATGATCTTTTCGATCTGTTGTTTTGAAAATGGAATTTGTTTTGTTGTCATTACAATTTATAAATATATTGGGTTGCAAATTTACAGATTTTCAAATACAAAGCACATCAGCAATCAGTTCATCACTTAAATAGCCCGATGCGATTTCTTTAACTTCACCTTCCATTCGGATGTTCCAGGCTTCATCGACCTCTATCTGAAGGGTTCCACCCGGCATTTTCAAGGTCATCTTACGGTCGGTAAGTCCTTTTTTTACCATCACAGCAGCCACCGCACACGACGAACTTCCGGAGGCCAGGGTATAACCTGCACCTCGTTCCCAAATCAGAATTTCGACTTCGTTGCGCGATAACACCTTGGCAAACTGAACATTGATACGATTAGGGAACAGCGGGTGATTCTCTATTTCCGATCCGTGTTTCAGGATTTCAGCCTTGCTTAAACGGTCGCGCAGGATTATACAATGCGGGTTTCCTACCGAGACGCAATTGATTAGGAAAGTTCCGTCAATTATATTCAGCGGATGATCCAGACATTCCGATTCGTCGCTGAGAACCGGAACCTGATGCGAATTAAAATTGGCTTTGCCCATGTCGACTTTCACCTGATTGGCTTTGCCGATTGTTTCGCGGGTCACCTCGGCTGTCACTACCCCACCCAATGTTTCGATGGTAAATTTCTTTCCTTTAGTATGACCGTAATCGTACAAGTATTTGGCAAAAATGCGCAGGCCGTTGCCACTTTTCTCGGCTTCCGAACCATCAGGGTTATATATTTTCAGACCAAAATCGGCTTTTGCTGAAGGCACTTTCAGGAGAATTCCATCTGAACCGATTCCGTAATGCACATCGCAAAGAAACTGTATGTTTTTTTCATTCAGGCTAAAAGAAAGTTCGGCTTCGTTCAGCACAAAATAGTCGTTTCCAAGTCCGTGTGATTTGACAAAAAAGTTTTGCATGGTATTTTCAATTATAAATTAAAGTAACGTAAGATATTGATACGATGACTTGAAGTCATCGTATCAATATTAAAAAACTCTAAAACATCGGATCCCAAGGTGGCAACATCACAGACTTTTGTCCATAGATTTCAATCACCTTTTGGTTGAGGTATTTTTTATTGACCACAAACCTGAACATGTATTCGTTGAACCACGCATCGGTAAAAGTCAAATATCCCTTTTCGCCTGCTGTTGGCCCCCAGCTGTTTTCAAACTGCCATTTAATTGGTTTCTGAAGGCTGTCTACATCAACCGCGATTAAAGCCATTCCGTGACTTGAACCACTTTCTCCTGTCAGAATACGTTGCGCTTTGTTCATGCCAAATTTCACTCCATAAACCGATTCGTAATCGAAATTATCGACATCCAAAATGCCAACCTCCCGACGCAACTGTTTTCCTACATCGCACGATGCATAAAGGGCTTGGTTGTCTTTGATAGAGGCGATGCAAAACTCTTTGATATCATCGTTTGGCAAATTCACATAATGCCAGTTTGAACCTTCCTGCGTATTCCGGTAATTCTCCACTTCGTAATGTTTCCAGAACGGACGGGTCGGATCGTTCATCACCATCACATAATCATCGAGTTTAGTTTCACCAAAAACTTCAGCCATAAAGCTGAGCGGAGTCCAGGTTTTAACTTCGGATATTTTCTTGTCTTTGGCTTTGTATCTCCATTGGAATTCGCTTGGTGGTTCGCCCAGATTGAGTGCCAGCATACGATAAATCTCCGAAAGCATTTCAAGTTTGCGGGCTGCTAATTTTTTCTGATCTGCTTTGGCAGCAACCATTTCCCGAATTTCAAGCGCATCTTCACGTAACTTGGTATTGATAAACTTAGTCATTAGCGAAGTGTTTTCGCTCGAATTGGTTTCTTCCATGGCATCTTTTGGTACCATACCGTATTTTTTAGCCAGATTTACAAAGTTGATCCATTGTCCGCCATCGTCAACCGGAGATTTCAAGTACCATTTTACTTTTTCGTTATCAATCGGAAGACTTGCCGAATTTGAGATATTGTTCAGAAAAAGATTGGCCTTCTCGATTAAGTCGAAGAAATACAGGTAATTCTCCGAAAACTCAAATTCAGTAACATTAAATTGCTTCATCGCCATTGGCCTGAAAAGATTTAAGGAACTGAACATCCAGCATCGACCAGAACTTTTCTGGTCAGTAATTCCTGAAACATCAACCCGATAGGTAAACAGTTGGTCGGTTGTACCTACATTAACACGGTTCCAGGCCAACTTGGTTATGTCGTTTGACGAAAGTGCATTTTGCATGGCTTTCGTATAGGCATCCTTTGTAAAACCTGATTTTAACCGATCTAAATCACCTTTTGTAAGATCCTGAGCCATAACCATGAAAGTGGGTAACAGGAGAATAAGCAACAATCGACTCTTCATTATCTTCTGAATTTGAGTTTAAATTTCAAATTGCACCTGATCGGATGAACTCAAGTCATCCGATCAGGTGCAAAAACTGCGATAAAATTAACCATTAATCTGTAAGGAGGATATCGTCCGCCGTAAAAGATTAAACCTTAATTCTTGTATCTTTGAACCGAAAGAATGAACAACATGACCTGCAATTAAGTTGTTCATAAAAACAAAATCTTTATGAGCCTCGATATCCATAAAATACGCGAAGATTTTCCGATACTTCAGCAAAAAATATACAACCGGCCATTGGTCTATTTCGACAATGCTGCTACCACACAACGGCCCCAACAGGTAATTGACGCCTTAACCAAAACCTATACCGAATATTACGGGAACATTCACCGTGCAGCACATTTCCTTGCCGACAAAGCGACTGCTGCTTACGAAGATACCCGCGAAAAAGCCCGAAATCTGATCAATGCTGAAACCCGAGAACAGATAATTTTTACAAAAGGAACTACTGAAAGCATTAATCTGGCTGCCTTTTCGATTGGTGAAGCATTTATTCAGGAAGGCGATGAGATTATTGTTTCTGAAATGGAGCATCATTCCAATATTGTTCCATGGCAGCTAATGGCCAAGCGGAAAGGGGCAAAAATTGTGATGCTTCCGATGGATGATAATGGACGTTTGATAATTGAAAAACTCGACGAATTAATTACCCCGCGAACCAAGATCATAACGGTCACTCATGTCTCAAATGTTCTGGGGACAATTAATCCAGTCAAAAAAATAGCTCAGATAGCCCATTCAAAAGGAGTCCGCATTTTTGTGGATGGAGCGCAGGCAGCACCGCATCTGCGGATTGATGTTCAGGATTTGGATGTAGATTTTTACGCATTCTCTGCTCACAAAATGTATGGTCCAAATGGCGTTGGCGTCCTTTATGGAAAAACGGAGCTTCTTGAGCAGCTTCCTCCTTATCAGGGTGGAGGCGAAATGATTTCGGAAGTGAAATTCTCCGGAACCACATATAACGAACTGCCCTATAAATTCGAGGCCGGAACACCCAATATCAGCGGAGTAATTGCTTTTGGTGCTGCCATTGATTATTTGCAGAATATCGGAATTGAAAATATAGGAATTTGGGAAACTGAATTACTAAATTATGCGTCGGCTCAACTCGAATCTATTTCAGGATTACGGATTTATGGCACAGAACCAGAAAAATCGGGTGTCATTTCATTCAATGTTGAAGGCGTCCATTTCTTCGATTTGGGAACCATGCTAGACAAATTTGGAATTGCTGTTCGCACAGGTCACCACTGCACTGATCCGCTGATGGATCACTTCGGAATTCAGGGAAGCGTGCGCGTTTCATTTGCCTTCTACAATACAAAAGAAGAAATTGATGTATTCGTGGAGGCGCTGAAAAAGGTTATTGCGATGTTTTAAAAATCTTAAATCATATCATTTTTTGCTAACTTTGATTCAAAAATTTCAATATGGCAACTATAGTAATAAAACTTGATCCTAAAGCCAATCAATTAAAATTGATTGAAGCAATAGAAATGCTTAAAGGTGTAAAATCCATTGTATTAGTAAGCGACGATGATATTTCAGATCAATTTATGGCTGCTCAAATGTCAGAATCGCGAAAAAGCGGGAAGGGTGACAAAGAAAAACTTATGGATTTTTTAAGCAAATAATCATGAATTTTGAGACCTCAAAACAATTTGACAAAATAGTTTTCAAGATTAAAGACACTTCAGTCAAAATAAGGCTCAAAAGAATTATGGAGAAAGTTGCTTCCGCAAAAAATCTTGAAGAAATTCCCAATATTACCCCAATAGTTGGACATCCAACTTATTTTCGAATTAAATTTGGAGACTACCGGATAGGAATTTCACTGGAGGATAATATTGTGTGGTTTTTGTTTTTCGGCAAGCGCAATGAAAGCACGTACAAGAAATTTCCATGAACTTAATATGAAACGATCTCAACTTCTTATTTTTAGCTTCCTTACTGTATTTTCAGTTTTTGCTTCAGCAAAAAATACTCGCATACTGATTGTTACCGGTGGCCATGATTTCGACAGGAAATCATTTTTCGAAATGCTTGATTCCTTTCAGAATATCAGTTATACTGAACTCAAACACCCTGAAGCCAACTGGCAACTTGGAGAGATGAATCCAAAAACTTTTGACGCGGTAGTATTTTACGATATGCCAAAGTCAATTTCAGAGGAAGAAAAAAAAAGCTATTTTAAACTGTTAAAACTCGGAAAAGGATTTGTTTTTTTGCATCATTCGCTGGCTTCGTATCAGGATTGGAACGAATTTAAAACGATAATTGGCGGCAAATACCACGAAGAGCAAAACTCACCGGCAAGCTCAACATACCAGCACGATATAAATTTCAAGGTGAAAATAACTGACCCGAAACATCCGGTTACCAAAGGAATCAACGAGTTTGAAATTCTGGATGAAGTTTATGGGAATACCGAAGTTTTGCCCGGAGTAATTCCTTTGCTAACTACAGATCATCCGTTGAGCAGCAAAATTATTGGCTGGACAAACAAAATAGAAAATTCAAGGATTGTTTACCTTCAGCCAGGGCACGATAAAAACGGTTATTTCAACCCAAATTACCAAAAATTGCTCAAGCAGGCAATTATATATGTCAGCAAATAAAATTTCTCCTGAAAATTCAGAAAGCAGAAAGGGCAAAAATGAAGTTCACTTTTGCCCTTTCCGATTACTTAAAAAATTGATCTAAAAATTATCAGCATCGATTTCGAAATATGCCTGTGAATGTTCGCATACCGGACATTTCAATGGCGGTTTGGTCGATTCGTGGAGGAATCCGCAAACACGGCATTTCCATACCACTTTGCCGTCGCGTTCAAACACTTTTCCCTCTACGAGATTTTGGTAAAGTTTTCGGTAGCGTTTTTCGTGCGCCTCTTCAACTTTTGCTATCGATCTGAATAACAAAGCAATCCTTTTAAAACCTTCTTCGTCGGCAATGCGGGCAAATTCAGGATACAAATCTGTCCATTCTTCGTTTTCACCATCAGCGGCTGCTTTCAGATTTTCCAATGTGGTACCGATTTTTCCGGCAGGGTAAGTGGCAGTAATTTCTACCGAACCACCTTCCAACTGTTTGAAGAATTGTTTGGCATGAGAGCGCTCATTGTCAGCTGTTTCAAGGAACAGAGCAGCAATTTGTTCCAATCCTTCTTTTTGGGCCACTTTGGCAAAATAATCGTAACGGTTACGGGCCTGCGATTCGCCAGCAAAGGCTTTCAGCAGATTTTTTTCTGTTTGTGATCCGGCTAATGATTCCATAGTAAAATTGTTATTGAATATGGGTGTATAACTTGACTTAATGATCACCTAAAATTACTGTTTTTATTAGCATATATAATGAAAGATTGTAATTTAGATTCAATCAAAAGTAGAACAGTTATCCATTGTGCAAAATAATAGTTTTGAATGAAAACAAAAATTAACGACATTTGCATCCTTTAAGATGAATAAATGACGATAAATGAAATACAGCACGAGATTGTAGACGAGTTTTCGGTTTTCGAAGACTGGATGGACAAATACAGCTACCTGATTGAATTAGGGAACGAACTGAAGGATTTGGACCCGAAAGATAAGACGGACCAACATCTGATCAGAGGTTGCCAGTCGAGGGTTTGGTTGGTTTCTGATTTTGCTGACGGTAAAATTATTTTCAGAGGCGAAAGTGATGCTGTCATTGTAAAAGGACTGGTAGCCTTGTTGCTTCGTGTAGTTTCAAACCGGACTCCGGAAGAAATTTTAAACAACGAACTGTTTTTTGTCGACGAAATCGGGTTAAAGCAACATCTTTCGCCTACCCGGTCGAACGGTTTATTGTCGATGATCAAACAAATCAAGCTCTATGCTGTTGCATATAACAGAATTTCAGAAAAAGGAGAATGAGCGATGGATAACAGAATTGATTTAATCATTGAACGTCTAAAAGATGTATTTGATCCGGAAATTCCGGTCAATATTTACGATTTAGGATTGATCTACAATGTTGATGTTGACGACAATAATAAGGCAAATATAATCATGACACTCACTGCTCCCGGATGCCCCGTAGCCGACATTTTGGTTGAGGATGTGAGGCAGGCAGCATTAGCGGTTGAAAGTATTACCGAAGCGGATGTGGAACTCACGTTTGAACCTCCATGGGAAAAAACCATGATGAGCGAAGAAGCCCGTTTAGAACTTGGATTTTTTTAAATCGAAATCACATGCTTCATAGCTCATTAAAAAGGCGAATTTCATAAAAATGAAATTCGCCTTTTTTAATATGATTAAACTTTACGTTCTATTTTACTTTCAAGTTCACCAATAAATTGAGTTCTTCCAATTGCACCGGCGAAATGGTCGACGGGCTGTCCATCATCACATCGCGACCCGAATTGTTTTTCGGGAAAGCGATGGTGTCGCGGATACTGTCTAATCCGGCGAACATCGAAGTCAGGCGATCGAATCCGAATGCGATACCTGCATGAGGCGGCGCTCCGAATTTAAAAGCATTCATCAGGAATCCGAATTGGTAGTCGGCTTGTTCCGGAGTAAACCCAAGCAAGCCAAACATTTTAGCCTGAAGCGCTTTGTCGAAAATACGAACCGAACCTCCACCTATTTCAACACCGTTGATAACCAAATCGTACGCATTGGCACGAACAGCTCCGGGATTGGTTTCGAGCAGCGCGTAATCTTCGGGCTTTGGCGAGGTGAACGGATGGTGCATGGCATAAAAACGTGCGGTATCTTCGTCCCATTCGAGCAATGGGAAATCGACCACCCACAAGGGTTGAAACACATTTTTATCGCGCAATCCAAGTTGGTTGGCCAACTCTAAACGCATGTCGCCAATGGCTTTCAGCATTTTTTCTTTTACGCCTGAAAGTATTAAGAGAAGATCACCGGGTTTTGCACCAAATACCTCAACCCATTTTTGAAGTTCTTCCAGAGAATAGAATTTATCGACCGAAGATTTAATCGTTCCGTCAGTATTAAATTTCAAGTAAACCAAACCTTTGGCACCAATTTGCGGGCGTTTCACCCAATCGGTGAGCGCATCGAGCTGTTTGCGGGTATATTCAGAGCAGCCTTCTGCACAAATTCCACCGATAAACTCTGCATCATCAAATACCGGAAAACCTTTCCCTTTGACCAAATCAGTCAGGTCTTTAATTTTCATTCCGAAGCGAATATCTGGTTTGTCCGAGCCATAGGTTTCCATCGCTTCGGAATATGCCATTCTCGGGAATTCAGTTATGTCAATTCCCTTAATTTCTTTGAACAGATATTTGGTCAGTCCTTCGAACATGTTTAAGATATCCTCCTGCTCAACAAACGACATTTCGCAGTCGATCTGGGTAAATTCGGGCTGACGGTCGGCACGCAAATCCTCATCGCGGAAACATTTTACAATCTGGTAATAGCGATCGAAACCGGCTACCATCAGCAACTGTTTGAGGGATTGCGGCGACTGCGGCAAAGCGTAAAATTCGCCCGGATTCATGCGCGAAGGAACTACAAAATCGCGCGCACCTTCCGGAGTTGATTTAATCAGAACCGGAGTTTCAGTTTCGATGAAATCATGACTGTTCAGATAGGAACGTGTGGCATGAGCCATTTTCGAACGCAGAATCAGCGTATCGCGAACTGGTGCACGACGCAGATCGAGGTAGCGGTATTTCATGCGGATTTCATCGCCACCATCGCTTTCGTCTTCGATGGTAAAAGGTGGGGTATCTGAGCTATTCAGTACATTCAGTGCTGTTACTGCCAATTCAACATCGCCGGTCGGCATGTTTTTATTTTTACTGCTGCGTTCGCGAACGATACCTTTAGCCTGAACCACGAATTCACGACCTAGTTGGTTGGCAATTTCACCGACCTCTGGTGCTGTTTTTTCATCGAAAACCAGTTGCGAGAGGCCGTAGCGGTCACGAAGATCGATAAAAGTCATACCTCCAAGGTTCCGGACACGCTGAACCCAGCCTGCAAGGGTTACTTCAGAACCCTGATGATTGATGCGTATTTCGCCGCATGTATGTGTTCTGTACATAGTTGTTTCTTTTTGTTCGTTGCAAAAATAAGCAGATTTTGGAATTATATGCGGAGAAATGTCAGTTTCAGTAATTCTTTTACCCCTGACAGGGTTTGGAACCCTGTCAGGGGTGATGGTTTGTGAAATGTAATTTACGCCAATTTGTTCAGAAAGCAATCCGACATAAACCATTTTCCTGGTGATAAATCGTTCCAATTTGCAGCCAGCTTGACGGTATCAATAAAGAAATTGATTGAAAACTACAAACAGGTATTCACTCTTTATGATAAAGGTAACCAAACAATTGCACAGAGTCTTCAGGCTTCCCAGTTCCCTGGATTTTATTGCTGAACAATTCAGAACGGAATTTTCTGGAAGAATAAATGCTTATCTTTTTTTTGTCCGTAGAGATTCGAATTTCAAAATTAAACTTTTCTTGACAACCGCATAAATAAGAATTGTAGGGAATAACCTGAAGTACTTTCCCATCCTCATCAGACTCATATTCAACTCCACCATTAATTTCAGAAATTAAAGATAAAGCATACCCTTTTTGCTCAATTTTGCCTGATGCAGTGACAATGGTAATTTCGTAATCAATAATGTCTTTCGAATACTGAATCACTTTGAGAATTGCATTTACCGAATCGGTGGAAATGCTATAAGTTAATTTCTCAAGGATCATTGCAGGGTCGTCGTTTATGGCAGATTGAATTATTTTGTTCGACTTGTTAATCCGAACCCACTTCTCATCAACATAAAATTTAACCAATATCTTTGGATTGGCTTCAATTTGCTGTGTGTAAAAACCACGATAGCAAAGCATATCGCCTATAAAATGGTAATTGTAAACCCAGGCTATATCATGTAGTTTTCCATTGTAAGTGTGATGTAAAACGAGGGTGCTGTCATTCTCAACGTTATAAACACCTTGAATAAAAGGAAAATTTCTTTCGCCAGGAAAACTTATATCACCCATAAACTGGTTGTTTTCAAAAAATGTCATGGATCTGTCCATTTGTTCCTGCGGGTTGGGTTTCCCGTCAGTAAAAGCAACTGCAAGTTGGTAATGTCCTGCAATCTGATTTTTTTGAGCTGAAACTTGCGTTGTTATCAATACAATCAGGAAACTGAAAAGTAGAGAATGATAAAGATTTGATTTCATGGAAATGGATTTTTGTTTAGCAAATATATAAATTTAGCAATCACGATATTTATGTTTCTCAACAGATAAATTCAACTGATTTTCCGAATTTTATACCTATCCTGTGTTTCACCATTTCTTTTTACTTTTGCCATTATCCTTTTTACTTGATTTCTATGGAAATTTTTAACGACGAATATTTTATGCGGCGAGCACTTCAGGAAGCAGAATTGGCAAACCACGAAGGTGAAATTCCGGTTGGAGCAGTGGTGGTTTCGCAAAACCGAATTATTGCCCGTGCCCATAACCTGACCGAAACCTTAACTGATGTAACCGCTCATGCCGAAATGCAGGCCATTACAGCCGCATCCAACCTATTGGGAGGGAAATACCTGAACGAATGCACCTTGTATGTCACGATTGAACCTTGCGTGATGTGTGCGGGAGCTTTGGGCTGGTCGCAAATTGGGAAAGTAGTTTATGGAGCTTCGGACGAAAAACGGGGTTTTCAAAGATTTGCACCTGCGGCTATGCATCCAAAAACTGAAATCGTTTCAGGAATACTCGAAAATGAATGTTCTGCACTTATTACTGATTTTTTCAGGGAGAAGCGAAAAGGTCAATAGAAAAAATGCGACATTTGCCTGAAATTCAAAAATCTGAACATTGAAAGACTTCCCTAAGAAAAAGATCATTGTAATGAAAAATAAACCTCTGCCCGCTGAGCCGACAGAGGAAGGATTGATTCGTCTGAATAAATACATTTCGAATGCAGGTGTATGCTCCCGGCGCGATGCCGATAAGCTAATTGGTGAAGGACAGGTTACTGTAAATGGAGAAGTTGTGACTGAACTGGGTCGGAAAGTCACCTTGGACGATGATGTCCGCTTTGATGGGAAACAATTGAATCCGGAACGAAAAGTATACCTTTTGCTCAATAAACCGCGCGGTTTTGTGACCACACTCGACGATCCTCATGCTGAACGGACCGTGATGCAACTCATTCAGAACGCCTGTACGGAGCGTATTTATCCGGTTGGAAGGCTCGATATGCAAACAACCGGAGTTTTGCTGTTCACCAACGATGGCGACCTGGCAAAAAAATTAACGCATCCGAGTTACGAGAAAGTGAAAATATACCATGTTCAGCTCGATGCTGATTTTCTTCAGGAAGATCTGGAACAAATCCGGAAAGGAATTGAGCTTGAAGACGGTTTTATTGCTGCCGACGACATTCAAATGATCGATCCTGAAGATCAGCGGCAGGTTGGAATCGAAATACATTCAGGAAAAAACCATATTGTACGCCGCATTTTTAATCATTTTGGGTATCAGGTCGAAAAACTCGACCGCGTGCTTTTTGCCGGTTTGACAAAAAAAGATTTGCCACGCGGTCGATACCGTTTTCTGTCT
>Ga0136636_10001532_pt1 | contig 13561 bp, 11 predicted proteins | sample AntDrymUQ8522106_2_FD_104653 | JGI IMG/M metagenome (GOLD analysis project Ga0136636, IMG submission 104653) | Polar desert sand microbial communities from Dry Valleys, Antarctica - metaG UQ852 (21.06) | ecosystem: Environmental > Terrestrial > Soil > Desert | place: Antarctica: Dry Valley... | reverse complement strand
GTTCGCCGGGCCGATGGCGTCATCACCCAGGTCGATGGCGTCATCACCCAGGCCGATGGCCAGGGCCAGCGGGGCGGCAGCAGCGGCCTCGTCGTCGTCGCCGGCATCGTCGGCGGCCTGGCTGGCGGCGGGGTCGCTGCCAGCAGCCGCCGGCACGTCATCCAGCCGGCTGGCCAGGTTGGCGTGCAGGTCCAGCGTCAGCAGGTCGATGCCGGTGATGCGCACCCGCACATGGGCATTGCGCGGCAGCGCCTCGCAGCCCAGTGCCTTGAACACCAGCGGCAGGCTGTCGGCGCGCACCAGGCCGTCTTTCAGCGCCACGCCGTCGAGCTCGGTCACGCTGTTCTGCTGCAGCCAGCGCAGCGCCCAGAAGCGCTCGATCGCGCGCTGGAAGTCGTTGTAGGCGGTGTAGGCAGCGTCGAACTGCGAGATCACCGAGAACAGCATCGCGTCCTTGGGCTTGAACGGCGCCACCAGCGCTGCGGTGCGGCCATGCCGTGCGGCGGCGATGATCTGCCATTGATTCACCAGGTCGACATAGCGCCGCAGCGGCGACGTGGCCCAGGTGTACTGCGGCACGCCCATGCCGGCATGCGGCGCCGGCTTGGTGCCCATGCGCACCTTGATGCCCGGCGCCATGCTGGCCTGGCTGCGGTAGATGCCCGGCACGCCATGCTCGGCGATGAAGCCGCCCCAGTGGCAGTTGGCCAGGATCATCGCCTCGCTGACGATCAGGTCCAGCGGCGCGCCGCGCCGGCGCTCGCTGATGCGCACCTGCTCGTCGCCCTGCGGCTCGGCGCCGTCGTGGCCCGCATCCGCGCGGTCCAGCCGGAAGTTGTAGTCGGGCCGGTTGAAGTTCTCGGGCTTGCCGCGCACCACCTCGCGCTGGGCCTTGAGGTGCCGCGCCAGTCGGAAGCAGAACGCCAGCTCCTGGGCGAACGGGTACTCCGCCACCGATGCACCGGTGAGGGCTGATTCGGTCACCACCTCGTCGAGCTGGTCATGGCGCAGGTTGGCGGCGATGGGCACCCGCTCGATGCGGGTCTCGGCACTCTTCAGCGCCAGCGTGGCCTCGTCGAAGCGGAAGTACACGCTCACGGCCGGGCAATCGCGCCCCTCCACCAGCGTGTAGGCCTGCACCACCGCGTCGGGCAGCATGGTCAGCTTGTAGCCGGGCATGTAGACGGTGGACAACCGCTCACGCGCCAGCTTGTCGATGGGCGAATCGGGCGCGATGGCCAGCCCCGGCGCGGCGATGTGCACGCCGAAGACGATCTCGCCCTGGCCCAGGCCGGTGACCGACAGCGCGTCGTCGATCTCGGTGGTCTGTGAATCGTCGATCGAAAACGCCTGCACCGGCGCCAGTGGCAGTTCGTCCTTGATGGCCGGCGCGGCCAGCGCCGGGAAGCCGGTGCCCTTGGGGAAGCTGTCGAACAGGAAGCGCCGCCAGTGGAACTGGTAGGGGCTGTCGATCGCGCCTGCGGCCAGCAACAGATCCAGCGGCGCCTTCTGCGCCCGCTGGGTGGCAGCCACCACCGCCTTGTACTCGGGGCCGTTCTTGTCGGGCTTGAACAGGATGCGGTAGAGCTGATCACGCACCGCCGGCGGGCACTGGCCGGCCACCAGCTCGGCCGCCCATTCTTCGATCATCGCCGCCTGCTGGGCCTTGCGTTCGATGGCCAGCAGCGCGGCGTGTACCGTTTCTTCCGGCGCCTTCCTGAACTGGCCCTTGCCGGCGCGGCGGAAGTAGTGCGGCGCGTCGAACAGCCGCAACAGCATGGCGGCCTGCTGCTCGGGCCCGGCGTTGGCCGAGAAGTAGTCGCGCGCCAAGTCGGCAAAGCCGAAATCGCCCTCGGGCGCGAATTCCCAGGCCATCTCCAGGTCGATGTCTGCGGCCTGCGCCGCTGCAGCCGCCATCAGCACGGCCGGCTCGGGCTTGGCGAAGCGCAGCAGCACGTTGGCCGCCTTCACCTTCACGCGCTTGCCAGAGTCGAGCTCGACCTGCAGCGAGGCATCGGCCTCCGACATCACACGGCCGGCGAGGAATTTGCCAGCGTCGTCGAACAGGGCATAAGAGGACATAAGCGTCGGATTGTCACCGCATCGGCCTGGCGGCTAAGATCGTCGCCATGGGACACGCGCAGCCTGTGATGACACTGGCCGACTTTCTGGCCTGGGAGGAATCTCAGGCCGAACGGCATGAGTTCGTGCGCGGCGAGGTGTTTGCGATGGTGGGCGCACGGCGGGTGCATGGCATCGTGTCAGGCAATGTCTTCGCCACGCTGCGCCAGCTACTGCGTGGCTCGCCTTGCCGGGCGTTCACCGAGTCGATGAAGCTTCAGGTGGCAGACGACGTCTTGTTCTACCCCGATGTCTTCGTCACATGTGACCCGGCCGACCTGCGTACCGACGTGCTGTTCCGCGCGCCCACGGTGGTGGTGGAAGTGCTGTCCGAGCGCACCCAGTCCTACGACCGTGGCCAGAAGTTCACCTGGTACCGGCGCTTGCAGAGTCTGAAGGAATACCTGCTGGTCGACCCCGACAGCCGCGAGTTGCAGCTGTTCCGCCGTGGCGCCGAGGGCTTGTTCACCCTGCATGACCTGACCGGCATGCCGCAGGTCGACTTCACCAGCATCGGTTGCAGCCTGGCGGCCAGCGAGATCTTCGACGGGCTGGACCCCCTGGTGCAAGGCACGCTGCCGGGCGTCTGATCAGGCCCCGTGGCTGTCGCTGATGGCGGCGCCGGCGTCCAGCGCCTGTGCCGCCAGCCAGCCGGGCGCGAACAGCGTGTCGGCGTAGCGCTCGCCGGCGTCGCAGATCAGCGTGGCGATGCTGCCGGTCTCGCCGCGCGCCGCCATCACGCGGGCCAGGTGCAGGGCACCGGCGAAGTTGGTGCCGGTGGACGGCCCCACCCGCCGGCCCAGGCGCTGCGACAGGTCGAGCGCGGCGGCAAAGCTCAGCGCGTCGGGCACACGCAGCATGCGGTCGATCACCGTCGGCAGAAAGCTCGGCTCGACCCGCGGGCGTCCGATGCCCTCGATGCGGCCGCGCTCGCTGCTGGCCACGTCCCGCCGGCCTTGCGTGAAGGCGTCGAAGAACACGCTGCGTTCGGGGTCGACCACCGCCAGCCGTGTGGTGGCCAGGGCGTCGCGGCCGGTTCTGCCCATGTACCGGATATAGCGGCCGATGGTGGCCGAGGTGCCGCCGGTGCCGGCGCCCACCACGATCCAGCGCGGCAGCGGGTGCGGCTCCAGCGCCAGCTGGTTGAACAGGCTCTCGGCGATGTTGTTGTTGCCGCGCCAGTCGGTGGCCCGCTCGGCATGGGTGAACTGGTCCATGTAGTGGCCGCCGCGCGCGGTGGCCAGCGCCTCGGCCTCGGCGTACACCCGCGCGTCGGGCACTTCCACGCACTGCCCGCCCTGGAAGGCGATTTCCTGCAGCTTGCGCGCGGCCGTGCCCTGCGGCACCACGGCGATGAAGGGCAGGCCCAGCAGCCTGGCGAAGCAGGCCTCGCTGATGGCAGTGGAGCCCGACGAGGCCTCGACGATGGTGGTGCCCGGCCCGATCAGCCCGTTGCACAGGCCGTAGAGAAACAGCGAGCGCGCCAGCCGGTGCTTGAGGCTGCCCGACGGGTGGGTCGACTCGTCCTTCAGGTAGAGCGTGACGCCCGGCGCCTCGGGCAGGGCCAGCGCGATCAGATGGGTGTCGGCCGAGCGCCGGGCATCGGCCTCGATGCGGCGCAGCGCCTCGGCCACCCAGGCGCGGCGTGCGCTGTCGTCGGCTGCGGCCATCACGCCACCATCCCGCCGCAGACGTCGACCTGCGCGGCCTGCACGCCGATTCCCTGGGCGGCGGCGGCGATGTTGGAAACCTGGTGTTTCAGTCGCACAGCTGCAGGAACTCCAGCACGAAGGGCAGGTGGTCGTCGAAATCCGACAGCCCATGGTCGCTGCCGGGCAGCAGCTTGATCTGGGCGCCGGGGTAGCGGCCAGTCATCTCTTGCCAGCTCAGCACGGCATCGCCCTGGGCGATGACGGCGGCATAGCGCGCCGGCCGGGTGATGGCGGGCACGGTGAGGGCGCGCAGTTCGTCGATGAACTCGGGGCCGAAGATGAAGGTCTCTTCCGGGGCATGGAACTGGGTCTGCTCGCCGATGTGGCGGGCCAAGTCGCGCGCCGGGTCCACCGCCGGGTTCAGCAGCACGGCGGGGCAGCCGGTGGCCTCGGCCACTGCGGTGGCATAGAAGCCGCCCAGCGAACTGCCCACCACCGCCATCTCGGCCGCCGGCCAGCTGGCGATGCAGTCGCGGACCAGCGCCCAGGCGTCGGCCGGCGAGGGCGGCAACTGCGGGCACCACCAGTGCACATCGGGCCGGTGCGCGGCCAGCCAGGCCGCCATGCTCCGCGCCTTGGACGACGCCGGCGACGAGCGGAAGCCGTGCAGGTAGAGCAGGTGGGTGGTGCCAGGCATGCCGACATTGTCGGCCAGCATGGCCATGCCGCTGGCGACAACCGGCCGGGGCGGCAGGCCAGGCGCGGCTACAGCCAGCGCTTGCGCCGGCGGTACGACTTCATGTCGCGGAAGCTCTTGCGGCCTTCGGTCGACAGACCCAGGTAGAACTCCTTGACGTCGGCGTTCTCGGCCAGGTCCTTGGCCGGGCCGTCCATCATGATGCGGCCGCTTTCCAGGATGTAGCCGTAGTCGGCGTACTTCAGCGCAACGTTGGTGTTCTGCTCGGCCAGCAAGATGCTGACGCCTTCCTTCTGGTTCAGGTCGCGCACGATCTCGAAGATCTCGGCCACGATCTGCGGTGCCAGGCCCATCGACGGCTCGTCGAGCAACAACATCGACGGCTTGGCCATCATCGCCCGGCCGATCGCGGTCATCTGCTGCTCGCCGCCCGAGGTGTAGCCCGACAGGCTGGTGCGGCGCAGCTTCAGCCGCGGGAAGTAGGCATAGACCCGCTCCAGCGCGTCGCGCAGTGCGGCCCCGCTGATCTTGCGCGTGTAGGCGCCGGTCAGCAGGTTGTCTTCCACGGTCAGGTGCCCGAAGCAGTGCCGGCCCTCCATCACCTGCACCATGCCCATGCCGACCATGTCGCCCGGCGTGCTCTGGTCGGTGCGCTGGCCGCGGAACTCGATCGAGCCCTTGGTGATGGCACCCCGCTCCGAGGCCAGCAGGGTCGAAACCGACTTCAGCGTGGTGCTCTTGCCCGCGCCATTGCCGCCCAGCAGGGCCACGATGCGGCCCTGCTGGACTTCCAGCGACACGCCCCGCAGAACAAGGATCACATGGTCGTAGATCACCTCGATGCCCTTGACCGCCAAAAGGGGCGGCGGTGGCGCCGCGCCCTGGGCGGCGCGGGGGTCGGGGCGGTCGGTGACAGGGTTCATGGCCTGAGTTTCCGGGCGTGTGGTTCTGGACTTGTGGTTCTGGGCTTGCGGGACAGGGCCGGCGCCGTGCTTCAGCAACTTGGCTTCAGCACGGCGGGTTCAGCACTTTGGCCTCAGCACTTTCGCTTCAGCACTTGCGCGGCGTGATCTTCTGCTCGGCGGCGTACTTGGCCGCCGACTCTTCGACCATCTCGCGGATCATCTTGCGGTCCGACGACACCCAGTCCGGGGTGACGGAGTTCCACTTGGCGCCGTCCCACTGGATGATCTTCACGACACCGGCGCCTTCATGGTCGGCGCACGACAGCTTGAACGACGGCAGCATGCCTTCGATGCCCAGTTCCTTCAGCCGTGCGGGCGTCAGGTTCAGTGCCTCGAAGCCCAGACGCATCTCGTCGCCGTTCAGCATCTGGCCACGCTTGTTGGCGATGCGCTGGCCGTTGCGCACGGCCTCCACCCAGAAGATGCCTGCAGTGACGCCGCGGTTCCAGTAGATGTTGCCGATGCGCTTGGGGTCGGACAGGTTGCCCTTGCCAGCGCCGTAAACCACCTTCTCGATGTCCTGCACCAGCGGGAACTGCTTGCCGCTGGGCACGTTGGCGGCAGCGAAGTAGCCCTTGGCGGCGTCACCGGCGGGCAGCACGTCTTCTTCAGAGCCGGCCCACCACACGCCGACCATCTTCTCGCGCGGGAAATTGATGCGCGCAGCGCTGTTGATCGCGGTGGAGTTCATGCCGGCGCCGAAGCCCCAGGAGATGACCCAGTCAGCGCGCTCCTGGCGGATGCGCAACCACTGCGCCTGCTGCTCGATGCCGGGGGCAGCCACCGGAATCTCGATCAGCTCGAAACCCCAGTCCTTGGCCAGCCTGCGCAGCACCGGCAAGGGCTCGCGGCCGAAAGCCGAGTCGAGGTGCAGGTGGGCGATCTTCTTGCCCTTCATCTTGTCGATGCCGCCTTCCTTGGTGCTGATCCAGTTCAGGATCGCCGAGGCCTGCGACCAGTAGCTGGTCATGGTCGAGAAGACCCAGGGGAAGACGCGGCCGTCGGCGGCGTCGGAGCGGCCGTAACCGTACTGGGTCAACACCACCTTGTCGTCGTCGACGCGGTTCAGCACACCGTAGGCGATGGGCGTGGCCAGCGGCTCGAAGATGTGCATCTGCAGGTCGCCCTTCTTCAGCAGACGCTGGTAGCACTCGACACCGCGCGCGGCGTTGTACTCGGTCTCGCACTCGGCCCAGACCATCTGCACGCCGTTGACGCCGCCCTCCTTCATGTTGACGTACTGGAGGTAGTCGATGATGCCGCCGAAGAAGCCGGTGCCGCCGGCGGCGAACGGGCCGACGCGGTAGCTGGGAATGCCGAAGTACTGCTCCTTGCCCTGTGCTTGTGCCAGCGCGGGAACCAGTGTGGCCGCGGCCACCGCGACCGCAGCCACCAAGCCGCGCAAGCTGCGGGAAATTCCGTCATCGAACATGTTCATGTCTCCATCTGCTTTGGTTGAGGGGTCTGAGCTGAAAACAATCTGTGGACCCGCGCTCAGTGCGGGAACGGCCACAGCCGCAGTCGTTCCTTGGTCAGCTGCCACAGCCTGGCCAGCCCGTGCGGCTCGACGATGAGAAACACGATGATCAGTGCGCCGAACACGATGAGTTCGACCGCCGAGGTGATGCTGGCATCGACCGTCTTGCCGGCGACGGCATGGAACAGCACGCTCAGGAAGATCGGCAGCAGCAGGATGAACCCGGCGCCCAGGAACGACCCGAGAATGGTGCCGACCCCGCCGATGATGATCATGAACAGGATGCGGAACGACATGTCGATGGTGAAGGCAGACGGCTCCACCGTGCCCAGGTAGGCGAACGCGAACAGCGCGCCACCGACGCCGCAGTAGAACGAGCTGATGGCAAACGCCTGCAGCTTGGTGCGCATCAGCGGCAGGCCCATCACCTCGGCGGCGACGTCCATGTCGCGCACTGCCATCCAGGCCCGGCCAGTGGCACCGCGTGCCATGTTCTTGGCCAGCAGGGCCAGCACGACGACGATGCCGAGCACCAGCAGGTATTTCTCCTGCGGGGTATTGAAGCCCATGCCCAGGATGACGATCGGCTGGGCCGTGATCACGCCGGACGGGTCGTTGTTCTTGAACCAGCCGAACTTGTCGAGCGCCCAGACGATGAAGAACTGCGCTGCCAGCGTGGCCACCGCGAGGTAGAGCCCGCGGATGCGCAGGCTGGGCAGGCCGAAGGCCATGCCCACCGCAGCGGCGCACAGCCCCGAGAGCACCAGGGCCACCAGGAAGGGCATGCCGTCGACCCGCAGCATGAAGTTGTAGCAGGCGAACGCACCGACCGCCATGAAGCCGGCCGACCCCAGCGACAGCTGGCCGGCATAGCCGGTGAGGATGTTCTGCCCCAGCGCCACCAGCGAGAAGATCAGCCAGGGGATCAGCAGCGCGCGCAGCCAGTAGTCCGACGCCACCATCGGCACCACCAGCACCGCCGCAGCCAGCAGCGCGAGCATCGCCCAGCGGTCCTGGCGCAACGGAAAGATCTGGCCGTCCTGGCCATAGCTGGTGCGGAACTGGCCGGCTTCTCTGTAGAACATGGTGCGTGGGTCTCGCTGCGGGCTGCGTCAGACGCGCCGGATGATCTTTTCGCCGAACAGGCCTTCGGGCCGGACCAGCAGGAACAGGATGGCCAGCACGTAGGGGAACCAGCTCTCGATGCCGCCGCCGACCATCGGGCCGATGTAGACCTCGGCCAGCTTCTCGGCGGCACCCACGATCAGGCCGGCCACGATCACGCCGGGCACCGAGGTGAAGCCGCCGATGATCAGCACCGGCAGCGCCTTCAGGGCCACGAACACCAGGGCGAACTGCACGCCACTGCGCGCGCCCCACAGCATGCCGGCCACCAGCGCCACGACGCCGGCAATCGCCCAGACCAGCGCCCAGATGCGCTTGAGCGGGATGCCGATGGACAGCGCTGCGGCGTGGTCGTCGGCCACCGCGCGCAATGCGCGGCCGATCTTGGTGCGCGAGAACACCAGCGCCAGCGTGGCCACCAGGACGCCGGCCACCACGGCCGCAAAGATGTCGATCTGGCTGATGAACAGGCCGGTGTTGTCGGCCAGCCAGGGCAGCGGTTGGTCTTTGATGCCGAGGTCGAGACGGCGCACCTCCACGCCCCAGACCAGCTGTGCCAGGCCTTCGATGACGAAGGTCAGGCCGATGGTCGCCATCAGCAGCGTGATCTCGTGCTGGTTGACCAGCGGCCGCAGCACGAAGCGTTCGATGCCCACGCCCAGCAGCGCCATCAGGCCCACGGTGATGGGCAGCGCCAGCCAGAACGGCGCACCCAGTTCCATGAAGCCGACGAAGGACAGTGCGGCGAAGAACACCATCGCGCCCTGCGCGAAGTTGAAGACGCCCGACGCCTTGTAGATGAGCACGAAGCCCAGCGCCACCAGCGCGTACATCACGCCGGAGAGCAGCCCGGTCACCAGCACTTCCAGGAAGAATTGAAAGCCTGCCATGGTTGCGCTCCGTCAGTGCGCGACGCCGAGGTAGGCGTCGATCACATCCTGGTTGGAACGTACCTCCTCGGGCGTGCCGTCGCCGATCTTCTTGCCGTAGTCCAGCACCACCACCCGGTCGGAGATGTCCATCACCACGCCCATGTCATGCTCGATCAGGATCACGGTGGTGCCGTAGTGGTCGTTGACGTCCAGGATGAAGCGGCACATGTCCTGCTTCTCCTCGATGTTCATGCCGGCCATCGGCTCGTCGAGCAGCAGCACCTGCGGCGTGGCGGCCAGCGCTCGGCCCAGTTCCACCCGCTTCTGCAGGCCGTAGGGCAGCCGCCCCACGGGGGTCTTGCGGATATGCTCAATTTCGAGAAACTCGATGATTTCTTCGGCCGCCTCACGGCATTCGCGTGCCTCGCGCAGGGCGCGGGGCAGCCGAAACGCCACTTCCAGAAAGTTGGCATGCATGCGCAGGTTGCTGCCGGCCATGATGTTGTCGAGCACCGTCATGCCCTTGAAGAGCGCGATGTTCTGGAAGGTGCGCGCAATGCCCATGTGCGCCGCGCGGCGCGGCGTCATCGCCGCCAACCGCTCGCCGCGCAGCACGATGCTGCCGGCCTGCGGCCGGTAGACGCCATTGATGACATTGAGCATCGAGCTCTTGCCGGCGCCGTTCGGGCCGATGATGGCCCGCACCTCATGCTCGCGCACGTCGAACGAGATCTTGGTCAGCGCCTTGACACCGCCGAAGTTCAGCGAGATGTCGTGCACCTCGACGATCGGACCACCGATCGGGAAGGCGCGCGCATGGGCGTGGAGTTGCACCGTCATGTCAGGCTGCCTTCCGGGTGGGCATCGGCAAGGGCGCGGCCGCAAAGGTCGGCGCCCGGCAAATCTTCAGGTCGGCCGAGATGGTGCCCTGGCGGCCGTCCTCGTAGCGCACCTGGGCGTCGATGCGCACGCTGTCGCGCCGGGCGTAGAGGGCGTCGACCAGGGCCTGGTAGCGCTCGCCGATGACAACGCGGCGCAGCTTGCCGGTGCGGGTCAGCTCGCCATCGTCGGCCTCGAGTTCCTTGTGCAGCAGCAGGAAGCGGTGCACCTGCAGGCTGGCCAGCGCCGGGTCCTGCGCCAGTTCGGCGTTCATCTTGCCCACGCAGTCGGCGATCAGCACCTGGACCTCGTCGCGGCTGGCGAGATCGGCATAGCCGGAGTAGGCGATGTTGTGGCGATCGGCCCAGTTGCCCACGGCCCCGGCGTCGATGCTGACGACCATGCAGACCTCGTCGCGTCCGGCGCCGATGGCCACGGCCTCTTTCACGAACGGGAAGAACTTGAGCTTGTTCTCGAGGTACTTGGGTGCGAACAGCGAGCCGTCGGCCAGCGCGCCAACATCCTGCACCCGGTCGATGATGCGCAGCTGGCCGTCATCGCCCAGCCAGCCGGCGTCGCCAGTGTGGAACCAGCCATCGGCATCGATGGCCAGGCGCGTCGCGTCGGCGTCGCCGTGGTAGCCGCTGAACAGGCCCGGAGACCGGACCAGCAACTCGCGCTGTGCGGTGAACTTCAGCTCGACGCCGTCGGTGGCCGTGCCGACGGAATCCGGCTTGACCTCGCCATCGGGCTGCACACAGACGAAGATGCCGGTCTCGGTGGCGCCGTAGAGCTGCTTGAGGTTGACGCCCAGGGCACGGAAGTACAGCAGCAGGTCGGGGCCGATGGCCTCGCCGGCGGTGTAGGCCAGGCGCACCCGGCTCATGCCCAGCACGTCGCGCAGCGGGCCGTACATCAGCATGTCGCCGAGCCTGTAGACCAGCCGGTCGCCCAGCGGCACCGCCTGCCCGGACAGCAGCGGCACGCCGACCCGCCGCGCCAGCGCCATGAAGTACTGGTAAAGGCTGCGCTTGATGCGCCCGGCGTCCTCCATGCGGACCGACACCTGGGCCAGCAGCGACTCCAGCACCTTGGGTGGCGCGACGAAGTAGGTCGGCCCGATCTCGCGCATGTCGGCCAGCATGGTCTCGGGCGACTCGGGGCAGCAGACACAAAAGCCCACCACCATCGGCTGCGCATAACCGAACATGTGCTGGCCGATCCAGGCCGGTGGCAGATAGGCCATCGTGACATCGGTGTCGCGCAGGTTCTCCATCGCGGCGGCGGTCCGGGCCCGGTTGATCAGGGCGCCGTGGCTGAGCACCACCGCCTTGGCCTGGCCGGTGGTGCCGGCGGTGAAGAACAAGGCCGCCGGGTCACTGCCCCGGCCCAGTGCTGCCTCGGCGTCCAGCGCGTCCCTGCGGGCCGCCAGCAAGGCGCGGCCCTGGGTCAGCAAGTCGGCATGGCTCACCAGCTGTGGCTGCCGGTAGTGCCGCATGCCACGGTCCTGGTCATAGATGATCGTCGTGACTGCCGGCAGCTGCGGCAGGATCTCCAGCAGCTTGTCGACCTGCTCCTGGTCTTCGGCAAAGATGTGCGTGATCTCTGCGTTGCGCATCGGGTCGAGCAGTTCGGCAGCGGATGCGTCCTGGTACAGCGGCACGGCCACGGCGCCCAGCCACTGCGTGGCGCACAGCGCGGCATAGAGCCGGGGCCGGTTGTCGCCGATCAGGGCCACATGCCCGCCACGCTGCAGGCCGCGCTCGGCCAGGCCGGCCGCCAGGGCGACCGTCTCGTCGGCCAGATCACGCCAGGTCAGCGTCTGCCAGATGCCGCGCGACTTCTCGCGCACGGCAGGCCTGTCACCACGCGTCCTGGCCTGGTGCATCAGCAACTTGGGGAAGGTGTCCGCTTGTAGTTCTTGTGGGGCCATCGGTAACGCTCTGCTGCCAGGAACAGGCTGTGCTGTGGATGCTGCCCGCGCATCACGGGATCGACCTCGCGGTGCCGGTGGGTTCGGCAAGGGCGCAATTTAGGGATGGACAGAAGCGCAATTTGTCCTATGCGTGACAATCACGGGTTTCCGATCAACCATGGTCTCCACGACAACGCTGGACTTCGTTCTCGACGCGCCCTGGTGCCGTGCGCTCACATCGGAGCAGGCGGCGCGTGTGCGGCTCGACCTGCGCGAGCGCCATGTGAACAAGGGCGGCAGCATCTGCCATGTCGGTGCGCAGGTGCAGTACTGGAAGGGCGTGGTCGCTGGCCTGGTGAAGATGAGCGTCGTCTCACCCGGCGGCCGCATGTCCACCTTCACCGGGCTGGCGCCTGGCGCCTGGTTCGGCGAAGGGCCGGTGCTGCGGTCCGATACCTGGGACTTCGATGGCGTGGCGATGCGCGACACGCACATTGCGATGCTGCCCCGGACCACCTTCCAATGGTTGCTGGACGGGAGCCTGCCCTTCAACCGCTACATCGTCACGCAGCTCAGTGAGCGGCTGGCCCAGTGTTTCTCGGTCATCGAGGCCGAACGGCTGGAGGTGGCCGAGACGCGCGTCGCCCGCTGCCTGGCCTGGCTGTTCAATCCCGTGCTGTACCCAGGCGTGGGCTCGCGCATCGAGCTGTCGCAACAAGAGATCGGCTACCTGGCGGGCGTCTCCCGCCAGCGGGTCAATCGGGCATTGCGCATCATGGAGGAAGCGGGCCTGCTCGATGTGTCCTACGGCGCGGTGGTGGTGCGCGATCTCGCCGGGCTGCAGCACTTCCGGGCCTGAGCCACCCGCTGTGGGCGGCGCATCGCCGGCCAGCCGCCGACGCACCACGGGCCGCGCAGCCGGCGCGGGTCTGGCGCTGACAATCGCGCCATGCCCACACAAGTGTTCGATCTGGCCTGCGCACCCCAGCCGCACGGCGTTGAAACCATCGCCGTGATCGATTTCGAGACCACCGGCATGGCGCCAGCCCAGGGTGCGCGCGCCACCGAGATCGCGGTGGTGCTGCTGCGCGGCGGGCGCATCGTCGATCGCTATGCCAGCCTGATGCACACCGGCGTGTGGGTGCCGCCCTTCATCGAGCAGCTCACCGGCATCAGCAACCGCATGCTGGCCGGTGCGCCGCCGGCCGCCGAGGTGATGGCGCAGGTGGCCACCCTGACGCGCGGCTGTGCGATGGTGGCGCACAACGCCGGCTTCGACCGCGGCTTCTGGCAGGCCGAGCATGCGCTGGCGGGTGTGGATGGTGCGGTGCAGCAGGCGCCTTTTGCCTGCACGCTGCTGCTGTCGCGCCGGCTCTACCCCGAGGCACCCAACCACCGGCTGGGCACACTGGCGCAGTGGCATGGCATCACCCCCACCGGCCGCGCCCACCGCGCCCTGGCTGACGCCGAAACGGCTGCCGGCCTGTGGCTGCGCATCGTGCGCGACGTGCAGGCCCGCCATGCCGCCGAGGTGCCGTTCGATCTGCTGTGCCAACTGCAGCGGGTGCCGCGGCAGCAGTTGGGGCGGGCGGTGGCGCGTTACCTTGCCGGCGCTGCGCCGGCGACTTGATCGGCGGGTTGGGGCGCTTTTGGAGAGCTCTCCATAGGGGCCGATCGCCGGAAACCAGCGGCCATGCCCGGCCGGCAGCTTGGTGAGCGGAACCGGCCCAACTTGACCGCGCTGATCGAAGACTGTCCTGGGTGGCTGCATCGTCGCACCGGACCCGCGCAGCCTCGCAATCACGGTGCAGCGGGGCTGCCTCGCATGTCGGCCCTTTGTCGCAACGCGTGAGACCGG
>Ga0136636_10001531_pt1 | contig 13566 bp, 10 predicted proteins | sample AntDrymUQ8522106_2_FD_104653 | JGI IMG/M metagenome (GOLD analysis project Ga0136636, IMG submission 104653) | Polar desert sand microbial communities from Dry Valleys, Antarctica - metaG UQ852 (21.06) | ecosystem: Environmental > Terrestrial > Soil > Desert | place: Antarctica: Dry Valley... | reverse complement strand
TTTGCCTAGTTACTTAAATTGGGCGGCAATTTGGGCGATCGTATTATCGGCGTATTAAAATTTATGCCAGAATTGAAAGAAGTCGTACTGTTACTTTTATAGGCGATCGCTTTGTCTATTAACCTAAGTGCTGAAATGAGACGAGTAGAGGTTTTAGAGGTTTTGACAACCCATAGAGAAAAACTACTGGCTTTGGGAATTTCTTCTTTGGAGTTGTTTGGATCAGTTGCTAGGGACGAGGCTCGTCCTGATAGTGATGTAGATCTGTTAGTGGAATTTGCAATTGAGGCGACTTTATTCGATTTGTTTCGTGTGCGTCATTACTTAGAAGATGTTCTGCATTGTAAAGTGGATTTAGGAACTAAGGCTGCCTTACGTCAACATCTTCGTGAGCCTGTGTTGCGGGAGTTGATTCGTGCCATATAGGGATTGGGAAAAGCGTATAGAAGATATTTTGGCTGCGATCTCAGATATTCAAGATTGGACGCAAGATAAAACGCGGCAGGATCTAGAAAGTGATGTGAAGTTAGCAAGGGAAGTTTTGTATTGTTTTGTGATTATTGGCGAGGCATCTGCAAATATTCCTGAGGATATCCAAGATAAATATGGTGAGATTCCTTGGCGGCTAATGTCTGATATGCGTAATGTGATGGCTCACGAGTATTTTCAAATTGATTTTCAAATTGTCTGGAGTACGATTCAAAAAGGGTTGCCAGTGATTGTGCCTATACTTCAGAGTTTGCTAGAAAATGAAAGATGCAACTAAATTATTTGGCGATCGCTAAAGTTTTACATCTAGCGATCGCTTTAGTTAAAAGCTAGCCGATATGGTTAATATCAAGGTTAACTGGTCGCTTGCAATAATCCAGATTCTCAACCTGCGGCGCTATGCTGTCAGGTGTGTATGGTGATGGGGGAAGGTTAATAAGGGTTAGACCAATAGTTAGTAAATGGGATAAGACAAAGCCGCTAACTTTAGCGAGGGGAGACAAGCGCTGCCAAGGAATTTTTAGCTCTAGGTGTAGTCCTTGCTCGTTTGCTGAGATATCTAATTGAGTATCGTTGATTTCTTTGTTATCCTTGTTGGTATTCATGTCTTTTAGCGATTTTGGTAGCTGTGTTTTTTTGGACTGAACCTATTAAAATGGATGTGGAAAGGGTGCTTGAGGATAATCGGCAACTTTGAAAAAAACTTTTTAAATCTTGAAAGTTCTTGTTTGGCAAGACTTTTGGGCGATCGCGTTGATAAATTAGTTGGGATGTTTCCCCAGATGCATTGATAATTTCTGGGAAATACTGCTGTGCTTCTTAAATTTTCCAGATCATAATTTTTCAGCCTCTCTGTGCTTAACATCCTTATTTTGACATAATTTATAGATGTCATTCATCCTGTATAGAAAACCTAAATTAGTAAAAATTGATCGCCGACTTGCCAATAGAGAATTATGATTTCGACGTTGATGAATACAAGCTTGAAAAAATGTTGATCTTAAACAGGTAAAAAGACATGGTGTATTGTAAATTCTTGATTTGGGAGGTGATGTAGGCTTTCTCTCAGCAATTTATTCGTTAATCTAGATGATGGATTTAACCCATTTGGTGATTTCATTTGCAAATCTATATAGTTATCCTTGACCTGTTTATTAATGGCTGTTATTGCTGTATCTGTCTTGCCATTCATAACATATCCGATCATCCCGCCTTGCTTTAAACGTATTGCATATTGCGGTTCCGAACCAACAAATCTAGTCATTCCATTCATAACATATTCTTTTGCTAGGGAACTGATATTAGTACGACCATTTTTTTTACTGGTGACGGATATATTTAGTCGCTTGCACTCAAAAGCAAAATAAACATCACTAAGATAACCATGTGTAAATCGCAAGTCTATTCGTCCCAATTCTTCTGCTGTGGCTAGATTATCTATAGAAACTTCACGGTCAATTCTAATGGGTAGCCTTTTTAAATCTTTGTATTGCTCAAGCCTAGCTCGGAAGCGTCTTGTGATCGGAACTTCATACTTCTCATCAATAGTAAGTTTAAAGTCTTCCCAAACATTTACCATCATGTTTAGAATATCTGGAATTAGATAGTCTGGAAAGAAGTCAGCCCAACCATCTTGGCTACAAAATACCATAAATCACCCCTTATAACTATTAGTAAGGATTGCTGATGCAATTTCATCAGCATCATTCAATGCAGTGGTTTTACTCCAAAATCTATAGGTTAAAGGTTTGAGTATATACAACTTATCTCTATCAAAAATCTTGATATTACGATAATAGGCAATACTACCTTCATGTCTTGGTAACAGCTTTAAAATCCTGCTAATCACGGCATCCAATTCAGAACTAGATGAGTGTTCATCAATAGGCTGTACATCCTGAGATGCTACTTTTTGTAAAGTTACAACTGTCATTCCAGATCTAGGTGCAAAAATAATTTTTCCTGATACTTGATAACTACCTCGTCTAGACCATGTGTTAAGAAGTTCACACAAAAGAGTGAGGTATTCTCGTCGTTCTGACTGAGTACTATTTTTTAAGGTAGGAATATTAGAACTACGCCGATTTGGTGTCGAGCTAGGAATCCAACAATTAACTGTATCATTTATCAGAATTTGTTCGAGTTCGTCAATTTGATAATAGCGATATACATAACTCAGTAGTTCTCTTTTGGTTTGCTTAATTATTTCGACTCTTCCTACTATGGTCTGCTCTAATTGATTTTTTAGTTGGTCAAGTATAGAACTAACCTCGCTAATAATTTTTTCTGATTCTTTAGGAGAATCTGTATCTTCTGGGAATGGGAAGGGGATACGAAGTAATTCTTCTTCATGAACTTTGTCTCTCTCTGTTCCCCAGTTAGCAGATGTATGAAATAGAAAATAATCTGCTAGACTTGAGTTAAGAACTACAGATAAGAATATTAGAAGATTTTTATCTTTTGGAGGGCTATAAATACCTTGTATGGAAGATCGAAAGCAAACATCAAATCCTGAATAAGCTACTTTTAAACCATGTGTAATGAGAATATGAGGTGCTTGAAAAATCTTTTGATCAGGTAATCGTCGTAGACGTTGGAAACGGTCTCCAATTTTACTACAGTCAGACTCCAATACTAATAGATCGATGCTCTTATTACTTCCTTCTAGGAATAACCTTTCTGAATTCCAAGAGGGGATCTTACTCTTTTCAGGATCATCCTTAACTCCTTCTGGTTGAAAACCTTGACCGATAATCCATCGCTTTGTTCTTTTGTTTGGTTTAATTGTAAGCTGATCAACTGCATCACTAAGACGAGGCAAAGCATTTAATCGATCTAAGAACTTTTGATCTCTTGGAGTCCCCCAAAAATTCTGTTTCCAATCAAGTGCAGCTTCACCATTACTAAGATAATGAAGTACTCTTTCCAACTTAATTTGAACGCGATCTTCTGGCGCAATACTAATGATTTCTGCACTCAAAATTTCTCGTTCAGTTTTAGGAACTAGGTAATCAATAAAGTTCTTCGATTTATCTGGCAATTCTTTCGTGTAACTGACAACTAATGCTGGTCGAATTGCTCCATCAAATAGATAGAATCTCATATCCGACAAATTAAGAACTTTCTCAACCGTGTGAGTAGATAGCCAATGGTGTTGAGCTTCTAGAGCTTTAGTTTGATGATTTAGCAAAATTGATGAAGGAAGCAGGAAGCAAACCAGACCAATATCTTTAAGATGACGTGGAGCTTTCCAAATAAACCCATAGGCTAATTGTTTCTGCGCCATTGGTAAACCTTCTTGTTTACACCAACGTTCAACTAAAGTTTCTTGATTTGAACCTCTTGCCCAAGGCGGATTGCCCACAACTAAATCAAAATCATTGGACAATACCAAATCATCATCAAAAAAATCTTGACACAGAATGTTATGCCCTACTAAATTCGGCAGTACGTTACCTTGTTCTTGTAACTCTTGAATAGCTCTAGGTTCAAGCTGATCGAGGAAAGCTAGATATAGACTAAAAGCTGCAATTCGACAAGCTGTTTCTGTAGGATCAGCATCAACTCCAAAAAGTTGATTTTGCAGAATATTACTCAGTGCATTGGCGCGATTTTTATTACTAGCATCCCGATTAGTTCTCAACCATTCTTCAGCCAGCCGATTGAATAATGACACCAGAAAAATTCCTGAGCCACAAGCTGGATCGAGAAATTTCTTGCCTGATAATGATGTGAATTTCTCTAAAGCTATATCAAGAACAATTTCAGCCAAAAACCTTGGCGTGTAATATGTACCACTTTCTTTTTTCTGTTTAGGGGATTCTACCTCCAAAAACTGTTCGTAAATCCCACTAATAGTTTCAATTGGAATAACACTAAAATCATAAACCCAAAAACCTAGAGAAAGCTGACCTTTCTTTAGATCGTCCCTTCTCAATAGCTTTCCAAGTATTTTTATGTGGGAAGTTTTGACAGTTTGACGCTCATTGAGTAAATCCCCTTCAAATAGATCCCCGTTAAAGTCCTGCTTCAACTGTTGAAACAATCTATATAGCAAATCCTTAGAAATTTCTGGAGAGAATGTTTCTAAAAGTTGTAGCAAGTTTTCAGCACCATTGGCTCCAATTTTATTAAAGTATCTCGAATCGATAATCTTTCTATCGGTTAGATAGGAGATGAAAATTATTCTCCATAACAAAGCATGGATAATCTTGATATCAAGTGTTTCACCGCCTACTGGCTCAAGCAATATTTCTCTCGCTGCCTTTAGATTTTTCAGCAAGTAGCGATCAACCCGTAACTCAGGATTAAAAGATTTTGGCTTCTTCTGAAATAGTTCTCCAAACTCAAGCGATCGCGAAAATTGCCTTAGCTCTAGAGCATCCGATGCTCGGCTCAGTACTTCAACCAATCGATGATCGTCATTTATTTCTTCATCTGCTTTAGCTGGGAGAGCTAAACTAGAATATATATGAAACTCATCTGGACTAACTATTAATAGAAATGGAGCTATCCCCTGATTCCAGAGCCTCCGATGTAACTTCCTAGTTTGCTCTAGATCGATACTAGTGACTTCTTTAATATAAATATATGGTGATCTGTCTTGGTATAGAATTCCATCAAGTTCTAAATCTTGCCAAGCCCTACGCATAACATGAATTTGAGATATACCAATCTGTGCAGCCTCAAGTTCCTCAAAGCTCCGAAAAAATTCAGGTACTTGTTTACCAGCCAAGTTAAGCTGCTGTATCCAGCTTTGGCTGATGGTTGCGGTCACTCTTTTTGATCTCCTTGAAAAACAAACTCACGATATTAACTGTTTAGCTATATGTATCTCTAAATTTAGCACCCTATTATAAACGAATAATGAAAGACCTAAGCTAATTTGTTAACCACTATAAATTAAACAGAAAATTTCGCCCAATAGTCATAATTCGTTTTTTGCCAAATCTTATTTGTAGTGCAATGACAAAATGTAATTGTAGTTATGAGATAGAAAGCATAGGGTGGCTAAAGAATCAGATGTAATCGCTAAATTTAAGATCTCCTTCCTAAATTAGCGATCGCCTTTTGAGTGATTATTTCGTGCGATCGCGATCAATACTGAGTTTTGCTAAACTGAGATTAACTTAAAGGATGAATCAATTGCATGAACACGATTAGAAACGAGATAGCCCAACGTTTAGACGTGATTCCTGATGATAAACTGCGAGAAGTTCTTAACTTTCTAAACTATCTAGTTTGGCAGACCGAAAATCATCGTACACAAGAAGATATAGATTGGTTAGAGAGTGACATATCAGGTTTAGACAACTACGAATCCTATGAATGGCAAGAAGGAGAACTGCAAGAAGGACTGCCAGTTAAATTTATCGCTGAAACAGGCGAAATTGAGATTGGCGTATGACACAGCGTATTTTACAAATTGGTGATGTCGTAACAGCGCATTGTGTAAGTCTGTCATCTCAGGAATATGCAGCGATCGCTGACGTACTTCAGCAAATAACGAAGCCCAATTAGAATGCAATAAGATCGCCTCTTCAAATTTACGATTTAGCAAACTATACTATACTAAAATCAATCACCTTACGCAGAAAATTTAGCATGGGGCTAGAAACTATGAATAGTTTAACCATCAGCCTAGATTCCGTAATCGAACTTAGCGACGAGCAGTACTTTCAGCTTTGCCGCAAAAATAGCGATCTAAAATTTGAGCGCAACGCTCAGGGAGATATAACGATCATGGCTCCAGAAGGCGGCGAAACTGGGATGCGGAGTGCTGGCATCACTATCGACTTAGGGATTTGGAATCGCAGAAAAAAATTGGGTTATACCTTTGGTTCCTCCACAGGCTTTAAGCTTCCTAATCGTAGTGATCGCTCTCCTGATGCCTCATGGATTCTAAAAGAAAGATGGGAAGCTTTAACATTAGAACAGCGCTCAAAGTTTGCGCCAATCTGTCCAGACTTTGTGATTGAGCTAATGTCTCCTAGCGACAGTCTGAAGACAACACAAGCAAAAATGCAAGAATATCAAGATAACGGTGCAAGGCTAGGTTGGCTGATTAATCGCCGCGATCGCGAAGTGGAAATCTATCGCATTGATAAACCAGTGAAAATTTTGCAAGATCCCGATTCTCTTTCAGGCGAAGATGTATTACCAGACTTTATTTTAAACCTTGCAGAGATTTGGTAAAGCGATCTTCACCAAACCATATTCAGCAGTCTCAAGCAACAAGAATTATAGAGATCGCTATCAATACTGAATTTGACTAAACTGAGACTAACTTATCTGTCATTCTGAGGCGATCGCCAAATCTAACCCACGCTCAAAAATCTCATTGATCGCCAACATCTCACCATCAGTAGTCATGAACTGATGATCCTTAGTGGCTTTAATGCGATCGCCATTTTCTAACTCATACTCAAATACTTCTCGATTGCCGCGATCGTGCCATTGGGCAATGGGTTGAGTATAGACAAATTCATTCTCATCAACACTATAAACATGACATTCGATTTGATGCTCCACGATTTTACCAATCGGCATCAACCCATACTCCACAGTTCGCACAAGTGTATCGTAACTGAGACAGTACTCCGCAAAAATTACCATCTGATCAAAGAGATCATTAGAAATCTCTGATCTAATTCCATTTTTGGCGCAGCCATCAAGGAAAACAGAACGCTGTTTTTCCATTTCTTCGGGCTTCTTTTTACCCATCGCTCGCCGCAACAAGTCAGCAGCACCAAGAGAATATCCCGCCAAATCCTGAGCCATTTTCATGATTTGCTCCTGATAGCAATTATGAGTAACGACTCCATTAGCAAGGAAATAAGGAGAACTTTGATCTTTCATTTCGATATCAAAACATTCTTCTGTTCCCCAGTCTTCTACAGAAACTACAAATACAGGTCGGACATCTTGTAAAGAATTTACAGCTAATTCATAAACTATTGCCCCACATACAGTGACATTCCCACTGTTATCTAATGGTTTTAACTGATATACAAACTGATCGCCTTGTGGCGTAAGAAAACGATGCTCTGGAGTAGAGTAAATCTCTGTACCAGTCGAAAGCGTAATCTTCACAATAGATTTAAGCCCACTTTGCCATTGCTTAGCAACCTTGGCTGACCATACACGCTTACCATCAGAAGAGAGAATCATGTCACCTTTACGAATATTCTCAATCGGTGTACTTGTGCCATCAGGTTTAGCGATTAAAGTTCCCTTTGCCAAGCACAATACACCATAAGTATTATTCAAAATGGGTTCTAGCAATGCATCTTGATACTCGATCGCTTCACGACCATGCTTACGATTGATGAACTTGGGAATTAATCCTGCATCCAAAGGACCTGGGCGATAGAGCGCCAGAATTGAGGAAATATCTTCAATGTTGGAAGGTTTGAGATCCTTCACAATCTGCTTCATTCCTGAAGATTCCAATTGGAAGATACCTTCAAGATCTCCTTTTTCTAATAGCTTATAGGTTTTTTTATTCGCCTCAGTGGACATATCTGGAGCGATCGCATCGATATGAAAATTTGGATCTTGATTTTGACGAATCAAGCTACTTGTATGTTCTATCGTAGTTAAGTTCCGTAACCCTAAGAAGTCCATTTTTAATAGACCCAGAGATTCCAAATCCTCCATCGTATATTGCGTAACCACTTGCCCTTCATTACTGCGTTGTAATGGCACAACTTCATCCAATGGAAATGGTGAAATCACCACGCCCGCCGCATGAACACCTGAACTTTTATTCACACCTTCGATTCGCATTGCCATATCAAGCCATTCAAAGACCTTGGCATCATTTCTATAGCGATCGCGAAATTCTGGTGCTGGTGACTCCTCAGAAATCATCGCTTTTAACTTCGCTGGTTTACCCCGCGATACAGGAATCATCTTCGCCATCTTGTCAGCTTCACTATAGGAAACATCTAGTACCCGTCCCACATCTTTGAGAACTGCCTTAGAAGTTAAACGGTTAAAAGTTACAATCTGCGCGACTCTTTCCTGTCCGTAGCGCTGCGTTACATAATCAATCAACTCACTGCGATGATCAATACAGAAGTCCGTATCAATATCAGGCATTGACTTCCGTTCAGGATTAAGAAATCTCTCAAAGAGAAGCCCATGATGGATCGGGTCAATATTGGTAATTCCGAGCGAATAGGCAACTAAGGAACCTGCCGCACTGCCTCGTCCTGGACCAACAGGAATCTGCTTATCTCTAGCATATTTAATGTAATCCCACACGACAAGGAAGTAAGTGGCAAAACCCATTTGCATGATAATTCCTAGTTCAAAGCGCAGACGCTCTTGATAATTCTGAGGGATTTCGGCATGGGTTTTGACATTAAATCTTTGGAGTAGCCCTTGCCATGTCACCTCCTCAAAATAAGTATCAGCAGTATGACCTTCAGGAATTGGATAATCAGCCGCACGGGGATCGCGCATCAGGTCGTAAGGCTTGACCTTGGCGGCGGCGTGGAGCGTATTCGCGAGAGACTCTTCAATTACATCATCTTCTAAATGATCCCGAAATAGCTGTTTCATCTCATCATAGGATTTGAGATACTCCATGCCGCTATAACGGAGGCGTTTCTCATCAGAGATTAATTTTCCTGTTTGGATACAGAGCAATGCGTCATGGGCTTCCACATCAGAACAGGAAGTAAAGTGAGAGTCATTAGTGGCGATAACGCGAATATCTAATTCCTTCCCAATCTTACAGATTTCTACATTGACAATGCGATCTTCAGAATAGCCATGATCCTGAATTTCCAAATAATAATCATCACCAAAATGCTCTTTGTACCAAGCTGCAACCTCTCTCGCTAAGGCTGGCTCTCCTTTTAAAATGGCTTGCGGCACTTCTCCAGCTAAACAGCCTGAAGTAATGATCAAGCCTTCTTTATATTGCAGCAAGTAGTCTTTACTAATGCAGGGACGCGCAAAAATACCTTTGCCCTGATAGCCTTGCAAATGGGAAATGGAAGTTAGTTTAACGAGATTGCGATAGCCTTGGGTATCTTTAGCGAGAACACATTGGTGATATTTCTTCTTTTTCTCTTGCTTAGTAATGTCGCCATTGAGGACATACATTTCATTACCAATGATCGGTTTGATCCCTTTTGATTTGCAGGTTTTGATGAGTTCGATCGCCCCATACATGACCCCATGATCGGTCAAGGCGATCGCAGGCATTCCTAACTCTACGGCGCGACTAACTAGAGCAGGAATTTGGCTAGCGCCATCCAGTAAACTATACTCAGTATGAACGTGTAGCCCCACAAATCCAGTCATAGCCATCTCAAAAATCAATTTTAAGCTAATGAGATCAAAATTTTGGGGAGCGTAATTACACTCCCCAAAATTTAAAATCAATTTCGACTAGATTAGCATAACCTCACTTACAAGCTCAGTAAGTATGCAAAAGAAAACTTAAAACCCAAAAAGTTGTGGCACACGCTGCGCGTGCGCCACAACTTTTTGGGTTTTATTATGCCTAGCTAGCCTTTGGTCGCTTAGGCGTAGTCCTGAAGCGCAGTTACAGACATAGTTCCTGCTTTGAGTGAGCGAATCGCCGCGATCGCTGCCTTAGCACCTGCCAAAGTTGTAATTACGGGAATCTTGTAAGCGAGAGCCGTTCGACGAATCTGCTTACCATCAGTTTTGGCTTCCTCGCCGCTAGGAGAATTAACAATCAGTTGAATCTGTCGATTCTTCATGGAGTCACCAATATGAGGACGACCTTCATGGACTTTGAGAACCTGTTTACAGGGGATATTGCTACGCCGCAAAATTTTGTAGGTTCCTTCCGTTGCCACAATGCTAAAACCTAGCTCAACAAAAGCTTCAGCAATAGAAGTGATGGCACTCTTGTCGCGATCATTAACTGAGAGAAATACATTCCCTTCTAACGGTAAGTGTGTACCTGCACCAAGTTGAGCTTTGGCAAAAGCACGTCCGAACTCAGTGTCAATGCCCATAACTTCGCCAGTTGAACGCATCTCAGGCCCCAAAATTGTATCGGTTCCTGCGAACTTCGCAAAGGGAAGTACAGCTTCTTTGATGGAAATATGTTTAGGAATGACCTCTTTCGTTAAACCTAGTTCTGCAAGTGTTGCACCTGCCATAATTCGTGAAGCATAGTTAACGAGAGGAACGTTAATTGCTTTACTGACATAAGGAACAGTACGAGAAGCCCGAGGATTGGCTTCAAGGATGAAGACTTTGCTCTCTTTCAGGTTGTTGTTATTTAGCTGCACAGCATATTGGATATTCATCAAGCCAATCACTTTGAGGGATTTAGCCAGACTAATTGTCCATTCACGAATGGTGGTAAGAACTTCAGGAGGCAATGAGAAAGTGGGAATCGAACAAGCGGAGTCACCTGAGTGAATCCCTGCTTCTTCGATATGCTCCATAATGCCGCCGATAGTGACATTGCCAAGTTGATCAGCGATCGCATCCACATCCACTTCGATTGCGCCTTCAAGGAAATGATCGATGAGTACAGGATGCTCTGGCTCAATGATGATTGCGCGGCGCATATAGTCTTCCAGTTCAGCATCGGAGTAGACTACTTCCATGCCACGACCGCCGAGAACATAGCTAGGACGCACAACTACAGGATAGCCAACTCGTTGAGCAATGACTACCGCCTCCTCTTCGGAACGTGCCAAACCGTTATTCGGTTGCAAGATGCCAATCTCTTGACAGATTGCCTCAAAACGTTCGCGATCTTCGGCGATGTCGATCGAGTCGGGTGAAGTTCCCCAAATTTTCGTAGGAGAATTAGTATCTTCGAGATATTTCAAAAGTGGAACCGACAACTTAAGCGGAGTCTGTCCACCAAACTGAATAATCACGCCTTCAGGCTGCTCCGCTTCGATGATATTCAATACATCTTCACGGGTCAATGGCTCAAAATACAAGCGATCGCTAGTGTCGTAATCGGTAGAAACAGTTTCAGGATTTGAGTTGACCATGATCGTCTCAAACCCAGCCGCCTGTAATGCATAACTGGCATGACAACAACAATAGTCAAATTCAATCCCTTGCCCAATCCGATTAGGGCCACCACCGAGAATCATCACTTTCCGCTTCGTGGAAGGTAGAACTTCTGATTCTTCTTCGTAAGTCGAGTAGTGATAGGGAGTGAGCGCTTCAAACTCAGCCGCGCAGGTGTCAACAGTTTTGTAAGCAGGAATCACACCGAGGGACTTGCGGTAGGTACGCACCACATCTTCATTTGTCCCTGTGAGGTAGGCAATTTGGCGATCGCTAAAGCCCATCCTCTTTGTTTCTAGCATCTCTTCTTTAAGAATGCTCTCTAGCTTCCGACCCTTAATCGATAGTTCTACATCAGTAATCTCACGCATTTTCTGCAAGAACCAAGGATCGATATTCGTTAGTTCAAAAATCGCTTGCACCGATAGCCCTGACAAAAATCCATCACGGATTGAGAAAACGCGATCAGGATTAGGAACGCGCAAACTGTACTTAATTTTATCGAGGTCAGGAAGGGTTTCTTCGCGATCGCCACCAAAGCCAAAGCGACCAACTTCTAGCGATCTCAATGCTTTCTGGAACGATTCTTGAAAAGTACGCCCGATCGCCATCGCTTCACCGACGGACTTCATTTGCGTAGTCAGGACTGGCTCTGAGCCTGGGAATTTCTCGAAGGCAAAGCGGGGGATTTTGGTGACGACATAATCAATGGTTGGCTCAAAACTAGCAGGAGTTTTTTTGGTGATGTCATTAGAAATTTCATCTAATGTGTACCCAACTGCTAATTTTGCGGCAAATTTAGCGATCGGGAAGCCTGTTGCTTTCGATGCGAGCGCTGAGCTACGCGATACGCGAGGATTCATCTCGATCACAACCACATCGCCATTCTCAGGATTGATCGAGAATTGAATATTCGAGCCGCCAGTTTCCACACCAATTTCGCGAATAATCTTGATCGAATAGTCACGCAAACGCTGATATTCCTTGTCGGTCAAGGTCTGGGCAGGAGCCACTGTAATCGAGTCACCCGTATGGATACCCATTGGGTCAATATTTTCGATGCTGCAAATGATCACCACGTTATCGGCGAGATCGCGCATCACCTCTAGCTCGTACTCCTTCCAACCAATTAGCGATCGCTCAATCAAGATTTGCGATACAGGACTTGCTTCTAAACCAGAGGCACAAATTTCTTCAAATTCCTCTTGGTTGTAAGCAATCCCGCCGCCAGTGCCGCCCATCGTGAAGGCAGGACGGATGATTAGGGGATAAGTACCAATTTCATGGGCGATCGCACGGGACTCTTCCATGGTTGTCCCCAAGCCAGACGGACACATGGCAACGCCAATCCGCTCCATCGCCTCTTTAAATAGCTTGCGATCCTCCGCCATCTCGATCGCTTCCAGCTTTGCGCCGATCAGTTCAACGCCATATTTTTCTAAAACGCCCATCTTCGCCAGCGCCACCGCCGTATTCAGCGCTGTTTGACCGCCCATCGTCGGCAAGATCGCGTCAGGACGCTCTTTCTCGATAATCTGCGCCACCACTTCAGGCGTAATTGGCTCAATGTAAGTGCGATCGGCAGTGGCGGGATCAGTCATGATCGTCGCAGGATTGGAGTTAACTAGGATCACATAGTAGCCTTCGTCCCGTAAAACCTTACAGGCTTGGGTTCCTGAGTAGTCAAATTCACAGGCTTGACCGATGACGATCGGACCAGCGCCAATCAGCAAAATCTTTTGGATATCGTTACGGCGGGGCATATTATCTTGTATTTCGTAGGTAACTCGCACTACATTTTATAGCGTCATGGCGATCGCGCAATGTGTAGCGCATGATGCTAATTAGTTTGTTGGCTAATAAGTAAGTGTATTTTTAGGCAGATTTATGTGTGATGCTAAAGTGCCTATGGTTATCTACTCAAAGTGATATTAGGCGATCGCTAATTCAAGAAATTCAAAAAACTTCAAATTAAGTAACTCACCTTACGCAGAATTTCCTAAGACCCTCACCCCTAGCCCCTCTCCCATTAAGGGAGAGGGGAACCAG
>Ga0136636_10001530_pt1 | contig 13570 bp, 11 predicted proteins | sample AntDrymUQ8522106_2_FD_104653 | JGI IMG/M metagenome (GOLD analysis project Ga0136636, IMG submission 104653) | Polar desert sand microbial communities from Dry Valleys, Antarctica - metaG UQ852 (21.06) | ecosystem: Environmental > Terrestrial > Soil > Desert | place: Antarctica: Dry Valley... | reverse complement strand
CGTCGGCCAGGTCCGCGCTAGCCATGGCGTGAAGTTGCGTGTCGGGTCATGTCCGGTCCGACCGAGCTCAGAGCTTCATGATGAACGCGAGCACATAGAACGGCGGCATGTTTTCGTGCGCGGTGTTGGCCCCGGTCGCCTGGATGGAGATGCCGGTGCCCTTGCTGTCGGTGCCCTTGCTCATGGTGTCGGCAACGCCAGCGTCACCCCTGGACAGCTCCTGCGTGTTGTTGTTGTCGTCCACGCCGGCTCGCTGGCGGCTGGCCGTCCAGGTGTGCATGTGGCCCGGGTCGGACACGACGTGCGTGTGGCTGGGCATTTCAGCGACTGTCAATGCGTGCCTCTCCACCCCGCCGGTCTGGTTCATCGGGCGCGCGGTGAGCCCCGTGCCACTGCCCTGGCCCAGGACGAAGCGGCCACGCAGATCGGGCGTGCCGTTCGCGCCGTTGCACAGCGCCCAGCCCGCGGGCATGGCGGTGCCGGCCCACATGATGATGGCGCCCCGGGGCAGGCCGCTGCCCCCGGCCGCCGTGTACGCGCTGGCCGCCGCGACCATCACGCCGGTACCCATCTTCACGGTGTTGTCGTCGCCGTTCACCACCGCCACCAGCAACCAGTTGCTCGGCGCATGGAAGGCCCCGCCGTTGTAGGCGACGATCTGGAACGTCACCTTGGTCCTGTCCCGACCCACCTCGTGCACGGCGTACAAGGCATCCCAGTGTTTGAGCAACAGGCCGCGGGTCGCATCGACCCGATTCGACCGGTCGTACGCCGTCACCAGGGCCGGGTCGGTGGGGCAGACGATGTCCACATAACCGTCGCTGAAGGTGTTGGGGCGCTCGGCGGATATGGCGATCAGGCGCATCGACCAGCGCAGATACCCGCCCGGGCCGTCCCAGGTGATGGTGCCGCCGCCGCTCAGCGTGGCCTGGGCTTTCTGGTAGTCGTTGGCGGCCCCGCTGAGCACACCGGACCCGGTGTCGAGCGCGGTGCGCGGCTCGGCATTGGCCCGCAGGCCGATGCCCAGGCTCGTCGCCACCCTCACAGCGCTGCTGGGAGTGATGCGCAGGGCCTCGACCAGCGGGTTGGCGTTGGCCCCCGAGCGCTTGGTGCTGAAGACGAGGTGGCTGGATAAATTGCCGTCGTCGAGCGACTGGATGCGCGCGGTGGCCGGCCGGCCCTGGGTGTCATAACCGCTGAAGTCGATCGCCGCCCCGGCCCCGGCGGAGCCGGCACCGTTCATGAGCGTGAGCACCGGCCCCAGGCCGCCGGCCACGGACTTGCTGATGTGCAGGCTGCTCGCCGGGTTCACGGTGCCCAGACCGACCTGGCCCGTCGTCTCGTCGACGAAGAGCTTGCTGTTGGCGTCGGCATCGCCGATGCTGAAACCGGGCTTGCCCGCCGGGTTCAGGCTCAAGGTCCACGAGGGCCGGGCGTTGTCGAAGCTCTTGTACAGCGCCAGCACCGTGCGGCTGCCGCTGTCCTTGCTGTCGGGCTGCAGGCTCAACGGCTCGCCGTCGGGCTTGGCGATGCCGTCGTCGCCCTGGTTGATGGCCGCGTCGATCAACTCCGCGAAGTCGCTTTCCTTCGGGATGGCGTTCTTCTTGAAATAGGTCTTCAGCGTGGTGCGGCTGGTCTTTGGTGCGATGGCCATGGGCGACAAGCTCCAGGTGGGGTTCGGTGGCGGCGCTCAGGCCGGGATGAAGTCGAGTTCGACCATCATGTAGTTGATGCCGGTGAATTCCTCGATCCTGTAGTCGGCATCCGGGATGACATCGAAGCGGTGTTGACGGGCCGCCACCAGCACACCGTCTGGGCGGTTCGTGCTGGCCCGGTAGCCGCCCTCCTCGGGCTCGGGCACGAAGACGTCGTCGTCGCCGGTGAAGAGCTTGAAGCCGGCGACATAGTCGACGTAGTCACGCTGGTCGATGAAGTTGATGATGCTGTTGGCGTAGATGCTGCCGCCGATCACGATGTCGGCGCCTTCGTCGTAAGCCCAGGGCGAGAGGAAGCGGTTCAGCTCGTCCATCAGGCGCTGGCGGCAGTAGCCTTCATCGCGGCCAGGCAGGAAGCGCACGCCGCAGCGGACCTTCACCGGCACGTAATGCGCATTGCGCACCTCCACGCTGGCGAACGGCGGCGTCTTGTCGCGCAGGAAGGCTTCGATGTCGCGGATCTGGTCTGCCGGCACCTTGGGCTCGAAGGGGTTGAAGGGCAGCCGGTTGCGGATGTCGGGGATGACCACCAGCACGATGCGCCCCGGGTCGCGCGGGTGGGCGGCCGGGTCCGCCGGCAGACACTTGACCTTGTAGATCTGCGGAAACTTCTCGAGCACCAGGCGTTCGTAGTCCCAGATCGTCAGGGCGCGCCGCTTGTGGCGCAGCCGCTCGCTCACCCGCACATTGAAGTCGGCAGGCTGTTCGGGCGACTTGCCGCCGAAGGACGTGTAGGGCTGGCGTATCCCGGCAACGCCTGCGGTGGGGAGCACGGGCCCCTGGATGCGCCCCGGCGCCAGCGGCACCGCCAGGTGCCCGGGTGCGTTGCCGTCGTTGTCGAACACCGCCAGCGCGGCGTTGGGGTGAATGCGGACGATGTCGCAGACGCCCTCGGAGGCGCGCGGGATCGCGGCGCGGATCCAGTACAGGCCGTCGGGCAGCAGCGTGCTCGGCGCCGCGGCCGGCAGCGACAGCTCGATGATGCCGGTGTTGATCAATCCGCGGCTGGCGTCGCCCAGCAGCCCGCCTTCGTGCAGGCTCAACCAGCGGTTGCCGTCCAGGTAGCTCCACTGCAGCGGCTCGGGAACGAGGTCGGGGTTGGCGCTGCCTTCGGCGACCTGGAACAGCAGCGACACGGTCTGCGGCGCCTGGACGTTGCGCAGGCCGATGCAGAGCTCGCCCTCGAAGTCATAGGCCGGCAGCAGCGTGCACCAGGCTTGCGCGCCCACGGGCTTCAGCTCGGCATGGCCGAAGGGGTGGACATGGAAGCTGCGGGCCGCCGGCGTGATGGCGACGGTGGCGCCGGTGGCGGCCGCCAGCGCAGTTTCGGTGGCGGCGCTGTAGTCGAGGCTCAGGCTCTTGATCTTCGGCGTGTAGGGCGTGTTGACCAGGTACTTGCCGGGATCCACGGCGCCGCCGCCGCCGGCGGGTCGGTTGGCGATGTCGGCCGCCATGGCCAGCGACTGCTTCACGGCCGTCTTCGAATACACGGCGTGCTGGAAGTCGGTCGGGGTCAGCTCCCACACCAGATGGCGATTCCACTCGGTGACGTCGTCCGCGGTGGTCAGCGCCAGGTCCGGGCGGCCCTGGTTGGACGGCGGACGCAACGGGATGCCGACGGGCTTCCTGGCGTCGTTGGCATCGAACAGGCTGGACGCGAAGGCGCCGGGGTCGGCGGCGGCGGCGGGCGGTGGCGCCGACGCCGGCGAGAAGTAGCGCAGCACGCCGTCGTCGGCCAGTGCCACCACGACCTTGAAGCTGGTGTTGTTCGGGCCGAGCTCGTAGCGGGCGTAGTGCGCGCCCAGGTCCTTGTCCGGCACGCCCATCCAGGTGACATTGAACTGCAGCGAAGTGAGCGCCTTGCCGACGATCTCGGGGTGCCCCAGGACCAGCCGCGAACCCACCGCCGGCACCACGCCGAAGGGCTCGAAGGGCTTGGTCGACGCCAGCACGCCGTCGTCGTTCTGCAGCAGGAAGTGCTCGAGCCCGAGCACCGTGACCGCCAGGTGCGTGCGCACCAGACGCAGCTTGCGCAGGGTCGCGTAGCGCGTGCTGTAGCGGGTGCCGTCCCAGTAGGGCCGCATCATCAGGCGCAGCACCGGGGCGTCGGTGGCCACGCCGTGCACTGCACGCACCAGCGGCGTCAGCGCCGGCTGGCCCTTGGCCAGGGTGAAGGTGAAGACCAGCGTGCGCAGCTTGGAGGTGTCGACGTCCTGCACCTTCGGATAGCCGGCCATCTGCGGCTCGGTCCAGGACACCTTGAAGGTGTCCGGCTCCAGCCAGCCCTTGCCGGTGCTCAGCAGCGCCTGCAGCGGGCGGCCCGCGCCGGCCGGGTTGTCCGACGCGAACAGGCGGCGAATCTCGCCCAGGTCGAAGCTCTCGGGGTCGGCGTCGAAACCCAGCGTCAGCACGATGGACCGCTGCCCCTCGGCCATCGCCAGCAAGGGCGAGCCGATGGCCCAGCCCAGCACCGGGGGCGGCGGTGCGTCGTCGGCGCGGGCCAGCTCCGCGCGGCCGAAGGTCTTCCATCGCGGCAGTGCCTGTGCATCGGCCAGCGCCGGTTGTCCCGGTTGTGCCGGTACGGCGGTGGCGTCGGCCGCGGGATGCAGGTTGCGCCATTCCACCCGCTCCGGGGTCGGGTCCTTGAAGTTCTGCCAGTTGCGCTGCGCGATCTCCAGCACCTGCACCACGTGGTCCCAGTCGGGCACGCTGGCGGGGTTGCGCACGATGGCGGCAAGAACCACGGGCACCGTCGCCGGGGGTGGGTAGAGCTCCTTGAGCGCGAGATCGGCCTGCAGGGTGGGGCCCAGTGTCGCGCCCAATATCTCGGCGAGCATCTCGCGCAGGGCCTGCAAGGGGGCACCGTTCGCGATGCTGTCCTGTGCGACACGCTTGAGCGCATCACGCCGCTGCGCGTAGACCATCTCCCGATGCGCCGCGCCGACGATTTCGTGGACCATCTGCCAGCCCCAGTCATCGGGCACGGCACCCGCCGGCCGGGTCGCCAGGCTCATGATGAACCTGTACCCCTCGGCCGACATGTAGAAGTACTTCTCGACCGACGTGAAGGCATCGTGGAAGGCGTCGAAACCCCCGGCGAAGCTGAATTGCGGCAGCGCTGCAGCCAGCTTGGCATCGAAGCCGGCCGCGGCGCGCAACGCGGCGGGGTCGAAGGCCGCGTTCAGGTGCCGGCCCGCGGCTTCCAGCAGGGCGCCGATACGACTCCATTCCAGGTCGATGCGCGTCTTGACTTGCATCATCGACTCGAACTGCTCCAGCGTGAGCGGGGCCAGCGCCTGCGCCAGGGTGGCGCTGACTTCGGCGCGACGGTTCCACAGCGCCGCGTAGGCGTCCTCCATGGTCGTGACTTCTTCGAGTTCGCTGAACAGGTCCTCGATCGACTTGCCCAGCGTCGCCGTCACGTTGGTGTTGAAGTCGCTGGAGCTGCGTGGCTTGATGTCGAAGGCCGTGGCGCGCACGCGGCCGGCCGCGACCAGCGTGTCGTTGATGGCGGTCCAGTCGGCGCCGTCCTGCAGGCGCCGCTGCCGGCGCAGCCTGACGAGTTCGCGGTAGTCGTCGAACGAAGGCATGCCCAACCCGCTCTCGACGCGCGCGATCAGTGCCGCGGCGGCGACCATTTCGGCAAATCCGACCTTCGGCGGCGGCGCGGCGGCCGGGGGCACACCGGGAAAGAGTGGCGGCTTGGCGCCCGGATCCACCGGCAGCGGATCGCCCGGATTCGGATGCCCGAGGGCGATCCGCATCATTTCCATGAAACCGGCCTGCCGGTGCGCATCGTCCAGCTTCGCCGGGCACGCACCCGGGATGCCGGTGACGCTGATCTCGGCGTGCAGCGAACGGATCTGCGCCACCGCCACCTGGCTGGCGACCAGTTCGTGGCTCGTGCGGTAGACCAGGGTGCGGTCCAGGCTGTCCTTGCCGGCGAGCAGCGCGGTCCCGGCCGGCAGTGCCAGGCGGTAGCTCGCAGTTTCCAGGTCCACCAGCACATGCACCCGGTCGGGCACCGCCGGCTTGGGCGACATGCGCAGAGTGTCGCGGTAGAAGAATTCGAGGTGCCGCTGCGTGAACGTATTGAGCTGCCCGCGCGCCTGGTCCAGCAGTTTCAGGAAGGTCAGGAACAGGGCGAAGTGCGGACGGGCGTAGGGCGCGGCCTGCGCCGCGGTGAAGCTTTCCGGCGACCGGAGATAGGCGACCGCCTGGTCCAGGTCGACCTCGGCAAAGAAGCCGCGCCAGTCCTGGGCCGACGCCTCATCTGCCGTCTCACCCGCCGCCCCCTCGGCGCTGAAGTACCTGAGTTCCCGGGCATAGGCGCGCGCGAAAGCGAGCAGGTCGCGCGTGCTGCGCTCGTCGACCCACACGCTGGCGGGGTCCAGTTCGCGCAGGAACCGGCCCGACTGGCTGGTGCCGTCGCGCGAACTCGTGTCGGTGGTGGACGAGGGCTTGGACATGCCGGTGGATGTGGTGAGCCGGCCTTCAGCCGCTGGTGAACTTCATGTTGCCGGGCATGAACATGCCCTGGCCGCTGTACTGCGGCGTGGCGTCGGGGACCGGAGAACCCGGTCCCGGCGGGGGCTGCTGCGCCGGGCTCTGCACCTCGAACTTGGCTATGAACTGGCTGCCTTTGAGCAACACGGCCTTGCCGCCGCTGTTCGTCATCCTGGCCTTCTGGTCGCCGGCCAAGGCGGCGATCTTCAGCGTGCCTGTGCCCGGTATGGAGTGCTGCGCCGTGACGTACATGCAGCCCGCCACCGCGACCTTCGACTCGTCGCCATCGACACAGATCTTCTTGCCGCCGCAGGTGGCCGGCCCGCTGGCCTGCAGGGTCCCCGGCTGCACGACGACCGTGGCGGCGCCGAAGGCAGGCAGGAAGATCGCCTTGTCGCCGTCGATCAGGATCAGCTTGTTCATGACCGCGTCACCCGCCCTGCGAACTGGCTTCGTTCAGGTAGAACGGGTAGACCATGTTGTAGCGTGAGTTGGTGGCACGCACGGTGTAGTCGATGGCGATCAGGATCAGACCGTCCTCGTGGTCGCTTGCCGAGACGTCGACCTCGTTCAACTCGATGCGCGGTTCGTGATGCAGGACAGCGTCCTCCACCGCGCTCTGCACCAGGCCGACCAGGCCCTGGCTGATCTCCTCGAACATGAACTCGCTCAACTCGCAGCCGAAGTCCTCGAGCATCACGCGCTCGCCGCGCCGGGTGGAAAGCAGGATGGCCAGGCTCTGCTCGATGTCCTCGGCCTCGGACACGGTGTGCACGTCGCGTCCGCCGGCACCGAAGCGCGGCGGGAAGCTCCAGCCCCGGCCCAGGAACGAAGCGTCGTCAGACATGGCGTGGCGCGCCCCGCGGCAGCTTCATTTGACATCCACCTTCTGGCCGGAAATCTGAACCTGGCCCTTCGCCTTCAGCGTCAGGTCCTTGGCGCTTTCCAGCACGATGCCGTCCTTGTTCATCGTGATCTTGTTGCCGTGCTTGTCCGAGATCAGGATCGACTGCGAGTCGTCATCCAGCACGATCTTGTTCTGGCCCGCCGTCTCGAACGTCAGCGAGGCCTTGTCGGCGTCGTTGAACAGGATCTTCGTGCCTTTCCGCGTGACGATGCCCTTCTTGAAGTTGTCTTTGGTGAGCTGGCCGATGTCCTCGGGCAGGACGTTCCTGGTGCTGTGCAGGGCGCCCAGGATCACGGGCTGGCGAGGGTCCTGGTTGAAGAAGCCGACCACGACTTCGTCACCGGCCTCGGGTCGGAAGGCAAACCCGCGGCCGTTGCCGCCGTCGGGTGTCGCCAGCCGGGCCCACACGGACTCGCCCTTTGCGCCGACGGTGGGGAGCAGCACCTTCACGCGCAGCTGCTTGCCGGGGTCTTCCGCGAAGCTGTCGACGACGCCGATGTGCAAGCCGCCCACCGCGGGCAGCAGGCCCGCCGCGGGCAGGTCATGCAGGTCCGTTTCCTGGCTGAAGCTGCGCGCCGAAAGGCCGAACTGAATGTCGGTGCGCCAGCCTTCGATGTCGACGCGATGGCAGATGCCCGTGACCGGCGTCTTGCCGTTGAACCGCTTGCCGACGCCGTCGATCTCGATCACATCCAGCACCGCCAGCTTCGCCAGGCCCGCCATCGAGATGCGCCCGCGCAGCATCGCCATCCGGCTGCGCAGGACGCGGGCGTTGGCCCAGGACTGAAGCTCTTCGCGCTCGAGCGCGACCGGGTGGGTCAGCACGCAGTCACCGAAGCCGAGTTCGCTGGCGAATTTCGTGCCGTCCAGCTTGCCCTGCTTGAGCGCGATCTCCGTGCCTTGCGCCAGGGGGGTCACCTTCTGGTCGGCGATGCTCCAGCCGCGGCTGGAGAACTTCTTCGCCTGGTGGCTGCCGTCCAGTTCGAATTCGAAGTCGAACAGGTCGGTGATGCCGAAGTCGACCTTGTGCCTGGGCGCGGCAGCGAGGTCGATCTTGCGCACCGAGACCGCGCCGTCGACCACGACCACGAACAGGCCGTTGGCGTCGGCGCGCGAGACGATGAAGTCCCAATCCGAGCACTGGTACTGCAGGATCTCGACGTGCGTGGGTTTCGTCGCGTCGACCCTGGCGGACAGCCCGCTGTCCGACAGCAGCTTGCGGATCAGCTCGGCGTCGCTCTGTGCGCGGAACACGGTGCTGCGGCGTGCCTGCGTCAGCTTGACGGCAGCGTCCTTCAATTCGACGCGCAGCAGCGAACCCTTCACATTGGCCTCGATGCGGTGGCGCACGACCTTGCCCTTGAACACGGTGGCATCCCGGGTCTTGCCTTCATAGCGCAACTTGATCTGGATGTCGGCGCCCGGGGCGAAGAACTCGGTGTCGCTGAGCTCGAACTTGCGCTTGGCGGGGTCGCCATCGAGCAGCACCAGGCTCGCGTTCGGAATGCGATTGAGCTCGCGGCGTATGTCGACCGACATCAGGCTGTAGACCGGAGGCAGCGTTCCCTTCGCGGCGTTGACGATGGTGGCGGTGACGACGCTCACTGGGGACCCTTCGTGCTGCGCACGGCGGGGCGAGCCCTTTCGGGCGGCCGGGCGGGCCTCATGCCGACCCCGCCTGGTGGCCTGCGTCTTCCCGCAGAGGCGGGAAGCTGAGGCGCTGGCCCGGCGTGAGGCCGCGAAAGTCATCGAGCCCGTTGTCGCGCGCCACCTGCAGGTAGTGCGACGACGAGCCGTAGATTTCCTTGCACAGCAGCGGCAGCGTGTCGCCGCTCTTCACGATGCGCACATGCGTCAGATCGGGCGAACTCTTGGCTTCGGCGCGCACGATCGTCGCGGCGCTGTCGTCCTTGATGAAATCGACCGCCATTTCGGCGCGCAGCGGATCGCCTGACTTGTCGAACAGCTTGTAGGTGATGCCCAGCTTCTCGAGCCGGCAGTTGAAGGCGAACTTGCCCCAGCGCAGGATGAGAAAGTGCGGTTCGTGCGCCGCGCCGTCCATGTTCCAGCAGAGCTTCTTGAAGGTGTCTATCTGCTTGCCGACGCTGGCGCCGGCAAGCAGGTGCTGGAGCTTGAAATAGTGGTCGACCCCGGTGCCGTCGAACACGAAGACCAGCTTGAGCTTGACCGGCGGCGTGTAGGTGTACTTCGCCGGCGTGGCCGACGAGTTGATGGCGCGGCGGCTCTCGCCCTGGTAGGCGATCGCATGCTCTTCATCGAAGCTGGCCGGGTTGAACATGAGGTCCAGCCTGGCCGGGCTCGCCTTGTCGGCGATGCGCCGCTCGACCTTCTTGTAGGCCTCGATGCGCATCTTCTCGAGCTTGAAGAGATTGATCAGGGCCACGGCGCCTACCTCTCGCGTTCTCGAGCCAGGATCTGCAGCACCTGCCGCACACATTCCTGGACGATCGCCTGCTGCGCCGCGGCATCGGGCGCAGCCGCCGCAGACGACGCCACACCCTCGGACGCGCCGCGCCCAGCCGTGTCCTCGTCGCCGAGGACGACGCGGATCACCAGTTCCTTGATCTCGACCGGCATGCTCAGACGCGCAGGATCTGCATGCGGGTGTAGGCCAGTTCCATGGTGTCGATCACCAGCCCGGGCGCTTGCGCGTCCAGGTCCGAGGTCGACCACTTCACGGGGTAGGCCTTCATGAACAGCCACGCTGCCAGCGGCACCTTGTTGCCGCCCAGCAGCGTGACCAGGACGTTGGACGTGGAGAACCTGAACAGCGACATCGTCGCGTTGAACTCCAGGTTCAAGGGCGACCCGACCACCATGCCACGTTCCAGGACCAGGTTCTCGTACTTCACGCCCCTGGGCAGGCGATGCGTGTAGAGGTTCTGGCCGCCCTCGTTCAAGGATTCGGTCTCGATCTCGGTCCTCAGGCCGGACACCTTCTGGAAGCGGATGTCGAGCGGGTTCGGCACCACGCCGGCGGCAAAGAAGAAGACGCCGAAGCGCATGCCGATGATGGGCTCGCTGACCAGCGACAGAGCCATCGTGATGCCCTTTCTCGTGCCGCGGGCCGGCGGCTCAGTGGGTCTCGATCGAGATGCCCGACGCCATCAGCGTCAGGGTCTCGATCACGGCGTCATTGCTCTGCGCCTGCAATGACGGCGCCTCGAGCTTGACGATCAACGCCTGCTGGATGCGCCAGGTCACCACCGGGACCAGGGACTGGTTCGGATCGGTGGCGTGAACGTCGCACAGGCTGATGCGCATGAAGCGCTTGTCGACGGCGTCGAGCCAGGCATAGATCGCGCGACAGCTGGCCCCGGGTATGAGGCCTTTCTTCAGCGTCAGCGGCACGTACTTGTCGTAGCGGAACTTGGTGATCGACTCGCCTTCCCAGAAGCTCAGGCCGTGCCGGTAAGTGAGCACCTCGTGCTCGCGCACGAGGCCCGAGACCTCGCTGAAGCTCATCGCCACCTCGGGCCCGGTCGAGACTTCGCCCACCGTGACACGGAAGGCAAAGCTCGCCAGCGGGTAGCGAGCGCGCTGTTCGGCGACCTGTTGCGTCATCGCCGATGGGCCCTCAGGACTGCTCGACCACGATGCTGTCGGCCATCAGTTCCATGCTCTCGATGGCGACGTCGTTCGAACTCGCCACGAAGGACGGTGCGTCGAGCTTGGTCGGGAAAGCGTTGATCACCTTCCAGCTGATGACGGCGTTGCCGTTCTCGTCGCAAAGCCGGATGTAGATGTCCTTCTTCTGCACGCGGTTGAGCTGTATCGACCCGATCCATGCGAACAGGGCCGCGACGCTGACGCCCGTGACGACGCCCTTCTTCAGTGTCAGCGGGATCGGGTTGCATTGGCCGGGCATGTACATCCACGTCGGCGCCTTGCCGTTCAGCGAGCTCTCGGCATACAGGGTCGTGGCGTAGGTCATGCTCAACCCGGACACCTCCGAGAAGGCGACGGCCACGCCGTCGATCTCGACCCGGTAGTTGTAGACCGGCAGGGGGTAGGTGGTCTTGATCTCGGCGGCGGTGAGTGCCATGGTGGTTTACGCCTTTTTCGGTGGGTGGGGATGTGCCGAGCGCGGGCGCGCGGCTTCAGGCGGTCTGCAGCTTGTGCGAGAAGCGCAGCACGATGAACTCGGCGGGCCGCACGGCCGCAATGCCGATCTCGACGATCATTCGGCCCTCGAGCACGTCCTGCGGTGTCATCGTGGTGCCCAGGCCGACGTGCACGTAATAGGCCGCCTCGGGCTTGGAGCCGGCGAGCGCGCCTTGCTCCCACAGACCGTACAGGTAGCTCTCGATCATGGCCTTCACCTTGAGCCAGGTCGACTGGTCATTGGGCTCGAAGACGGCAAAGGCGCTGGCCTTTCGGGTCGACTCCTCGATCGTGATGAACAGGCGCCGCACCGAGACGAAACGCCACTCGTTGTCATTGCCCGCCAAGGTGCGCCCGCCCCAGACGAGCGTGCCCTTGCCCGTGAAGGCGCGGATGGCGTTGATCGACTTGCCGGCTGTCTGATCGACGTTCAACAGGTCCTGGTCTTCATCGGTGATCTTCGCCACCGGGCCCAGCACCGCCAGCATGCCGACGTTGGCGGGCGCCTTCCAGACCCCGCGCTCGCGGTCGACACGGGCATAGATGCCCGCCATGGCGGCGCTCGGCGGCAAGACCACCCGCTGCGCGTCGAGCATCGAGCGGACCTTGTTGTACAGGACCGTGTCGCTGTTCTTGATCGTGGCCAGCGTCTCACCCGTGGGCGCCACGAAGGCCGAGCCCGCGGCCGCGACCCGCTTGATCTTGACGCCCGCCTCGTCGTAGGCATAGGCCATGGAGGTCTGGACGTAGGGGTGGTAGGCGGCGCCATACATCAGGTTGATGGACAGCTCGCTGCTGTTCCTGAAGACGCTGACATCGGTCTTTCCGTCCTGGCGTGCGACGTCGAGGATCGTGAAGCGATCGCCGAGCTTCCTGCACTGTGCCAGCGCAGACCCGCACACGCTGTAGTAGTCGGCCGCCGACAGCACGCAGGCCGCGTCGGTGAGCACGATCAAGGTCGGCTCGTCCTCCCGCTCCAGCGCAGCCAGTCCGCCCTTGATCCCCATGCGGTCGGCGCCGGGCTTGGCGCTGTAGTCGCCCACAGACACGACATAGCAGGGGCCGCCGCCATTCCTGAAGTAATGGGCGATGGCGTAGTAGAGCGAGAACGCCGTCTTCGGCGCAACCAGGCTCACGCCGGGGTCGGCGCTCGGGTTGCCGTTGTCGTCGACGGCTTGCGTGATCGAGAACTCCGCCGCGCTGGGGCCGCCGAAGGCCGACTCGAACTCCAGCATCGTGGCCACGCGCTCGACCACCGGGTCGTCGGTGGCGGCGGGGCCGATCTCGGTGTAGCCGATGAAGGCCGGCACGGCGGTCGCCACCTCGGCCACCGAGGGAGGCAGGGTGGAGACTTCTTCGATGTAGACGCCGGGGGTTCTGTAATTGGCCATGGCAAGATGTCCCTTGAAGTAGGAATCAGTGGGATTTCAGGTAACGGACTACCTGGTGGAAGAGGTCCTCGTCCGGCAGCGCGGAACCGGCCCCGCGCCGGATCCGGAATGCGTGCTGGGCAGGGGGCGTGGGCAACGCAGGCATCACCGTGTCGCCAGCCAGCCGCAGCTCGATGCCCCTGCGGGTTCCCCGCGCGCAGGGCACGGGCTGGTCCGACAGGAAGCGGATGCGGGTCATGCCCGCGTACTGGCGAGCCAGGTCGCCCGCGCAGGGGTCGGTGGAACTGGCGGCGTCGTCGAGCACGGTCCGGTTGCTTGCGCTGAATCCCAGCGGCCGCCCTGAGGGCCGGGTGTCGACAATCGAGAAATCTCCGGGTCGGTCGGTGACGAGGTAGTAGGCCCAGCGCGCGGCACGTGCCTGGAAGCGGATCTCGAACGGCGCGTCGGCCCGCCCCGGCGCGGGCATCCCGGGGTGGTAGCGAAGCTCGACCGTGGCCAGCCGCCGGCTGCCGGGCACTGGACGTGTGCGGTAGCGGACGACGATCCGCTGTTGCGCCCGGACCGGGGCCACGGTGATCGTCTTCGCGGCGGCGTCGTAGGCGACCACCTGTTGCGAACGTGTGGCCCCGATCAGCTCGAAGTCGACGGCCTGAGCCCGCCCGGCGCGCTTGCCCTCACGCGGCAGTGGGTTGCCCGCAAGCACGAACGTGGCCTTGCGGGCGCGGGCCGGGGCAACCCAGGATTCCGTGTGCCACGACGCGCTGTCGCCCAGCTGCAAGGCCGTGCCGCCATCCGGCACGTTGCGGTAGACGGGAGCCATCAGTCCCGCATGCGCCTGCAGGTCGGTGAAGTGGGCGAAGGCCGGATCGCGCAGGCCCAGTTCGAACTCGAACACTTCGTTGTGCGGCAGCGCGATCAACGGGCCG
>Ga0136636_10001529_pt1 | contig 13573 bp, 9 predicted proteins | sample AntDrymUQ8522106_2_FD_104653 | JGI IMG/M metagenome (GOLD analysis project Ga0136636, IMG submission 104653) | Polar desert sand microbial communities from Dry Valleys, Antarctica - metaG UQ852 (21.06) | ecosystem: Environmental > Terrestrial > Soil > Desert | place: Antarctica: Dry Valley... | reverse complement strand
CGCATCATCTGGCGAATAATCACCTCGTAATGCTTGTCGTTGATTTTCACACCCTGCATCCGGTATACATCCTGAACTTCATTCAAAATATATTCCTGAACAGCAGTTGGGCCTTTGATTGCCAAAATATCTGAAGGAGTGGTAGCACCATCAGAAAGTGGCGTTCCGGCGCGAATATAATCGCTTTCCTGAACCAAAATCTGGCGTGACAGCGGAACCAAATAACGTTTAACTTCTCCGGTTTTCGAAGTGACCACAATTTCGCGGTTACCACGTTTGATTTTACCCAAAGAAATTTCACCGTCAATTTCCGAAACTACAGCAGGGTTCGATGGATTTCTGGCTTCGAATAACTCAGTTACACGAGGCAAACCACCGGTGATATCACCAGCTTTACCTGCAGCCCGAGGAATCTTCACCAAAACAGCACCGGCTTCAACAAGCTGACCATCTTCAACGTTCATGTGACCGCCTACTGGTAAGTTGTAATTCCGGATAATGTCACCTTTTTCATTCAGAATGCGTAACGATGCATTCTTGGTTTTATCACGGGTTTCAATAATTACTTTTTCCTTGTAACCGGTTTGTTCATCCGATTCTTCACGGCAAGTAACACCTTCAATCACCTGTTCGAAAGAAATTTTTCCTTTGAACTCGGTAATGATAACCCCGTTGTATGGATCCCATTCGCAAATTTGCATTCCTTTTTTCACTTCCTGTCCATTCTCGATATATAGTTTCGATCCGTAAGGAATGTTATGAGTCGATAGTTGAATCCTTGTATTTTTATCGATGATCCTTAATTCAGCAAGGCGGCTAACAACCATGTAGTTCTTAACACCAGCTTCGTTGAACTGATCAACAACGCGTAATTCGTCAATTTCAGCAATACCGTCATATTTCGATTCGATCATTGACTGTGTCGAAATGTTACCAGCGATACCCCCTACGTGGAACGTACGAAGAGTCAGCTGTGTTCCAGGCTCACCAATTGACTGGGCTGCGATAACACCAACAGCCTCACCACGTTGAACCATAGTACTTCCGGCCAGATTTAAGCCGTAACATTTTGCACAAACCCCAACTTTCGATTCGCAGGTCAATACTGAACGTATTTCAACGGATTCGATTGGTGATTCTTCGATTTTATCTGAAACTTCATCGGTGATAATTTCACCTGAAGCTATGATTAAATCGCCGGTCAAAGGATTGAAAATATCATGAACAGTTGTACGTCCGATGATGCGTTCTGAAAGTGAAGCAACAACCTCTTCGTTGTTTTTGATTGCAGCTGCAATCAAACCACGCAAAGTTCCGCAATCTTCTTCCTGAATAATCACATCCTGAGAAACGTCAACCAAACGACGGGTCAAATAACCGGCATCAGCAGTTTTCAGAGCGGTATCGGCCAAACCTTTACGAGCACCGTGGGTTGAAATAAAGTATTCCAAAACCGACAGTCCTTCTTTAAAGTTCGCCAAAATCGGGTTTTCAATGATCTGAGATCCCGTAGAACCTGATTTCTGAGGTTTTGCCATCAATCCACGCATTCCGCAAAGCTGACGAATCTGCTCTTTAGAACCACGGGCTCCAGAATCCAACATCATATATACCGAGTTGAATCCCTGACGGTCGGTGCTCAATGTTTTCATCACCGAATTGGTCAGTTTGGCATTGGCATGCGTCCAGATATCAATGACCTGATTGTAGCGTTCGTTGTTGGTAATGAAACCCATGTTATAGTTCATCATTACTTCTTCAACTTCAGCATAACCAGCGTCAACAATTTCTTTTTTGTCAACCGGCACAACCACATCACTTAAATTGAAAGACAATCCGCCGCGATAAGCCATGGTATAACCCAAATCCTTAATTGCATCGAGGAACAACACGGTTACAGCGTTACCTGTCTTTTTATAAATATCAGCAATAATAGTACGAAGCGACTTTTTAGTCAGCAATTGGTTGATGTATCCAACAGCTTTTGGCACTGACTGGTTGAAAATAATCCGCCCAACAGTAGTTTCGATGATGTGTTTGAACATTTCACCGTTCTCATCAACATCTTCAACTTTAACTTTTATGATGGCATGCAAATCAATCACACCTTCGTTGTGAGCAATGATAACTTCTTCCGTAGAATAGAAAATCATCCCTTCACCACGGGCACCCGGACGAGGTTTGGTCATGTAATACAGACCCAAAACCATGTCCTGAGAAGGTACAGTGATTGGAGCACCATTAGCAGGGTTCAGCAAGTTGTGTGAGGCAAGCATCAGCATCTGAGCTTCCAAAACAGCAGCATTACCAAGTGGTACGTGAACAGCCATCTGGTCACCGTCGAAGTCGGCGTTGAAACCGGTACAAACGAGTGGGTGCAACTGGATCGCTTTTCCTTCGACCAAAACCGGCTGGAATGCCTGAATGGATAAACGGTGCAGCGTAGGCGCACGGTTCAGCATGACAGGATGTCCTTTCAGAACGTTTTCCAAAATATCCCAAACTACAGGATCTTTGCGGTCAACGATTTTTTTAGCCGATTTAACGGTCTTTACAATACCACGTTCAATCAGTTTTCGGATGATAAATGGTTTGAAAAGCTCAGCAGCCATATCTTTTGGCAAACCGCATTCGTGAAGTTTCAGTTTTGGCCCGATAACGATTACCGAACGAGCTGAATAGTCGACACGTTTACCTAACAAGTTCTGACGGAAACGACCTTGTTTCCCTTTCAAACTGTCAGATAATGATTTTAATGCGCGGTTATTTTCAGTTTTAACTGCATTCGATTTTCTTGAATTATCGAACAATGAATCCACAGCTTCCTGAAGCATACGTTTTTCGTTACGTAAAATCACTTCCGGAGCTTTGATTTCAATCAGTCGTTTCAAGCGGTTGTTACGGATAATTACCCTGCGGTACAAGTCGTTCAAATCGGAAGTGGCAAAACGGCCTCCATCCAATGGAACCAACGGACGCAAATCAGGAGGAATTACTGGTACAACCTTCACAATCATCCATTCCGGACGATTGATATTCTTACTTGCACGGAAAGCTTCAACAACCTGCAAACGTTTCAAAGCTTCGTTTTTACGTTGCTGTGAAGTTTCGGTGTTGGCTTTGTGCCGAAGATCAAACGACATTTCATCGAGTTCGAGACGTTGTAATAATGAATACAACGCATCGGCTCCCATACGGGCGATGAATTTGTTTGGATCAGAATCATCCAAATACTGGTTTTCTTTTGGTAAAGAGTCCAGGATATCCAGATATTCCTCTTCAGTAAGGAAGTCAAGATATTTTACTCCATCCTGGGCTTTGATGCCCGGATGAACAACTACATATCTTTCGTAATAAATAATTGCATCAAGCTTTTTGGTTGGTAATCCCAAAAGGTAACCAATTTTATTGGGCAACGATTTGAAATACCAAATATGAGCCACCGGCACAACCAAAGAAATATGTCCCATGCGTTCGCGACGGACTTTTTTCTCGGTAACTTCAACACCACAACGGTCGCAAACGATACCTTTGTAACGAATACGTTTGTATTTTCCGCAGTGACACTCATAATCCTTAACAGGGCCGAAAATTCGTTCGCAGAACAAACCATCGCGTTCAGGTTTATAAGTCCGGTAATTTATCGTTTCAGGTTTCAAAACTTCTCCATGAGAACGTTCGAGAACTTCTTCAGGTGAAGCCAGACTGATACCAATTTTGGCAAAGCTACTTTTAACTTTATTGTCTTTTCTGAATGCCATATATCGATGTTATTTTAACAAATTTAAATCAGAGAAATCAAACAGATGTCTCTTAAATTAATCCAGATTAACACTCAACCCCAGACCACGTAATTCGTGAAGAAGTACGTTAAGTGATTCAGGAATACCAGCAGCTGGCATCGGTTCACCTTTCACAATTGCTTCGTAGGCTTTTGCTCTTCCTAATACGTCATCCGATTTAACAGTCAGAATTTCCTGAAGGATGTTGGATGCACCGAATGCTTCGAGTGCCCAAACTTCCATTTCTCCGAAACGCTGTCCTCCAAATTGAGCTTTTCCGCCCAATGGTTGTTGAGTAATCAACGAATATGGTCCGATTGAACGGGCATGCATCTTGTCTTCAACCATGTGGCCCAGTTTTAACATATAGATAATACCTACAGTTGCTGGCTGATCAAAAGGTTCACCCGTACCACCATCGCGAAGATAAGTCTTCCCGTATCGTGGAATACCGGCCTGGTCAGTATATTCACAAACCTGATCAAGGGTTGCACCATCAAAAATCGGAGTAGCAAATTTCAGCCCCAATTCTTTTCCGGCCCAAGCCAAAACAGTTTCGTAAATCTGCCCAAGGTTCATACGCGAAGGTACGCCCAACGGATTCAGAACGATATCAACGGGAGTTCCGTCTTCAAGGAATGGCATATCTTCGTCACGAACACTACGTGAGACAATACCTTTATTTCCGTGACGACCTGCCATCTTATCACCAATCTGAAGTTTACGTTTTTTAGCTACATAAACCTTAGCAAGCTGAATAATTCCGGCTGGAAGCTCATCACCAATAGTCACATTGTAGCGTTTCCGTTTTGAAACAGCTTCAAGTTCCTTATGCTTCATGATGTAATTGTTGATCAGAGCGAAAATCATATCGTTCTTTTCCTTATCTGTCGTCCATTTTGCTGGATTAATCGTCAGATAATCAATTTCCTGAAGTTGTTTTAAAGTAAACTTGATGCCTTTTCCAATGATATCGCCACCGTAATAATCTTTAACGCCCTGGCTGGTTTTCCCATTCACCAAAGTGAATAATTTATCTTCCAGCTTAGCACGTAATCCAGAGGCATGACGGTCGAATTCATCGTCAATAGAGTCGAGCAAAGGCTTGGTTGCCATTTTACCCTTTTTATCTTTTACTACCCTTGAGAATAGTTTTTTGTCGATAATAGTTCCATTCAATGATGGTGAAGCTTTCAACGAAGCATCTTTCACGTCACCGGCTTTGTCTCCAAAGATTGCACGAAGCAATTTTTCTTCCGGAGAAGGATCAGATTCTCCTTTTGGAGTAATCTTTCCAATCAGAATGTCGCCTGGTTTTACTACAGCGCCAACGCGAATCAATCCGTTTTCGTCCAGATTTTTGGTAGCTTCTTCACTAACGTTAGGAATATCGGAAGTAAACTCCTCAACCCCACGTTTCGTGTCGCGAACTTCCAATGAATATTCGTCAACGTGAATCGAGGTGAAAACGTCTTCCCGAACTACACGTTCAGAAATAACAATCGCATCCTCATAGTTATAACCCTGCCATGGCATGAATGCCACTTTCAGGTTACGACCCAGTGCCAATTCACCGCCCTGAGTAGCATATCCCTCGGTAAGTACCTGACCTTTTTTTACCTGATCGCCTTTGAAAACGATTGGTTTTAAGTCAACCACAGTACCTTGGTTTGTTTTTTGAAATTTTGAAATTTTATAGGAAACAACTTCAGGATCGAAACTTACAAAACGTTCCTCATCACTCTTGTCGTAACGAATCAAAATTTCATCTGCATCAACAAATTCAACCACGCCATTGTCTTCGGCAACAATCAAAACACGTGAGTCAATCGCAGAGCGAGCTTCCAAACCTGTTCCAACAATTGGAGCTTCAGGACGAAGCAGCGGAACTGCCTGACGCATCATGTTCGATCCCATCAAAGCACGGTTAGCATCATCATGTTCGAGGAAAGTAATTAACGATGCTGCAACTGAAGCAATCTGATTCGGACCAACGTCCATCATATTTACATCAGCTTTAGAAACAATCGGATAATCACCATCTAAACGTGATTTAACTTTCGGGTTGATGAAATTTCCATCATTATCAATTGGCGCATTGGCCTGAGCAATAATCTTACCTTCTTCTTCTTCTGCAGTCAGGTATACAACTCCATCTGCAGATAAATCAACCTTACCGTTTACTACCCGGCGGTATGGTGTTGAGATAAAACCTAAGTCAGTCACTTTTGCAAATACACAAAGTGAAGAAATCAAACCGATGTTTGGTCCTTCAGGAGTTTCAATCGGACACAAACGACCATAATGGGTATAGTGAACGTCACGCACCTCGAAACCAGCTCTTTCACGCGAAAGACCACCAGGTCCCAGTGCAGACATACGGCGTTTATGAGTCATTTCAGCCAATGGATTGGTTTGATCCATAAACTGAGACAATGCATTTGTACCGAAGAATGAATTGATAACCGACGATAATGTTTTGGAATTAATCAGATCGATAGGCGTAAACACTTCGTTGTCGCGTACATTCATACGTTCACGAATTGTACGGGCCATACGAGCTAAACCAACACCAAACTGATTAAACATCTGTTCACCCACCGTGCGTACACGACGGTTGCTCAAGTGGTCAATGTCATCAACATCAGTCTTTGAATTAACCAGTTTGATCAAATATTTAATGATTTCAATAATATCTTCCTTGGTTAAAACCTGAACATTCATGTCAATATTCAGATTCAGCTTTTTATTGATCCGATAGCGGCCAACTTCACCAAGGTCATATCTTTTTTCAGAGAAGAAAAGTTTATCAATTACGTCTCTTGCAGTAGCATCATCAGGCGGCTCCGCATTACGAAGCTGACGATAGATATGCAAAACAGCTTCTTTCTCTGAGTTACATGGGTCTTTTTGAAGGGTATTGTAGATAATGGCAAAATCCTGCAAATTTTGATCTTCCTTGTGAAGTAGAATTGTTTTTGCACCTGAATCTATGATTTCGTCAATATGATCGTTGTCAAGAACGGTTTCGCGGTCGAGAACAACTTCGTTACGTTCAATCGATACCACTTCACCGGTATCCTCATCAACAAAATCTTCCACCCAGGTTTTCAGAACACGTGCAGCCAATTTTCGGCCAACGATTTTCTTTAAACCGGATTTTGACACCTTAATTTCATCAGCAAGATCGAAGATTTCAAGGATATCCTTGTCACTTTCGAAACCAATAGCACGAAGCAATGTAGTTACTGGCAATTTTTTCTTACGATCGATATAAGCAAACATGACACTATTAATGTCGGTTGCAAATTCGATCCATGATCCTTTAAAAGGAATAATTCGGGCTGAATAAAGTTTTGTACCATTTGCATGCATACTCTGACCGAAGAAAACCCCGGGAGAACGATGCAACTGAGATACAACAACACGTTCAGCTCCGTTAATAACAAAAGTACCCCGAGGTGTCATGTAAGGAACAGTCCCAAGGTATACATCCTGAACTACCGTGTCAAAATCTTCATGTTCCGGATCGGTACAATACAATTTTAATTTGGCTTTTAACGGAACGCTATAAGTCAGACCACGTTCGATACATTCTTCAATAGAATATCTCGGTGGGTCAACCATATAGTCAACAAACTCTAAAACAAAATTATTTCTGGTATCGGTAATTGGAAAATTTTCTTCAAAAACTTTGCATAAACCTTCCTCTTTGCGCTGATCGGGGATAGTTCCCAGTTGAAAAAACTCGATGAAGGACTTAATCTGTACCTCAAGGAAATCAGGATAATCAAAGACGGTCTTTGTTGAAGAAAAACTAATCCTTTGGTTTTCTATTTTTACTGACATCGATGTATATTGTGTAATTGAAATTAAAAGATAAATATACAAAAAGGCATAGAACCCCACGACTGTGAGGTTCTAAACCATATCAACCTAAAAATAAGGTCTTAAGACTTTTATTTAATTTCAACTTCAGCTCCAGCTTCTTCCAATTGAGATTTTAAGGCTTCAGCTTCGTCTTTAGAAACTTTTTCTTTGATTGCTTTTGGAGCACTATCAACTACTTCTTTAGCCTCTTTCAAACCAAGACCAGTTAACTCTTTAACCAATTTTACTACGGCCAATTTTGACTGACCAGCTGCTTTCAGAATAACATCGAATTCAGTTTGAACAGCAGCTTCCACTTCTTCAGCAGGGCCGGCAGCAGCAGCAACAGCAACAGCTGCAGCAGCAGGTTCAATACCATATTCCGATTTTAAAATTCCGGCTAATTCATTTACTTCTTTTACAGTTAAGTTCACCAACTCTTCTGCAAGTTTTTTTAAATCTGCCATTTCGATAATAATTTTTAATATAATTTTATAACTAATTTGATTCTTTTTCTGCTAATGTCTTCAAAACTCCATGGATGATGTTTCCACCGGATTGCAATGCACCAATAACATTTTTCATTGGAGACTGTAATAATCCGATAACTTCACCAAGCAATTCATTCTTAGACTTAATTGTAACTAACACATCCAATTGGTTTTCACCAACATATACCGACTCCTGAACGTATGCTCCTTTTAAAATAGGCATTTTGTTCTTTTTCTTGAAGTCTTTAATCAGTTTTGCAGGAGTATTTGCATTCTCGCAAAACATGACTGACGTATTACCTTTGAGTACATCGTAAAGTTCTTCAGCATTTTTATTGGATGCTTCCAATGCTTTACGCAAGAGGGTATTCTTCACAACAACCAATTCTACTTGCTGTTTGTCACATAAACGCCGTAAATTACTTGTTTTAGCGGCATTCAGTCCTTCAATATCAGTCAAATAAAAATGTGATGATGAATTGATCTGCTCTGTTAGACTACCGATTATTTCGAATTTTTCTGATCTTTTCATATCGTTTACTTTTCAGAGACAGACTTAGGTTCAATTTGAATTCCAGGACTCATAGTACTTGAAAGGTATATACTTTTAATGTATGTTCCTTTTGCTGCAGAAGGTTTTAGTTTAACCAACGTGTTAACAAACTCAGTTGCATTTTCAACCAATTTCTGTGGGTCAAAAGAAACCTTACCAACAGAGGTGTGAACGATACCAAATTTATCAACCTTAAAGTCGATCTTACCAGCTTTTACTTCAGCAACAGCTTTTCCTATTTCCATTGTAACTGTACCACTCTTAGGGTTCGGCATTAAACCACGAGGACCTAAAATACGTCCCAATGCACCAACTTTACCCATTACAGGTGGCATAGTAATAATCACATCTACATCGGTCCAACCTCCCTTGATTTTTTCAACGAAGTCGTCAAGACCAACATAATCAGCTCCAGCATCTCTGGCTTCCTGCTCTTTGTCAGGAGTAACCAGGGCCAATACACGCACTTCTTTACCAGTTCCATGAGGTAAAGTAACCACGCCTCTAACCATCTGATTAGCTTTTCTCGGATCTACTCCAAGGCGAACATCGATATCCACAGATGAATCGAACTTAGTTAAAGTAATTTCCTTTACAAGTTCAGAAGCTTCTTTCAGGCTATAAATTTTCCCCTTTTCAAGTTTTTCCAGAGCAAGCTTTGTATTCTTTGTAATTCTGCCCATTTTAATAAATTTAATTAGTTTGTAGATGGGCGTTCGCCTTCAACAGTGATTCCCATACTTCTGGCAGTACCAGCGACCATGCTAATTGCAGCATCGAGTGTAAAACAGTTAAGGTCTTCCAATTTAATTTCGGCGATCGCCTTTACTTGTTCCCAGCTAACAGAACCAACCTTGTTAACATGTGGTTCAGAGGAACCTTTTTTCACCTTCGCAGCTTCAATAAGTTGCACGGCTACTGGGGGTTGTTTAATTACAAAATCAAACGATTTATCTGCATAAACAGTTATAACAACCGGAAGAACTTTACCAGGAAGATCCTGAGTTCTGGCGTTGAACTGTTTGCAAAACTGCATGATATTTACCCCTTTAGAACCTAATGCTGGGCCTATCGGAGGTGAAGGGTTAGCAGCACCCCCCTTTACTTGCAATTTAATTAATCCAGCAATTTCTTTAGCCATAATAAAATCGATAAAAGATTTATTACTCCTTTTCTACTTGCATAAAGCTAAGCTCCAAAGGAGTTTTCCGTCCAAAAATTTTGACCATTACTTCAAGCTTCTTCTTCTCCTCATTGATTTTTTCAATGATTCCGTTGAAGCCGTTGAATGGCCCGTCAATAACTTTCACAGTTTCTCCAACTACAAATGGAATGTTCATTTCTTCACCTGACTCAGCCATTTCGTCTACCCGACCTAAAATCCGGTATACTTCTGCCTGACGCATTGGAACCGGTTCTCCACTTTTTGTATCCCCAAGGAAGCCAATGACGTTGGGAATATTTTTCAACATGTGGGGAATTTCTCCAACCAGACAAGCTTCAACCAAAACATAACCAGGAAAGAAATTTCTGTCTTTACTGATCTTTTTTCCGTTGCGAATCTGATAAACTTTCTCCGTAGGAATTAAAACTTGTGAAACAAAATCCTGGAGACCAGCATTTGCAATCTCGTTTTCAATATATTCTTTGACTTTCTTCTCTTTTCCTCCAATTGCCCGAAGAACATACCATTTTTTTACGTTTTCGCTCATGTTGTGCTCCTAAAAGGTATTAATAAAATAAACTGTACACAAAGCTCATAATGTTTTCAAAAGAGAAATCCATTACGAAAACTATTAGTGCTATAATAAAGGAAGCAACCATTACGATCAAAGCACTACTCTGTAATTCTTTCCATGTAGGCCAGGAAACTTTATGAACAAGCTCATTATAAGCTTCTTCGAAATAGATTTTAAGTTTCATTTCTTTGTAATATTGTTTGTACGGATGGTAAGACTCGAACTTACGTCAATAAAAAAACTCCCAATCGAGTAACATCCGTAAAAAGTCCCGGACCTAAAATCCAGGACTTTTTATCAGAATATTTTATTTGGAAATTACGATACAATTTCAGTTACCTGACCTGCACCAACTGTACGACCACCTTCGCGGATTGCAAAGCGAAGACCTGGACTTAAAGCTACAGGATAGATCAATTTCACTACAACTGAAACGTTATCGCCTGGCATAATCATTTCGCGTCCTTCTGGCAAGTGAATTTCACCTGTTACATCAAGGGTACGGATATAGAATTGCGGACGATATTTGTTGTGGAATGGAGTGTGACGTCCACCTTCTTCTTTCTTCAGGATGTAAACCTCAGCTTTGAAAGTAGTATGAGGAGTTACTGAACCTGGTTTTGCAAGAATCTGTCCACGTTTGATTTCTTTTTTGTCAACACCACGTAACAACAAACCTACGTTGTCACCAGCCTGACCATCATCCAAAATCTTGCGGAACATTTCAACACCGGTACATACCGTCTTACGACCTTCTGCGCCTAAACCAATCAACTGAAGCTCGTCACCTGTGTGAACAACACCAGTTTCGATACGGCCTGTTGCAACAGTACCGCGACCTGTGATCGAGAATACGTCTTCAACTGGCATCAAGAAAGGTTTATCAATATCACGTGGAGGAAGTGGAATCCATGTATCACAAGCTTCCATTAATTCCAATACTTTTTCTTCCCATTTTGCTTCACCATTCATTGCACCAAGTGCTGAACCCTGAATAACAGGTGAATTATCTCCATCGAAACCGTAGAAACTTAACAGTTCACGGATTTCCATTTCAACAAGCTCCAGAATTTCCGGATCATCAACCATGTCAACTTTATTCATGAAAACAACCAACTTTGGTACGTTTACCTGACGAGCCAAAAGGATGTGTTCGCGGGTTTGAGGCATAGGACCATCAGTAGCAGCAACTACGATAATGGCACCGTCCATCTGAGCAGCACCAGTAACCATGTTTTTCACATAATCGGCGTGTCCCGGACAGTCAACGTGCGCATAGTGACGTGTTGCTGTTTCGTACTCAACGTGTGCGGTGTTAATCGTAATACCACGCTCTTTTTCTTCCGGTGCACTGTCGATTGATTCGAACGATTTTACTTCGCAATAACCTTTTCTTGCTAATACCATAGTAATAGCAGCAGTCAAGGTAGTCTTGCCATGATCAACGTGGCCAATTGTGCCAATATTGACATGTTCTTTGTCCCTGTTAAATTTTGCTTTAGCCATAACTTGTAATAATTTTAAATTATCTTTTAAACTTCTTCAGAGCTGGTGGCGAGAATTGAACTCGCGACCTCTTCCTTACCAAGGAAGCGCTCTACCCCTGAGCTACATCAGCAACTTTCTTTTTTTGAGCGGGAGACGAGATTCAAACTCGCGACCCTTAGCTTGGAAGGCTAATGCTCTATCGACTGAGCTACTCCCGCATTTTAGTTCCAGGTTTCAAGTTGAGCTTTGAACTTGAAACTTTGAACTTGAAACTTTTTTTGTGGGGAGAGCAGGATTCGAACCTACGAAGACGTACGTCATCTGAGTTACAGTCAGACCCAGTTGGCCACTTTGGTATCTCCCCCAAACAATACTTTCAGAACGTTTATTCAATGAGCCGAATCTCAGATTCGAACTGAGGACCCCGAGATTACAAATCACGTGCTCTGGCCAACTGAGCTAATTCGGCATTTATACACCATGTCAAAACCCCTATAAACGACATAAACACCTGTTTACAGGGGACTTCCCTTACAAATTCTGGTCAACCAGAATATTGTCCGAAAAAGGTTTGCAAATGTATAATTATTTTATTGCATTACACAAAAAAAAACAATTTATTTCGAAGATTATTTATCCTTTACCTTTTCTTTAACTTTAGTCAGTTGACGGCGAATTGCCTCAACAGCCGTGTCAATAGCTTCTTCAAAAGTGTCGGCTTGCTTTTCAGAAAAAAGGTAATCGTACCCTGGAATGGAAAGTTTAATTTCTGCGACTTTGTTATTTGCAGTTTCTGGTTTTACAACCTTCAAGATTACTTCAGCACCGATAATACCTTCAAAGTAAGTATCAAGCTTAGATACTTTCTTATTTACAAAATCACTTAATTTCTGGTCGGCAGTAAAGTGTACCGTGTTTACCTGAATATTCATAATTAATCCTCCTAAAATTTATGATCGTGGATGTGCTTGTCTGTAAACTTTTTGAATCTTATCCATCGAGGTATGTGTGTAGATCTGGGTAGCTGAAAGATTTGAATGGCCAAGCATTTCTTTCACTGCATTTAAATCGGCTCCCCGATTGAGCAAGTGAGTTGCAAATGTATGCCGGAGCACATGCGGACTTTTTTGATCTATTGTAGTAACAAAAGTTAAATATTTATTAACAACCCTGTATATTAATTTTTCGTAAACTGGCTCTCCGGACAATGTCAAAAATAAACATTGTACCGGGGTTCCAAACAACAGGGTTCTTTCTGTCTTATACTGCTCAATGAGCATATTTAAACTTCGCGGGTATGGAACGATGCGTTCCTTGTTACGTTTACCCAAAACTTTTAACAGAAATTCGGACTGGTAAATATCGGCATCTTTCAAATGCATTAACTCGGCCAGACGAATGCCTGTTCCATACAACAGACTTATAATTAACTTGTCGCGAAGTGCCTCAAAATCGTTTCCAAAAAAACCATCATCAAGCAAATGATTCAGATTTTTTTCTTCTACAAACTGAGGTAGCTTTTTCCGAATCTTGGGGACAATCACATGGACAAGCCTGTTTTCGGAAACTACCTCTAACCTCAATATGTATTTATAGAACGACTTTAATGCTGAGATCTTCTTATTTACCGTTCTGGCTGAAAGCCCACTG
>Ga0136636_10001528_pt1 | contig 13578 bp, 10 predicted proteins | sample AntDrymUQ8522106_2_FD_104653 | JGI IMG/M metagenome (GOLD analysis project Ga0136636, IMG submission 104653) | Polar desert sand microbial communities from Dry Valleys, Antarctica - metaG UQ852 (21.06) | ecosystem: Environmental > Terrestrial > Soil > Desert | place: Antarctica: Dry Valley... | reverse complement strand
GAATATGAACACCGGTCCTTCACTGGAAACCAACAACTCAAAGGTTTCCAATGAAAAGCACCGGCACAAGCACCCTCCAACTTAAAAAAAGACAAGTCTTCTGGACTTGCAGAACCACAGGCCTCAATCATCGCAAGCCTTTCAGCATCAGACAAACCGCAATTGGCGAGCTGGTAGCCTGCATCGTTGTTGCAATAGCCCATGCGGACTATCAAGGGAAGCCAAATCCAGGTGACTACATGCAACTGATTCTTTCAAGTGACGATGGTCACAGTTCGCGCAACGTACACTCAATTGCCTTAGCCCTCTATTGCACGACCAAAAAGATTACTGCAAAAATTTGCATGATCCAGAGCACTGTTTTATTGTCGAAAGTGTCAGAACCGTTACCCCGGTTCAGGATGCCGGTCCGGTGGCATTGCGGACACCTTTTACTCTCAATCCCATGACGCTCGAACCTCTGCTGATTGTTGAACTCGCCTTGCTGGGCTTAGGCACTGGTTTTTTGGCGGGTTTGCTTGGCATTGGTGGCGGCATGGTGATGGTGCCGTTCATCACCGTCATCATGTCGGGCCGAGGCGTTGGGCCTGACCTTGCCGTCAAAATGGCCATTGCCACTTCGATGGCCACCATCATCTTCACGTCCATGTCCAGTGTTCGGGCGCACCAACGCCGGGGTGCTGTACGTTGGGACTTGGTGAAGGGTTTGGCGCCCGGTATTGTGGTGGGCAGTGCTGTGGCCAGCTTGGGTGTTTTCGCGCTGCTCAAAGGGACGTGGTTGGCGCTGTTTTTTGCGGTCTTTGTTTCCTTTTCTGCAACGCAGATGTTTTTGGACAAAAAGCCTGCCGCAGCCCGACAAGTTCCGGGTATGGGCGGGCTGTTGGGCGCGGGCAGCGTTATTGGTTTTCTGTCGGGTTTGGTCGGTGCGGGCGGTGGCTTTGTCAGCGTGCCCTTCATGACTTGGTGCAATGTTGCGATTCACAACGCGGTGGCAACATCAGCAGCACTTGGGTTCCCAATTGCCTTGGCAAATGCGTTGGGTTATGCCATCAGTGGTCAAAACCTGCAGCAGTTGCCACCGTATTCAGTCGGCTATGTTTGGCTACCTGCACTTGGCGTGATTGCCTTGTGCAGCGTGCTCACCGCGCCCCTCGGGGTGAAGGCGGCGCACAAGCTGCCAGTTAAGACGCTTAAAAGGGTGTTTGCGGGTATCTTGTACTTGCTGGCCGCCTACATGCTTTACAAAGGCCTGAGCGGCTTCTAAAAACGCAGAAAGACTCAGTGCCCATCACACGGCGCCTGGCAAGAACGGCAAAGTAGACATAAGTTGTTCAAATTCGATGGCGGGTAATCCAGGTGAGCACAAATAGCCCTGAAAAGCCTCGCACCCCAGGCTGGCCAAATAGTTTCTCTGCGCCATCGTTTCAACGCCTTCTGCGACGACTTTCAGCTTGAGTCCACGCGCCATGCCAATGGTGGCACTGACAATGGCCCGATCGCTTTCGTCATCGGGCAAGCCCATCACGAATGACCGATCGATCTTCAGTTTGGATATGGGGAATTTCTTCAAGTAAGCCAGACTGGAGTAACCGGTGCCAAAATCATCAATCGACATCACCACGCCCAGTGCAGCCAGCGCATGCAGGCGCTCCAAAGCCTCGTTGGCATCCTTGACCAAAATAGATTCTGTCAGCTCAAGCTCCAGGAAATGGGGCGACAAGCCAGCGCAGCGTAAAACGCTGGCAACAATCTGGACAAAGTCTGTTTGCTGAAACTGCAGGGCGGACACGTTGATGGACACTGTGACAGGCGTACCGGCGTTTTGCCACACAACGGCCTGACGCACGGCTTCCTCCAGCACCCAGTTGCCCAGTGTGACGATAAAGCCGGATTCTTCGGCCAGGGGGATAAAAAGCGCGGGTGACACACTGCCCAGCTCTGAATCAGTCCAGCGAAGCAGGGCCTCGGCGCCCAACAATTGGCCCGTAGAGAGCGAAATTTGGGGTTGGTAGTGCAGACGAAACAAGCCCTGCTCCATGGCTTGGCGCATCGCATGGTCCATTTTTATGCGCGACAACAAGTCCACATTCATCTGCGGCTGGTAGAACCTGAAACTCCCCCGGCCTCGCTCCTTCACCAAGTACATGGCAATATCTGCGCACTTGATCAACTCATCCAGAGAGCGGCCATCTTCAGGGTACAGCGCAATACCGATGCTGCACCCCACCGAAAAACTCATCTCATCAATTTGAAACGGCCGCGCCATGGTGTCAAGGAGTCGTCGCGCCAGTATCTCCGCGCCATGTGCATCTATTTCCTGCAAAAAAATAACAAACTCATCGCCACCCAAGCGGCACAAGGTATCCGTGTCGCGCAAACATCGCTTAACACGGTCTGCGACGTCAATCAGCACTCGGTCACCAAAAATATGCCCCATCGAGTCATTGATGTTTTTGAAGCGATCCAAATCGATGAAGAAAACCCCATACTCGCCACCGCTTCGCTCGGCTGTGCGCATTGAAAAATCAGCGCGTTGCGAAAGTAACAAACGATTGGGCAGGCCCGTCAGTGCATCGCTGTAAGCAAGCTGTTCAATCTTCTTTTGAGCGGCCAGCTCGTCCGTTATGTCTTTGAAAAAACCAATGCTATGGAGGACCAGACCTTGCTCATCCCGCAGCAGCACCCATGAGACTTGCACCGCACAGGCCGCGCGCTTGGCCCGCTTGAGCCACAGTTGACCTCGCCAAAAACCGTCAGAAGCTAACGCCTTCTCAATACGAACCATGACCTCTGGGTCATGGGGGTCGTGAAAGAAATCATGGGACATCGTGCCCATTAACTGTATTTGCGTGCGTTCGGTCAGCCGCTCACAGACTGGATTGGCTGTGAGGACACCGAAGGATGGATCGGTGATGAAAATCGCGTCCAGACTAGATTCAAAAACTTTACCGGCCAGTCTCAACCGAGACTCTGCATCCATGTTTTTCGTGATGTCCCGGAAAGAAAAAACGCGCCCTGTCGGTTGACCGCGGCTGTATTGTGGCCTTGTGACGCGTTCGAGCACCCGACCCGATAGAAGCATCAGGACATCGTTTGCCTCCAGCAACGGGTTCTCCGTAATCTCAAGCAGTCGCTGCTCGTAAACCCTGGAATCTAGAACCAGAGACACTAAATGATCAAACAGGGCTTTATCGTCGCGCTCCAGTAGCAAATGCTCAGGCACCTCCCACAAGGCCGCAAAATGTCGGTTGTAGTTTCGAATTTCACCATTCTTATCCGTCACCAAAATGCCGTCGCCAGTGGACTCCAGAGTTGCCCTGAGTTCGGCGACCAAGCGCTCCAGCTCATCTTCGGTGCGCCTTTGCTGGCGTAAGTCACGGATACCCACGACATACAGCGCACAATCACTTTGCAGCCAGACCCGGCTGACACGACGATCCACCGGAATAGCGAGCCCATTCGCACTTCGCAACATGGTTTCCGAGTGAATGCGGTCGACCAGCCCAGCCGCAATATCTTCCCAAAAGAACTGGTCCTCAGGCGAAGCCGTCAATTCAATGACAGGCTTGTTGATGAGGTCTCTAGGCTCCAAACCCAATAAATCTGCTGCGGCACTGTTGACCGCAGTGATGCGCAGGCTGACTGGGTCAACCAGCCAGACCGCCTCCAACAAGCCCTCGATCAAGGGCGCCCAGGCAGCAGGAGTCATGAGGCGGCACTCAACATGGGTGCGTCGACCGACCTCTCAAAAAAGTAACAAATACGCTGACGCGGTGACAGGTAATCCAATGCGGCACGAGGCAAACTGGCCGGCTTGAGACTGCGTCGAATGCCAATTTCAGGTGTCCGCTCCAAATCGAGCATCAGGGCCTCAAATTTAGAAACACTGGGGTCGTGAACCAGCACCCTGGGCTTGAGCGGTCTGGATGAGTTGACCGACAGCACAATGGCAAACCGTTCGTCAGACAGTTGTACGACCGAGCCTGGAGGATAGACGCCCATCATTCGAATAAAAGCGCTCAGGACCGCAGGATCAAATCTGGCCTTCAGTTGAGTAAAAATCAACGATAAAGCTTCGTGAGGGGTCACCGCCGCCGTAGGTCGCCCCGGATTGCAAAGATTTTCATACCGGTTGACCAAGGCCAAAATCTTGGCAGGCAGCGAGAGACGATCTCCCTTGAGCCGCGCGGGAAAGCCGCTACCGTCCACCAACTCATGGTGCTGTGCAATCGCCTGAAGGGCGCCTAGGGTCAGCGTCATCGCTTTGCCAAGCTCAACGCCATCATCCACGTGCTGCTGGTACAACTTGTATTCAGCCGATGAAAAATTATCTTCGAGCCACCGCACTCGGTCTGGCAGCTGAGACTTTCCAATATCGTGCAAAAAAGCCGCCATACCAAGGTCCACCAGGTCGGCGCGGGACATCTCCAAGGCTCGTCCCAACAAGAGCGAAACCACGGTCACATTCACAGGATGCATTGAGGCCTTATCGCCGATTCCCTCTGACAACAGGCGAATTGCCGATTCACCCTCTTGAAGCATTTCAGCAACCAGTCCGTTCACCATCTCCAGGCACTGAGTCATTGCCACTACTGGCTTGGTAATGACTTGTGAGACGACCAGCTTGTAGGTTCGAATGGCTTCGGCAAAGCGTCGTTCACAGACAGCCAGGTCTCTTTGCTGCGCACTCAACAAATCACTTTTCAAGACCTTGACGTGAGTCCCTTCAGCCTTCAGGGTGGCGTCCGGGTTGGCACCGTCAACACCCAGATGAGCAGTCAGAATTTTTTCACCCAGGGCAGACAATTCAGGACTACTGACAATTTCGGGCTTTCCGGGTACATCGCTTTTTTCGGGAATGTAACGGACCCTTTTCAAACCCAAACCTCTAATTACCTCAAGCTGTTTGTCCGACGTAATCTTGAAACTTCCCTTGGGAAAGGGGTGGGACATCCAACCGAGGTCAAGCTCAATGTAAAGACCGATTCGCAACTCGTGTAGGTCCACATATGCGTAATCTGCTTTACTCACGCGCCTTGCTCCAAAATATTTTCTTGGCTCTCCTGAGCGAACTCAAACCGGCAAGACTTTGCTCGACTCGTGCGCCGCGCGAGACCGGCTGCACAGGAGTCGCCGCCGTCGGCACCAGAATTAAAACTTCAATTTTGAAATCAGTGTTTGCTAGCATTTTGCGCAAAGAATATCACGCAAGGTGTCTAACCAAACCAGTAATACTGACCATCACTCAATATTAGTCAACCAAGAGTCTTCCGACTGAACAAGCTCACCGAAAAAAGTGCTGACGTGGCCAGCCGTATTGGACTCGAACCAATTACCCCGGACTTAGAAGGTCCGTGCTCTATCCAGATGAGCTAACGGCTGGTGATCAAATTCTACGCTGTGCAATATTTGCCGTCTTGGTGGCCACTCAGAGCAGTTCACTGCTAACAAAACCCATTAAGACGTACTTTTCACAGCGACCAAAAATCAAAAAGGGTTAGCAGACATCTGTCTGCTAACCCTTAGAAAGTGTGGTCGGGGCGAAAGGATTCGAACCTTCGACCCTCTGGTCCCAAACCAGATGCGCTACCAGGCTGCGCTACGCCCCGACTGCTCCGTATTGTAGCGGCTCAAATTGACGATCTCTAAGCCGTGTGGCAATTAAGTTAGTAACCACCGCCGCGGCATACAACAGAGAAATTGCTGTGAGTGAGCTACATTCCAGCTGTGAAAGTTTAATTGGGCTCAGCGTAAATATCAGCCAACCGCACTCAAGGACTTCGTACTGCGACGCGCCTGTCAACCAACACCCTATCAAAGAGCCGGCAAAAGTGACGTTCCTCAATGACTTACCGCTTCAAACGCTGCAGTTTTATGCCACGGCGTCCTACCCTTGCAGTTATCTGGATGGAAAGCTTGCTCGGTCGCAAGTTGCGACACCGAGTCATTTGATTAACAACGTCACTTATTCAGAATTGGTTAGCCAAGGGTTTAGGCGGAGCGGCGTGTTCACCTATCGCCCTTACTGCGATGGCTGCCGAGCGTGCACCCCGCTGAGGGTGCTTACGGATAAGTTTCAACCCAATCGAAGTCAACGTCGCGCGTGGCGTCAACACTCAAAGCTCAAGGTCCGTGTGTTGGAGTTGTGCTTCATGCCAGAACACTACAACCTGTATCTCCGTTATCAAAGCAGTCGCCATGCTGGTGGTGGCATGGACCAGGACAACGTGGATCAGTACGCGCAATTTTTATTGCAGACGAGAGTGAACTCCCGCCTTGTGGAATTCCGCGAGATGGCAGACGACGGCACACTGGGTTTGCTGAAAATGGTCTCAATTTTGGATGTGCTCGACGATGGCTTGTCTGCCGTGTACACCTTTTATGAACCCGAACCTGAAGCCAGCTATGGCACTTACAACGTGCTCTGGCAGATTGAGCAGGCTAAGTCCATAAAGCTGCCATATCTGTATTTAGGTTACTGGATCAAAGACAGCAGAAAAATGAGTTACAAGTCCAAATTTTTGCCAGCCGAATTGTTGATTGATGGCATCTGGACCCGTTGTAAGGTTGACCGAGATCCTGAGGCATCGGCATCGTGAACTTCCATTTTCCGACCCAGTATTCCTATATTTCACAACGTAAAATAAAGACTCTGTTTGTCAGGATTCACTATGCGAAAAGCCAACGCCGATGCTCCCGTTACGCCGACCGTTCAAGTTATTGAACGCATGTTTGCCTTGATGGATGTACTGGCTTCGCGCGAAGAAGCCATGTCACTCAAAGACATCAGCGAAAAAACAGGCCTTCACCCCTCCACAACGCACCGCATACTGAATGATCTGACCACAGGCCGATTTGTGGACCGACCGCACCCGGGCACTTACCGGCTTGGCATGCGACTGCTAGAGCTTGGGAATTTGGTGAAAAGCCGTTTGAATGTCAGAGATGCAGCACTGATTCCAATGCGCGATCTTCACAAACTCATACAACAACCTGTGAACTTGAGCCTGCGCCAAGGCGACGAAATTGTTTACATTGAACGGGCATACAGCGAACGCTCTGGCATGCAAGTGGTACGGGCTATTGGTGGTCATGCTCCACTTCACCTCACGTCAGTTGGTAAGCTTTTTCTGGCAGCTGAAGACCCGCAAAAGGTCAGGGCGTATGCAACACGCACGGGGCTGAGCGGAAATACAAAGAACAGTTTGACTCAATTGTCAAGCTTGGAAAGAGAGCTCTCAAAAATTCGAGAAAATGGTGTCGCTCACGACAACGAGGAGCTAGAGCTAGGTGTTCGCTGCATGGCAGCCGGTATTTACGACGACCAAAACAGGCTTGTGGCAGGACTTTCTATTTCTGCGCCGGCTGGCCGACTGGAAGATCAGTGGTTGCCTAAATTGAAAGCCACCGTGCGAACGATATCTACGACTCTAGGCCACAAAGAACTTGTTCCAGCTTACATGGCATGACAATAAAGCGGCACAGAATTATGAAACGCCTCTGTCATTGCAGGCCACCTCCTGCGACCCTCGACCCGGTCGCATGACCCGAGAGTTGGGGTCTGGAATGATGGCCAATCACTGCCACATCAAGCCGTCTATTGAATCGATTCGACCCAACTTCTAACGCGCTCGGCATCCCCTAGACGGCTCAGCTTTCCTGCAGAGTCCAAGAACACCATGATCAGACGCCGACCAGACACCTTTGTCTGCATGACAAGGCAGCGACCCGCCTCAGATATGTAACCCGTTTTCTGTAAACCAATGTCCCATGAAGGATTTTTGATCAGCCGATTGGTATTGTTGTATTGCAGCGTGCGGCTGCCAACCGACACTTGATGGCCAGGGGATGTCGATAGCTCGCGCAAGACAGCGTCTCCGTATGCCACATCCACCAGTTTCGCCAAATCTTGGGCGCTGGATTGATTGCGACTTGAAAGGCCCGTCGGTTCGACATAAACCGTATTCGTCATGCCCAATGAGCGCGCTTTTGAATTCATCAATCGCACGAATGTTGGCAGCCCCCCGGGGTAGCTGCGACCCAAAGCGTTGGCCGCGCGGTTTTCGCTTGACATCAAGGCGAGATGCAACAATTCACCACGGCTTAATTCTGTACCCACCCGCAACCGGGAGGTGCTGCCTTTCTCCGTATCCACGTCGTCCTGCGTGATAGTGATTATTTCATCCATTGGCAGGTTCGCACCACTGATAACCAGGCCTGTCATCAGCTTGGTCAATGACGCAATGGGTAAGACGGCTTTGTCATTTTTGCTGAACAAAATTTCATTGGTATCTTGGTCGATCACCAATGCAACGCTTGACTTTAAATCCAGCTTATCGCTCACACTGTGTAAACCGGCCATTTGCCCAAAGGACAAAGCCGCCGGCTTGACGGCAGCAGACGAAAGCGACGGTGAGGTACGCTTGACAATCACATAATTTTTTCTGACTGTTTGCTTTGTAACAATTTTTTTCTTAGCTACTTTAGCAACCACTTTGACTTTGGAAGTCTTGGTGACCTGGCGCTTTTTTTCGGCTGCACTGGCATTGGACACAGACATGCCGATGACGAGAACGATAAGACTAAGTAAGAAAAAAATCCGGCGAATTGCTTTGCCCAATGTGACCTGCTGAAGACTATGCATATTGTTCACTCCGGATCATTCAACTATGAAGCGTGAGTTTAAACAAAAAACCCACGCAATATCAAATACTTGCGTGAGTTTGTTAAACAAAATTCGGAAATTAAATCGGCGATTTAACCCTGCGCTGCAACTCGGTCGGCTTTGCTATGCAATTTATTGAGCGCGCTCAAATAGGCCTTGACGGACGCCACCACAATGTCCGGGTCTGCGCCAACACCGTTGACAACCCGACCACTGTTTTGCAAGCGAACCGTCACCTCCCCCTGACTCTCAGTCGAACCACTTATCGCGTTAACCGAATAGAGCACCATTTCAGCACCGCTTTTAATATGGGTCTCAATGGCTTTCAGAGAAGCGTCAACAGGACCATTGCCGTCTGAACTACCCTTAACCTCTTTTCCGTCCACCGTGAAAACAACTGTCGCTTGAGGGCGCTCGCCCGTCTCACTGTGTTGCGACAGGGACACGAAACCGTACTGCTCCTTTTCACTCGTCACACTTTCGTCGCTGACCAGCGCAAGAATGTCTTCCTCAAAAATTTCACTCTTTCGGTCAGCCAACTCCTTGAATTTGCCAAAAGCAGCATTGACGTCTGCCTCACTCCCCATCTGTACGCCCAACTCGAGCAGACGCTGTTTGAATGCGTTACGCCCGCTCAACTTGCCCAACACAATCTTGTTAGCACTCCAACCCACATCTTCTGCACGCATAATTTCATAGGTATCGCGCGCCTTGAGAACGCCATCTTGGTGAATACCCGAAGCGTGCGCAAACGCGTTGGCGCCAACCACGGCCTTATTGGGTTGAACCACAAACCCTGTGGTTTGGCTCACCATACGGCTCGCGGCCAAAATGTGTTTGGTATCTATACCCAGATCCAGTCCAAAATAATCACGACGGGTCTTCACGGCCATTACAACTTCTTCAAGACTGCAATTGCCCGCACGCTCACCCAAGCCATTGATCGTGCATTCGACCTGTCTGGCACCGCCAATCTTCACGCCCGCCAGTGAATTGGCCACGGCCATGCCCAAGTCATTGTGGCAATGAACTGACCAAATTGCTTTATCCGAATTAGGAATGCGTTCACGCAGAGTTTTGATGAAATCACCATACAGTTCAGGAATCGCGTAACCCACTGTGTCAGGCACATTGATGGTCGTTGCACCTTCCTTGATGACCGCTTCCAATACACGACACAAAAAATCCATGTCGCTGCGGTAGCCGTCTTCAGGGCTAAACTCCACATCCGACACCAGATTGCGTGCGAATTTCACTGCCAATTTAGCTTGCTCAAACACCTCATCAGGTGACATGCGCAGCTTTTTCTCCATATGCAACGCGGACGTTGCAATAAAAGTGTGAATACGACCGTTGTTAGCGCCCTTCAATGCCTCAGCGGCACGGGAAATGTCACGATCGTTAGCGCGGGAGAGTGAGCATATCGTCGAGTCTCTAATCTCGTTCGCGATTGCTTGAACAGCCTCAAAGTCCCCGTTTGAACTTGCAGCAAACCCAGCCTCGATGACATCAACCTTCAGCCGCTCCAGCTGGCGAGCAATCCGTAATTTTTCGTCCTTGGTCATGGACGCACCTGGCGATTGCTCACCGTCGCGTAAGGTGGTATCAAAAATAATCAGTTTGTCTGCCATTCGATTTCTCCTGGTTTGCTGCATGTAGCCAATGTCACTTGGACTCTGAAATTAAAAAAGCCCGTTGCTGCTGCAAACGGGCTTTTGGTAATGGTGAACGCCCGCGCGCTACCTAGACCGCCCGTGGGGCGTTAGAAGTAGAGCTGGCGTCAAAAATTTCACAATTTCAATGTAACACAATTTGCATCCGATTCCGGGAATCGCTTTTTCAGGATGAACCATCACTTGTGAAGGCCGCGCTCATCAGGCTCTTCCGTCGAGACACTGATTACGCTTGTAGGAACCCCTTTAGCCTTGCGCCAAATGTAAACAACGTAGCCACTCAGGCCATACATCGCGAACACCCCCACCATCACGATAGGTGGGTCAATATTAATCACAGCGATTCCCAAAGCAATCAAAACGATCACCGTAAACGGCACACTTTTTTTCATGTGCAGATCCTTAAAACTGTAAAAAGGAACGTTCGTTACCATCGTTAGACCGGCATAAAGGGCCAGTCCAAACATTGGCCAAGCCATGCTCGAACCCTTGACTCCGAGGTCGGTCATCAGCCAGATAAAACCGGCTACCAGCGCTGCTGCGGCAGGCGATGGCAGGCCTTGAAAATAGCGTTTATCAACAACAGTTGTATTGACATTGAATCTGGCCAGTCTAAGCGCGGCACAAGAGCAATAAACAAATGCCGCAATCCAGCCCCAACGCCCCAAGCCCTGAAGGGCCCAAACATAAGCGATGATGGCGGGGGCAGCGCCAAACGACACCATGTCTGACAGGGAGTCCATTTGCTCCCCAAACGCACTTTGGGTATTCGTCATTCGTGCGATTCGTCCATCCAGACTGTCCAGCACCATGGCACAAAAAATGCCGATTGAAGCCAGATCAAAACGACCATTGATGGCCATGACGATAGCGTAAAAACCACCAAACAACGCTGCAAGCGTGAACAGGTTGGGCAAGATATAAATGCCTTTGCGGCGCTTGCGTAAGACGACGTTAGCGCTTTCAGAAAAATCTGACTCATTCCCATCATGCATCACCTGAACCTCCTGTTTTTCATAATAACAAAGGCCACCGGAGTGGCCTTTGTCAGGGGAGTCAATGGACTCAGTTACGGGTCTGGTCCACCAGCTTGTTTTTCTTTATCCACGGCATCATCGCACGAAGCGTTTCGCCGACTTGTTCAATTTGGTGCTCAGAGGTCAAACGGCGACGGCTTAGCAGCGTTGGAGCGCCAGCCTTGTTCTCCAGAATGAAACTCTTCGCGTACTCACCAGTCTGAATATCTTTCAGGCACTGACGCATTGCATCTTTGGTCGCGCTGGTGACGATCCGGGGGCCGGTAACGTACTCGCCATACTCTGCATTGTTGGAAATGGAGTAGTTCATGTTGGCGATACCGCCCTCATAAATCATGTCCACAATGAGTTTGAGCTCATGCAGGCACTCAAAATAGGCCATTTCTGGGGCGTAACCAGCTTCAACCAGTGTCTCAAAACCCGCCTTGATCAGTTCAACAGTACCGCCGCACAAAACGGCTTGCTCACCGAACAAATCAGTTTCAGTTTCTTCACGGAAATTGGTTTCAATGATGCCGGCCTTGCCGCCGCCGTTTGCCATGGCATAGCTCAGTGCCAAATCACGTGTGCGACCCGACTTATCCTGGTGAATCGCAATCAGGTGAGGAACGCCGCCGCCTTGGGCATAGGTGCCGCGCACCGTGTGCCCAGGTGCCTTAGGAGCCACCATCCAGACATCAAGGTCAGCGCGTGGGCTAACCAGACCGTAATGCACATTAAATCCGTGCGCGAACACCAGAGATGCGCCCTGCTTGATGTTGGGTTCAATGTCGTTGGTGTAAACCGAAGCAATTTGCTCATCGGGCAGCAAAATCATCACAACGTCAGCCGCTTTGACGGCATCAGCGACTTCAGCAACTTGCAGACCTGCTTTTTCGACCTTGGGCCAAGACGCGCCACCTTTACGCAGACCAACAACAACCTTCACGCCGCTGTCGTTCAAATTCTGGGCGTGGGCATGGCCTTGGCTGCCGTAACCGATGATTGCAACTGTCTTACCTTTGATGAGACTCAGGTCGCAATCTTTGTCGTAAAAAACCTTCATTATTTTCTCCGTTGTAAAAAATTAAACTCTCAAAATCCGTTCACCGCGACCGATGCCACTGGAACCTGTTCGAACAGTCTCCAAAATAGCGCCCCGCTCGATCCCCTGCAAAAACGCGTCGTTTTTTGACTGATCGCCTGTCAACTCAATGGTGTAACTCTTTTCAGTCACATCAATGATCCGACCTCGAAAAATATCAGCCATGCGTTTCATTTCTTCACGCTCTTTGCCCACTGCACGAACCTTCACCATCATCAGCTCACGCTCGGTATAGGCACCCTCAGTCAAATCCACGACCTTCACGACCTCGATCAAACGATTCAGGTGCTTTGTGATTTGTTCAATAACCTCGTCAGACCCTGTCGTCTGGATGGTCATCCGCGACAAGCTGGGGTCCTCGGTGGGGGCAACGGTGAGTGACTCAATGTTGTAGCCACGGGCTGAGAAAAGACCCACCACGCGCGATAACGCGCCAGCTTCGTTTTCCAGCAATACTGCAATGATATGTTTCATAGTGTGCGACTCCTCTTTTCGCTGCCCTCCCCCTGTGGCGGTAACCCCAGGGCTTGACACGCGATAGATTCATCAAAAGTTGGTTAGAGGTCTTCAGAGCCCAAGAGCATTTCGGTGATTCCTTTGCCGGCCTTGACCATCGGAAACACGTTCTCAGTGGGGTCGGTACGGAAATCCATGAACACGGTGCGGTCCTTGAGCTTACGAGCCTCACGCAAAGCCGGCTCCACATCTTGCGCCCGTTCAATCAGCATGCCGACATGGCCGTAGGACTCCGCCAGCTTCACAAAATTGGGTAGCGCGTCCATGTAGCTGTGGCTGTAGCGCCCTTCGTATTCAAGCTCCTGCCACTGACGCACCATGCCCAAATACCGGTTGTTTAACGCGACGATTTTGATGGGGGTGTTGTACTGAAGGCAGGTTGACAACTCCTGAATGCACATCTGCACCGAGCCTTCGCCTGTGATACAAAAGACCTCACTGTCGGGCTTGGCTAACTTGATGCCCATCGCGTAAGGAATGCCCACACCCATGGTGCCCAGACCACCCGAGTTGATCCAGCGCCGGGGCTCGTCAAAACGGTAATACTGCGCCGCCCACATTTGGTGCTGGCCCACATCGGACGTGATGTAGGTGTCGACATCT
>Ga0136636_10001527_pt1 | contig 13580 bp, 11 predicted proteins | sample AntDrymUQ8522106_2_FD_104653 | JGI IMG/M metagenome (GOLD analysis project Ga0136636, IMG submission 104653) | Polar desert sand microbial communities from Dry Valleys, Antarctica - metaG UQ852 (21.06) | ecosystem: Environmental > Terrestrial > Soil > Desert | place: Antarctica: Dry Valley... | reverse complement strand
CTTATATCTTAGTATTAAACACTAAAACTAGTTCCGCAAAACTGTTATTTGTATAGTCTTATATACTTACATTTAAGTACTCAATACTGATTAAACTATCGCCAAAATATCACTTTCCCTCATTATAAGATATTCTGAACCTTCTATTGTAATTTCAGTTCCGGCATATTTACCGTATAAAACTGTATCACCCGCTTTCACAGTAACTGGTTCATCTTTTTTTCCCGGACCAGCAGCTATTACAGTTCCACGTTGAGGTTTTTCTTTTGCAGTATCAGGAATGATAATTCCTCCGGCAGACTTCTCTTCTGCGGCAGCAGCTTTTACAATTACCCTGTCGTGTAAGGGGGTAATGCTTAACTTTTTAGCCATAATGAATTTGTTTTTTATTAATGAAATGATTAAACCCGATTTATTTCAGGTAAACACTGTTTAGCTAAATCTATACCAACACATAGAAATAGAATTGTTGTCAGCAAATATTCATTCATTGGCAGTCTTTACAGGTTTAATACAGACAATTTTGCATTACTATTCAATTAAGGCTAAAGCCAAAAATTAAAACCATACATTTGCCACTATATTTAAAGTGAAAATTGAATGATTAGCAGAAGAAATATCCGCATTAAAGTAATGCAAACTTTATATACACTAGATAGTATAAGTACCGACGCCAATTTGGATGAAGCTGGGAAAATGTTGAAAAAACAATTTGATCAAACCCGTAAATTACTAGTGTACCTCATTTACTTTTTAACAGAAGTGGCTCGCTATTCTGAAAAAGATGCAATCAAAAAAGCAAATAAACACCTGCCATCTGCAAGTGATTTAAATATCAATACAAAAATTGCCGGTAACGAATTATTATGGAAAATTGTACAGGAACCAAGTTTTGCATTTGCAATTGCAGAAATAAAACCTCAGTACCTTATTGATGAAAACTTATTAAAAAAGGTTTACTTATCCCTTGTAGCATCCGAAGAATACCAGGAGTATATAAGCCTGGAATCACGTGATAAAAAAAATGAAAAAGCAATTCTGGAATTTATCTTAACAGATTTAATGCTGCCAAATGAAGACTTTATAAATCATATTGAAGAGCTGTTTATTAATTGGGATGATGATGCAGAAATGATGGGTTTGCTGGTAACTAATTTTTTGCAAAAACCACATCAATTCGATTTTAATGAACTGGTAAGTAAAGAAAAGCTGGAGTTTTCAAAATTACTTTTACAAACAGTTATCGATAAAAAAGAAGTGAGCTTAGAGTTGTTAAAACCAAAGCTCAAAAACTGGGATGCAGAGCGCATTGCAGCCCTGGATCTTATTATTATTCAAATGGGTATTTGTGAGTTTTTATTTTTTGAAACCATACCAACAAAAGTTACCATTAATGAATACATTGATTTGGCAAAAGATTACAGCACACCTCAAAGCGGACAATTTATTAATGGCATTTTAGATAATATTCTTAAAGAGTTGGCCACACAAGGTAAAATTGAAAAAAAGAGTTTTAAAAATAGCGTTCTATAATAAACAACAATATCTTGTACCAAATAATTTGAAAAGATTTAGACATTGAAAATGAAAAATATTCTTTTATCATTATTAATTATTACAATTTTTATTAGCTGCGATAGTGTTAGGCGTAAAAATAAGATAGCCGATGATGCAGGTACAAAAATGACCCTTGCACTAAAGGATAGCACCTCGGTTGAGTTATTAGACAGTGTTTACAATTTTGGTAAAATAAAACAAGGTGAAAGTGTGTCTTTTAATTTTAGATTTAAAAATACTGGTAAAAGAGCCCTTGTAGTAACAGATGCATTTGCAAGTTGTGGTTGCACAGTGCCAGAAAAACCAGACCGTCCTATTATGCCGGGAGAAATAAGCTTTATCAAAGTAATTTTCAACAGTACTGGCAAATCGGGCCACCAGGAAAAAAACGTAACCATTAATGCCAATACCAACCCTTCTTTTCCTGCAATAAAATTAACCGGAGAAGTAGAAGTTCCTTAACAATAATTTTTTAATCATCAATATCAACTCAACATGCAATTACTTAGTATTTTTTTAATGATGGATCCTCAGGGAAAAGGCAGCAGCAGTTTTTCTCTTTTATTTATGGGCTTAATGATTTTAGTTTTTTGGATGTTTATGATTCGTCCGCAAACAAAAAAGGCAAAGCAACAAAAAACTTTTATCACTGATCTTAAAAAGGATGATAAAGTAGTGACTATAGCTGGCATACACGGAAAAATCAATAAGGTAAATGAAGATGGCACCATTAGCCTGGAAGTAAGCCCGGGTAGCTACCTTAAAATTGAGAAAAGCACCATCAGTATGGAAATGAGCGCAAGCCTTAACAAGCCTGTATCCGAAACAAAATAATTATTTAGCAGCTACTTTAAAGTACCATAAAGCCCAAAAGTCATTTAACATTGGCTTTTGGGCTTTTACTTTTTAGATTATATTTGATTTTCAACAACATTCTACTTTTTTCAACAACATTTTTTCATGTTAAAAATTGGTATTACAGGCGGTATAGGCAGCGGTAAAAGTACCGTTGCCAAAGTGTTTGAAGTACTCGGCATACCTGTTTATTATGCTGATGAAGAGGCAAAAAGGCTAATGAATGTAGATGGAGCATTAAAAGAAAAGTTAATTACAGCATTTGGCAAAGAAGTATATAAAGAAGATAAATTAAATCGTAGTTTTTTATCTGCTTTGGTATTTAACAATACAGCCAAACTCAATTTGCTCAATAGCATGGTACACCCGGCAGTTTTAGCTGCTGCTGATAAATGGTTTCAACAACAAACCACCGCCTATGCTTTAAAAGAAGCTGCCTTAATTTTTGAAAGTGGTGCACATGAGCACTTAGATAAAGTAATTGGTGTTTTTGCACCCAAAGCTGTTCGCATTAACAGAGTAATAAAAAGAGACCATACCACAATAGAAGAAGTGATTGCAAGGCTCCAAAAACAGCTGGATGAATCAATTAAAATGAAGCTATGCGATTATGTAATTAATAATAATGAACAGGAATTGATGGTGCCGCAGGTTGTTGCACTTCACCAGCAATTATTGGCATTATAGCATTTTATCAAATCGCATTAAAAATTGGCGATACTATTTAAAATTTGCCTTTTGGTTGTTTTCACACAGGCAAATTTCCCTATTTTACCATTTACCCATTTACCCCTCTCCTATTTCAGCACTTCACTTGTAAATTGAAAATGAACGTCAGGATTGTTCTGGATTTCGGTATTTAAAAACCATTCACTTTGAGCCAGGTAAACCAGTTGACCATCTTTATCAGCAGCAATATTTCCCTGCTTAAACTTTATAAATTCTTCCAGTTTTTTAGGGTCTTTACTACTTATCCAGCAAGCTTTAAAAAAAGGCAAACTGTTCATTTGTACAGATGCGCCATACTCTTGTAACAGGCGGTATTGAATTACTTCAAACTGTAATTCACCTACACAACCTATAATTTTTTTATTGCCGCCAAATTGGGTAAATAATTGCGCTACTCCTTCGTCTGTTAATTGAAGCAATCCTTTTTCCAATTGCTTAGTCTTCATAGGGTCTTTATTCTGTACTTCTTTAAATATTTCAGGCGAAAAGGAAGGGATGCCTGTAAAATAAAATTTTTCACCTTCTGTTAAGGTATCACCAATTTTAAAATTCCCCGTATCAAAAAGACCCACTACATCTCCCGGAAAAGCCTCTTCAATTATATCTTTTTGCCGGGCTAAAAAACTGTAGGGATTATTAAACCTAAGCTCTTTACTCAGGCGTACATGGTTGTAATATTTGCTACGCTCAAATCGTCCGCTGCAAACCCGTAAAAAGGCAATCCTATCCCGGTGCTTAGGATCAAGATTGGCATGTATTTTAAAAATAAAACCACTAAACTTATCCTCTACCGGCTCAATATCTCTTACGGTAGTGTGGCGTGGACGTGGAGTTGGTGCTATCCTTACAAAGGTATCGAGCATTTCCTTTACGCCAAAATTGTTAACCGCACTTCCAAAAAATACAGGCGCAACTTTGCCGGATAAATAATCGGCTTCGTTTAAATTGCCATAAACTCCATCTATCAATTCCACATCATCCCTTAAAGTAGCGGCATCCTTCTCTCCTATTTTTGCATCCAAAATAGGGTCATTTAAATCATTGATGGTTACCACATCTTCATCATTGGCCTTGGTACCGGAAGAAAACAACACCAATCTTTTTTTACGAAGGTCATACACTCCCTTAAAATCTTTACCACTGTTGATGGGCACCGTCATGGGATGCGATTGAATTTTTAACTCATTTTCAATTTCTTCCATTAAATCAAACCTGTTTTTACCATCCCTGTCCATTTTGTTGATAAAAACAATAACAGGAGTATTCCGCATGGCAATAACTTCCATCAATCGCCTTGTTTGAGCTTCTACTCCATTCACACTATCAATCACTAATACCACACTATCTACGGCAGTTAAGGTACGGTAAGTATCTTCGGCAAAATCTCTATGCCCCGGAGTATCCAGCAAATTGATGAGGAAGCCTTCATATTCAAATGTCATTACACTTGTAGCTACACTAATACCTCTTTGGCGCTCTATCTCCATAAAATCGGAAGTAGCGTGCTTTTTTATTTTGTTACTTTTTACAGCACCTGCAGTTTGTATGGCACCACCAAACAACAAAAACTTTTCTGTAAGGGTAGTTTTACCAGCATCCGGGTGAGATATAATGGCAAATGTTTTGCGCTTGTTAATTTCGTTAATGTACTTCATGTGTAAAAAACTGCTACTTAAACCCGGCTATTTTTGTTAAAAATATTTTATTAGGCTTCAAAAACAATACAGGCAAGCGTTTCAGGTTATTTTTGGCTATAGAAACAATTTACTGTTTTAATGACAAAAAATATTTTAAAAGGCTTTCAGTAAAAGCTGTATCCGATTTTCTACTACTAAAGCTGGCTTAAATAGCTTGTTAATATTGAGAGCTATTGTATAGAATGGCGGCAAAGGTAAGGGTTGGCAAAGTTTATTGCAAATGCTAGATCATGATTAATAACAATGGAATTATACCATAGCTAATGCTCCTGTATAATTTTTAATCATTGGCATATAGTTTAGTATTTTATGTGGCCGATTTTGTATCGGGCGGTTTACTCAACCCTTCCACTTTGGGTTGATTGCTTCCGAAACCTGGCTGACCAATTACCACATTTGCAGATTTTTTTTGCTGTGTAGGTTTAATTTTCCAAATCAATAAACGAAAGTTCAGGCATCTGCAACAATCAATATTTTTCCATTCGTCCAAATATCAGAGAGGTACAACAGGCTTTTTGCATTCTCCAAACCACCTTTATTTCTCTTTGTATGTTGAGCATATTTTTTGGCCTGAAACAATAGCTGCCTGCTAATATTCATCTCCAGATAAAGCATTCCTATAAAACCCTGTTTTGGCCGGTATCACTCATCACTAATAAATTACTGTTACAATAAAAACCCCATGATTCAAGCAAAAAATTGAAGCATCGCATTATCTGAAGCCTACAGTTGTTGTAGTAAAGTAATGTAGAAATGAGAAATATATTTTTCAATACATGCTATACAAAATAAGCAAAACCAATGGTTTAAAGCACATTTTTTTAGATGATGAAATAATATCAAGGTAAGATAGTATTTGAAGACTTTGTAGAGTCTAATATCCGCCAGGTGAAGAATAATAAACCGAAATTTCCATGAGCAATCTATCGTTTGATAAAGGATTTTAGTGATTTGGCGCCGAATGCAAGAGAGATAAGAATAGCACCTCGATTTAGGCCATTTTCTTTGGAAAATTTTGAATGATTTGGGATATGCCGGAAATAAAAAACCCTTGATAAATCAAGGGTTAAAATGTAGCGGAGAGTTAGGGATTCGAACCCCAGGACCTGTAACAGTCAACAGTTTTCAAGACTGCCGCAATCGACCGCTCTGCCAACTCTCCGGTTGCAAAATAATAGCGTTACACCCTATCTACCAAAAAAATAATGAAAATAAAATATAGAAATCCACAAACCCTTACTACAGCTCAATTATAGCTGAAAAAAATAATTGTTACAGTCTCTACTTTATGATAAAACTTTTAGTTTCTTCAATTTGCTACACTAAAAACATGAAATTTATAGCACATTCTTACTCTTGTTTACTTTCCATATTACTACTGCACAATAGCCAGAAGAACCTGCTGTAAAAAAAGCATCAATCTGTTTTTTTTGAAGAAATGAAAACGAATGATCCCAATTTTATCAATACAACTTTAGACGCTGCTATTTTTTTCTACTCTTTTAAGCAAACAACAACTGGTAAAATAATTTTGGAGGATGAAAAGGTAGCTGATTTTTTACAACAGGTAGCCCAATTGAAAGGAAAAAAAGTTGATAAACAATTTTTGAGGTACGATATAAAAATTAATGGTGCCATGGCCATCGCATAGTCTCTCTGTAAATTCTACTTCAACAACAAATTATCTGCTTGCGGAGTAAATGTTTTTACACTTGTTAAAAGAAATAGCAGTTGGAAAATATTGGGCATTACAGATGCGAGAAGTAATACAGGATTTGACTACTATACCGTATATAATAAGTAAAACAAACAGAAATTTAAGCTAAAAAAGACGTCATTTCTCCTCCGTAGTTACAATCTCTTTTACTACGCTTAAATCAACCAGGTCAACAGTTACAGGCATTATACCAACCTGGATAATAGCCTTTTTACCACGTATTTCTTTCACGGTGCCTACCTGGCGGTTTTGGCGCATTTTCACTTTATCGCCAATTTGAATTTCGCCACCAATTTCTATAAATTTCTCATTGAGCTTTTTCTGCTGCCGCTCGGTAGTAATTTTTTCTTTTTGGTTAAAAAGCAAGGCATGAATCATTTTTACCACCTTGTCTTTATCATCAGACTTTCGCCACTCTATCACCATTGCTTTTAAGCGGCGTTCCATATCTTTCAGGTAAGCAAACTGTTCTTCTGATATTTTATTCTGCAGTTGTAGCCTTTCCACTTCCTGCAGATGTTTTTCTTTATGCAGCACCTGTTGCATTTCTTTTTTCAACCGTTCATTTTCCTTTAGCAAGTGGTGCAATTCCTTTTTTTCTACATCAATTTTTTGCAAATCCTGCTCTGTTCTGTTTAGCAGCTTATCGAGTGTAAAATGATCCTCATCCACCAGCTTTCTTGCCTTTTCTATCAACCTTTTTTCTAAACCAATACGCTCAGCAATAGAAAAAGTATAACTGCTGCCAGGCTTACCCACAATCAATTTATACAAAGGCAACAGGTTTTTTTCATCAAACTGCATGGCGCCGTTAATAATACCCGGCACTTTATTGGCCATTACTTTAAGGTTGAGGTAATGGGTGGTTACAATACCAAAGCTATGTTTATGCGCCAGCTCCTCCATTATTACTTCTGCAAATGCACCGCCCAAATTTGGATCGCTGCCACTACCTAGTTCATCAATAAAAAACAAGGTTTTACCATTGGCATTTTCCATAAAATGCTTCATGTTTTTCAAGTGAGATGAGTAGGTACTCAGTTCAAATTCAAGGCTTTGCGTATCGCCTATATGAATCATTATTTGCTTAAAAATACCCATTTCACTATCAGGGTGCACCGGTATTAGCAAGCCACTCTGCATCATTAGTTGCAATAGTCCAAGCGTTTTTAAGGTAACCGTTTTACCCCCTGCGTTTGGTCCGCTTATTACCAGTATCCTGTTTTTATCATCCAATCGTATCGTTACCGGAATAGTTGGTTTCTCGTTTCGTTTATTATACAACAACAACAGCGGATGGTATGCCTGCATCAGGTTAATATGAGCCCTGTCTTGTACCAACGGATAGTTTCCGCCCAATTCTATTGCCCATTTAGCCTTGGCCTTTATAAAATCAAATTCGCCATTAATGGCAAGATAGCTTTGCAGCAAGGGGGCGTAAACACTCATTTTGCTGGTAAGTGCCCTAAAAATCCGGTACACTTCCCTGCTTTCCTCGTTTTCCAGCGAAAAAATATCGTTATTCAGTTCAGTAGTTTCTTCCGGCTCAATAAAAGTGGTTTTACGGCTATCGCTTTCCGCATGTAAAATACCTTTTATCATGCGTTTTTGTTCTGCAAATACAGCTAGTACCCGCCTGCCATTCATAAAACTTTCTTCAATATCTGCCAGGTACCCCTGCTTGTTTAACTTTGCTACAATTTTATCAAAAATGCGCCGGAGTTCATTGCGTTTTTTGTACAACGACATCCTAATCCGCATCAGTTCTTCACTTGCTTTATCCTTTACATTACCCGATTCATCAACTATTTCTTCAATCATTTCTATGATAGATTTTTCATAGTAACTATCTTCTACAACGTTTGTAAGGCCAGCGTAAGCCACCCGTCTTTCATTATCAAACCACCTGAAAATATTGCTTGTATTGGTAGCCAATTTGTGTAACAATAAAAACTGATCTCCCGCCAAAACCGCACCTGGTATGGAAAGCAGCTTTAAATCTTTTTGAATATTTACACTAAAGTCATTGGGGAAATACATACCAGATTGCAGCAGCGATTTAAACTCATTAGCTTGCTGTAATTCAGTTTGTATAAAACTAAGCTTGGTGTGAATGCGTAAATTTTCTGCTTTTGTTATAGCAAAAACTGTTGTACAATAGCCTGCCAATATTGTTTTAACTTTTTCGTATTCTAATTGATGCAGTGCAGATTCAGGAAAAAATTTCATACCTACAACCCCCTCAGAGGTATTTATTATTGAATGATTATTAATACAAATTACCCTGCAAAATACCCAACTGCATTTTACAGGCTGTCACAAAAATACGTTGATTAAAGTTTTCGGTGTATAGTACAGCAATAATTCAATATTGTTCAATACAACACTGGCAGGTATTTTTTATGGCGCCGGCCGGGCTATCCGCAGTACTCCGCAGCGCCGTAGCAAGTCCTTAGCTTCGCAGGCAGGCTATCTGCGGCGCTTTGCGGGGTACTTGCTTCTATCCCTGGCGCAAGTGATAGTGGTTGCGCCATTACATGGGTAGGTTGCTACCATACAATTTATACCCCGCTACGCAATCTTACTGCTACTTCCTATAAATTGTAAGTAATACAAGTTTATGAGAAATTTTCTTATTTTGCGCCCATTTATGCTTATTTTGTACCAAGTTTGAGAAAATCTCTCATAACTATAAACAAAAAATATGTTACTTGAATTTACAACAGGAAATTTCCTCTCAATAAAGACAAAAAAAACATTAAGTCTTGAAGCCACATCCATAAAAGAACACCTTAATACAAATGTGGTGAAATTCGACAGATTTCAATTGCTAAGAGGTGCTGTTATTTACGGGGCGAATGCAAGTGGAAAAAGCAATCTGATTAAAGCAATGAGTACTATGCGAAGAATTGTAAAGCAAAGTTTTGATGCTTCCTCAACCGATGAATTAGGAATAACTCCATTTTTACTTAGTACAGAAACATCAGACAAGCCTTCATTTTTTGAGATTTTATTTCTGATTGATGCTGTAAGGTATCGTTACGGTTTTGAAATAGATAATACATCTGTAAAATCAGAATGGTTATTTGAATCAAGGAAAAAAAGTGAGAAACTACTTTTTATAAGAGAAGAAGATGGAATTGATGTCTCGCCAGGTTTTAAAGAAGCAAAGAATTTGGAAGAAAAAACAAGGGACAACGCTTTATTTCTTTCCGTATTAGACCAATTTAATGGAAGTACAGCAAAATCAATTATGAAATGGTTTTCAAATTTTATTACAATTTCAGGTTTATTACACGAACGTTATAAAAATGTAACATTTAAAATGTTAGAAGACGAAAATACCAAGTCGCAATTACTTGATTTTTATAAAAAGCTAGATGTAGGTTTCGACGAAATTGACTTAGAAAAAAAACCTTTTGATACTAAAGACCTTACAAAACTTTTCAATGAAGAAATTGCGAAACAATTTATGTCGGATATAGAAGGAAAGAGTAAAATCGAAATCAAAACAATTCACAAAAAATATAATAATGAAAATGAAGTTGTAGGATTTGAAAAATTTGATATGAGAAGACAAGAATCTTCTGGAACAAATAAGGTATTTAATATATCAGGACCAATATTTAATGTTCTAAAAGATGGTGGGGTTTTAATTATTGATGAATTGGATGCCAGCCTGCATCCATTAATAACATTAATGATAACAAAACTATTTAATTCTCCCGAGTTTAATAAAACGAATGCCCAACTAATTTTTGCTACTCATGATACCAATCTGTTTGAATATGGACGCTATCGAAGAGACCAAATCTATTTTGTTGAGAAAGATATTTACGGCGCCTCCGATTTATATTCATTAGTGGAATATAAAGAAGATGGAGGTAAAAAAATCAGAAACGACCGCTCTTTTGAAAAGGATTATATCCAAGGGAGATACGGTGCTATTCCCACTATCGGCAACTTACATAAATTATTAAACTAATGGCTAGGAAAATAAAAATACCTAACCATTTACAAAAGAGATTAGATAGGGGAAATACTAAGCGAAAAATAGATATAAGAAACAAACGAAAGTACTATTTAATAGTTTGCGAAGGTGTACAAACAGAGCCTAATTATTTTGAGGCTATTAAGGAACGATTACCTAAAGGAGTACTAACATCATATCAAATTGAAATTGAAGGGGCAGGTAGAAATACAGAATCACTTTTGGATGAAACAATAAGACTTATGGGTAAATGGCATGAGGAGACTTCTCGGCTAATAGACAAAGTTTGGATAGTTTTTGATAGAGATAGCTTCGAAGCACAACAGTTCAATAATGCCATCAACAGATGCAAGCAATCGAAACCAGCAATAGGATGTGCATGGAGTAACGAAGCTTTTGAGTTATGGTATCTTCTTCATTTAATTTATTTTGATACTGCCATAAGAAGAACCGAATATCAGAGAATGCTGGAAGAACAGTTATCTAAAAAAATGGGACAACCATTTAAATACACAAAAAACAGCAAAGAAATGTTTAGCATTCTTACTCAATATGGAAATATAGATTTTGCAATTGATAATGCTGCCAGGCTTGAAGTAATTTGGGATGGACAGGAGGACTATTCAAATCACAAACCTTGCACAAAAGTTCATCATTTAATTATTGAATTACTATTATTAGTAAAATCTTTCGAAAAGGTTGAATAACTCTTATAGGCAGCGGGCAATAAAACAATTGCTGCAAGCAGGGCTTAACGATTAATAAAATCCGCAGTATTTCATCAACATCAATTGCAGCGGACGGAATTCTAAATCTTTTTAAAGACTACTGTTTAGTAACGTAGAACATTATTTTATTTTAAAAGAGTCACAACTGCTTTAGCCCAAAAATAACCTAACAAAAACCTAACAATAAAATCTGGGTTTAATCATGCCATTTTACAGGCCACATTTAAGTAAATAACCCCAGGCGAAAGCCAGGGGTTATAAAAATAAAGTAGTTCTATTTTTATCAGGCCACCACCCTTCCAATTTGTTGCTCCATCAATAACATATCCGCTAAAACCATGGCTGTTACAGCTTCCAACACCACAGGCACCCGTAATGCAATGCACAAATCATGGCGCCCCTTTACAGAAAAATCTTCTACTTCCCCGGTTGCTACATTTAATGTTTGCTGTATTTTTGGCGTAGATGATGTTGGCTTTATTGCAATACGAAATACCAGTTCGTTACCATTGGTGATGCCTCCAACAATGCCACCGCCATGGTTGGTAAATGTTTTGCCTGTGCTATCTTCAATAGCATCATTATGATCAACACCAAACATTTTGGCAGCAGCAAATCCTGTCCCAAATTCAATACCACGTACAGCAGGTATAGCAAATACTGCATGGCTTATCAGCGACTCGGCAGAATCAAAAAATGGTTCACCCAAACCAATTGGCAAACCACTCACCCTGCATTCAACAATACCGCCAATGGTATCTTTTGCATCAATAGCATGTTGCAATCCTTCTTCCATATTTGTATTACCGCCAATTTCCAAAATAGTGGCATTTACCGCAATTCCGGTAGTTCCGGTGGTGGTGGTAGCTAATGGCAACATTCTTTTTGCAACTACACCCGCAGCAACTAAAGCTACAGTCAACCTGCCGCTAAAATGGCCCCCACCACGGTAATCTTCAAAGCCGCCAAATTTTTTAGATGCTACAAAATCTGCATGGCCCGGCCTTGGTACAGCCCGTTGCTTTTCGTAATCGGTGCTTCGGGTATTATTATTATCAAATAAAATGGTAATGGGTGCGCCAGTAGTTTTACCGTTAAAAACGCCATTCATTATTTTAGGAATATCATCCTCTTTACGGGGCGTAGTGCCCTTTGCACCTGGCTTGCGCCTTTCAATATCTACCGTAAAATCATCTACACTTAAAGCCAAACCAGCCGGACAGCCATCAATATTTACCCCAACGCAATGCCCGTGCGACTCACCAAAAATATGCACCCTGAAAATTTTCCCGAAACTATTCATATAAATAAATTCAACTTTTATTAATTAAAAAATCTACCCTTTTTATACATCTAATGATAATATATTTTTTAAAACCCCCTTTTCAAAACAGTACAATTTAATGTAGATTTTGTATTGAAATCGTAAAAAAGGTTTTTAACTGCAAAAGCCGGGTTTAACTACTTACAACAGGTACGCCCAATACTTTTAAATGCTCATAAAAATCCGGATAACTTTTATTTATAGCATCTGCCTCCTCAATCACCACCTCACCTGTAGCCCCCAAAGCCGCTACGGCGCAAGCCATAGCAATCCGGTGATCGTGCCGGGAATGTACTGTAGCTCCCAATACTCCGGTACCGCCGTGCACAATCATTATATCATCCTGCAATTCAATTGTAATACCCATTTTGGCAAATTCTTGCTGCAAGGTTATTCCACGGTCACTTTCTTTATGTGCCAACCTGCTTACGCCTTCTATCACAGATTTACCATCGCAATAAGCTGCCAATGCTACCAATGGAGGAAACAAATCCGGACAATCTGTTGCATTAAAATGAAATGGCTTACCTAGCTTACCTAAAGGAGATTTTGCTACCGTAATTACTTTTTCTTCAATAGACAATGTGCAACCGCAATCTCTTAACGCTTCCAGAATTTTTTTATCGGCCTGGGTAGAAAAAACATCTAACCCTTTTACTACAATATTACCTGCAATAGCACCTGCAACCAACAAAAAAGATGCGCCACTCCAATCGCCCTCAACTGTGTACTCCAGCGTATTTTGACCACCACCAATTGCAGGACTAATGGTAAATGACTGGTAGTTGTTATTCACTACATTATATCCAAAATGCTGCATCACCTGTAAGGTAAGATCAATATACGGCGTACTCTTTAAATTGGTAACGGTAATGGTTACCTGCCTGGTTGCAGCTTTACCAAAAGCAAACAACAATCCTGTTAAAAACTGTGAACTGAGCGAGCCATCAATGGTAATATCTTTTGGTTGTAAAGGGCCTTT
>Ga0136636_10001526_pt1 | contig 13584 bp, 13 predicted proteins | sample AntDrymUQ8522106_2_FD_104653 | JGI IMG/M metagenome (GOLD analysis project Ga0136636, IMG submission 104653) | Polar desert sand microbial communities from Dry Valleys, Antarctica - metaG UQ852 (21.06) | ecosystem: Environmental > Terrestrial > Soil > Desert | place: Antarctica: Dry Valley... | reverse complement strand
GACCCTCACCCCTAGCCCCTCTCCCATTAAGGGAGAGGGGAACCAGAAAACTAATCTTGCTCCCCTTCTCCCCTCGTGGGAGAAGGGGTTGGGGGATGAGGGGACTATCTTCGCTCTGCGTAAGGTGAGTTAAGTAATTCTCTGCCCAATACTTTCGAGGAGCTGTTGAGCTTGGTTAGAAGGGCGATCAGTAATAATGGCAATCACTAAAAATTGACCTCGATTAACTGCTGATTTAAGGCAAGAAGTATCACCGACATCAACACCTAATCCAATCAAATCATGAGTCAGATAGTTATCTTGGGAAATGTATTCCCAATTCATCGCGTCTTCATGTTCTTGATAATGCTTGCTAATACTCACAATTTGAGAAGAATGCAAACCTTGGTGTTGCATTTTTAAAATCGCATTTCTTGCCTCTGTCCTAGAATCAAACAGAGCTACTACTGTGTAAATGCTCTCAAACTCATTTGAGACATTACCAGTCTTGGCATACATCTTCGGCGCGAGTAGATAGTTATCCAAAAATTTGGCTACGGGTTTACTTTCAGTCTGGATCATCATTGAACTGCCTCCTGAAATTTGGTGATTTGTAGCTGCTGAACTTTGAGATTTTGGCAAGCTTATAGCTTCGGCTTCGCTCAGCCAACGATATACGTTGGCTGAGCGAAGCCGAGGACTTTCTATCTCACAGGAAGATCCACTTGTAATGGAGAGAGTTAGCTTGCTGCCTGCATTGTGTGTCCTACTTCTTCGAGAACGTGTTGAACTTGACTAGCTTCGCGATCGCTACCAATTTCAATCACCAAAAACTTGCCCGAATTGATCGCTTCCTCGAACTTAGCGATCGCGGCATTCTGAATTCCTAGATTGGTTAACATCAGTTCCAACCCACCTTCAGCAACGATACTCTCCCAGCTCATGGAATGTTTAGGCTCTTTATAGCCTTTGGCGATGATCGAGATATGAGCAACTTGTAAACCTTTGACTTCCATTGCCGACACTGCCGCCTTGGCCATATCTTCCGAATCAAAGATATCAACAACGGTAACTCTATTTGTTAATTCCGATAGAGAGGCTCCATCTTCTTGATAGATTTCTGGCTCGATCGCATAGTTATTCAGTAAACCTTCATTATCGACTGTGTGACCATGAGATTCATTAACTTCATCAGAATACATATCTGGATGTATATTGATTTGCTCATCGGTCTGTTTCGTAGATATTGTCATTGATTAGCCCCTAAATCTTAATTAATTCAATCCCCACTCTTTCAGGACAATGATTGACTTAGCTATTGGGATCAATAAGTTGATGAAGTTCTTTATAAAACTTAACATTGGGAGATAAGACTAGCGATCGCTATAAAAGCCAACAGATTAATGGCGGCGCTTTGCGCCGCCATTAATCCTAAAAAAAGCACCGCCCTAGGGCGGTGCTTTTTTAAACAACAGCGTTGTTATTTATTTGCTTGACCTTCTTCGCGGCTAGCTGTTTGGATGTACAGGGTTATCAAGAAAACGGTAGGTACAAATACGGCTAACACAGTTGCCAATAGACCGAGAAAATTAACTTCCATAAATTTTTGTTTGTTTGTAATTATTTTAAATATTTTGATGACTACTTATATATTAAGTGTAAATAATGACTTCAGAGACCTAGATTTTTGACAAATTTCGAGACAGCCTGTAATAAGCTGATGTGCCTTTAAGTTGCATAATGATTGTGCCGCGCTTCGCGCGGCACAATCATCTTCTGGTTTTTGATATGCATTTTAAATGCCGATCAGCTTAGCTGCTAAGTAGAAAACCTAACAACCTAAAAAGCTATGGTGCACGCTAAGCGTACACCATAGCTTTTTGCTAATTAGACTTCCCATAGCTTGCTGATGTTTTTTTCAAGTCGCTCTTCAGCTTCCGCAAATACCTGTGCAGAGTTCTCGATAATCTCACCCGCATGAAGTTCCAATAGCTTGGTAGACAAGGCAATGCGATCGCGTGACTGATCAATATCGACAACAACAGCTTTAATCATGTCGTTGATTTGGAATACACGCGTGGGGTCGCTAACTGACTTTTGACTAATTTCTTTGTTGTGCAACAGCCCTGAAACTCCCGCAAACTCAACAAATACACCAAAAGGACGAATATTACTAACCCGGCCATTGATCAATTGCCCTTTGGACAACTGACTCATCGCTGCTAGTTTAGCGGCTTGACGATTAGACAAAACTAGCTTTTTGCGAGTTTCATCGGCTTCTAAAACCATCACTGGTAGCTTTTTACCAATCAACTTAGATAGGTCAGACGCATCAGATAGGTGCGATCGCGGTACAAATCCCCTCAAACCAATACAATCAACAGTGACACCGCCACTGTTCATACCAATCACTTTGGTTTCAAAAACCGTTGACTCAGCTTGATAGTCACGGAGAGTTTGCCAAGCTTGTTTAAACAAAAGACGACGCACAGATAACTTAACTTCCCCATCTGCGTTCTGATTGCTGATGATCAGAAATTCATACTCATTACCAATAGGAAAAGCTTCATCATTAGAACGCGAAGAACCACTGAGAGTCGCCTCATCGATCGGTAGGAAGCCCAGAGACTTAGCACCGATATCGACATAAATGCCACTGCTTTCAACTGACACCACCTTACCCTTCACAATCTGCCCAACTACAAATTCGTAGTTATGTTCGGCGAGGGCATTGGCAAAGTCGTCGGCAGAAAAAGACTGAATGTTTGTTGTGGCGTTCATGGATATGAATATGCGTAGCGTTGCTTGCGTGTAATTTAGTGTAATTGTCTCACAGCAACGATGAAGAATGTGAAGTAAATCTATCTTCCCCAAAAATCACTGTGCTTTTTTGAGTCTTACTCCCTTCCCAGTATAAGAATAAATATTAAAACCCAAGAATTAGCGGTGCGGCGCTTCGCGCCGCACCGCTAATCTTTCACTGGGAAGGGAGTAAGTAGGTATAGCGCTTTGCACTTTTAAAAATTTCTCTGTACTTTTTAAAATTCCAAAAGCTGAGGCGCACGCTGCGCGTGCGCCTCAGCTTTTGGAATTTTGGTTTTTATTGGTAAGTTTTGAGCAATCGCCAATTAGATAAACAATAAGTAGTCCAACTATTACCAAATCAATTGCAACCGCGATTCCTGCTTGCCCAAGATATTGTCTACCGTATACGAGGACTAAGCTAACGAAGGTCAGCTTGCTAATAATTGAAATAACCACAATCAATGAACGACTTGAGGAGTTAAACGCACCATAGATTTGGATTGCACCCACAAGAGTTATCAAAGCACCCCAATTACGAACAATGATTTCGGAAAGTTGACCTTCTAGAGAATCACCAAACAAAGAACTCAGGGCGGCTTGTGGTGCGATCGCGGCATAAAACAATGTACAAGTTATTACTCCAGATACAAGCATGATCCAATTTATTTGTGAAGAAATTAATTTCATCATTTTTTCTTGTTTGACTGGAAATATATAGCGCTTTGAGGCATCTTCAAAATCCAGAGGAGGGCGGTGGCGCAAAGCGCCGCCACTCTCCTCTGGATTTTGTTAACTAGTATTAATTACACTTTATGTCAGCTTTTTTGCCAATGCACTAGACTATATGAATAGTTAAATCAACCGACTTACCGCATGACGGGGTTATTAAGGAGCGATAGGCAGTGATGTCTTCTAGAAAACAAGTATTTTGGGCAAGTGTTTGGCAGCGCGTCAAAGTGGCAGTTATCAGCATATCGATAATGCAGAGCGTAGCGATCGCCACGCCGACATCCGCAAAGGCTGATGCTGAGGGTTCTGCAACGATTAGCTATACCGAGCTACTTGCCAATGTCAAGGAAAATCGAGTCCAAAAGATCGATCTAGAAAGTAACGGACTTTCAGCCGAAGCTGTCCTAAAAGATGGGCGCAAAGTTAGGGTTGACCTAATTGCCCGTGATGGTAACACTGAGCTGATGAAATCTCTTCGTGAAAATAACGTAGATATTGCCGTCAAAGCACCGCAGCAGCCAACTCTAGTCTGGCAGTTGCTAAGTACTTTCCTTGTGCCAATGTTATTAATTTTTGTATTGTTGATAGTGTTGCGTCGCCTCAGCAATGCTCCTGGTGGACCTGGACAAACCCTCAGCTTCGGTAAAACCAAAGCCAGATTTTCGCCAGAAGCGAAAACTGGAATTATGTTTGAGGATGTCGCAGGGATTGATACTGCTAAAGAAGAATTACAGGAAGTTGTTACATTTCTTAAACAACCAGATCGCTTTACGGCTGTGGGGGCAAAAATCCCTAAGGGCGTATTGCTGATTGGCCCGCCAGGGACTGGCAAAACTTTGCTGGCTAAAGCGATCGCAGGCGAAGCGGGAGTACCGTTCTTTTCGCTATCAGGTTCGGAATTTGTCGAAATGTTTGTCGGTGTTGGTGCTTCCCGCGTTAGAGATCTATTTCAAAAAGCTAAGGACAACGCTCCTTGCATTATTTTTATCGACGAAATTGATGCGGTTGGTCGTCAGCGTGGATCTGGCATCGGTGGCGGCAATGATGAGCGCGAACAGACTCTTAACCAGATGCTTACCGAAATGGATGGCTTTCAGGGCAACTCAGGCGTAATCGTAGTGGCGGCAACCAATCGCCCCGATGTGCTAGACAGTGCTTTGCTCCGTCCAGGACGTTTTGATCGCCAGATTACAGTGGACTACCCAGATTATAGAGGTCGTCAAGAGATCATCAAGGTTCATGCTCGCAATAAGAAGCTAGAAGAGAATGTATCTATCGAAGCGATCGCCCGTTTAACTCCAGGATTTGCAGGTGCGGACTTGGCAAACTTGCTCAACGAAGCTGCCATTCTCGCAGCGCGGCGCTATAAAGATGCGATCGGTGAACTGGAAATTGCTGATGCGATTGATCGCGTTACCATTGGACTAAGCATGAAGCCAATGCTTGATAGCTCTAAAAAACGCCTAGTTGCATACCATGAAGTCGGTCATGCCTTGGTAATGACCCTCCTCAAAAATGCATCACTGCTCGACAAAATCACAATTGTGCCTCGCTCTGGGGGCATCGGTGGCTTTGCAAAGGGCGTGCCTGATGAGGAATATGGTTTAGAGTCGCGATCGCAAATTCTGGACACGATTACGATGATGCTTGGTGGTCGTGCTGCGGAGGAAGTAGTTTTTGGTGATGCCGAAATTACTACAGGTGCTTCAGGAGATTTCCAACAGGTCGCGAAATTAGCGCGGATGATGGTAACTCAGTTTGGAATGTCCGATCTAGGTTTAGGTGCATTGGAATCAGAATCAGGCGAGGTCTTCTTAGGGCGTAATTTTATGCCCCAGACTGATTATTCCATTAAGCTAGGCGATCGCATTGATCGTCAGATTCGCCAAATTGCCCAAACCTGCTACGACACCGCCAAACATCTCGTTGAAGAAAACCGCGATCTTTGCGATCGCCTAGTTGATATCTTGCTCGATGTCGAAACCTTAGATGGCGAAGAGTTCCGCAAGATCGTTGCTGAATATACACAACTTCCAGAAAAAAGAACCGCTTCTGTGAAATTTTAGTGCTATAGCTGTCGTCAGGCTTGTTAGAGCATAAACCCAAAATAGAAAGGCGGCGCTTCGCGCCGCCTTTCTATTTTGGGTTTATGTATAGCGCTTTGCGCTATGCAGCCTATTGAGGCTTTAAAGGGTATAGAGAAACTTTTGAAAGTGCCGCTTCGCGGCACTTTCAAAAGTTTCTCTGGGTTTTGCAAAAGCGCAAAGCGCTATGAATAAAGCCAAATTTGCTGCAAAAATATAGAGGACTAGCAAGGCTAGTCCTCTATATTTTTTAGGTTTAACATGACGACGATCGCTTATCTTGGTCCCGCAGGTACATATTCAGAAATGGCAGCCCTGCGATATTTGCAGATTAGCCATCCCGACCTAAAACACGATTCCTCAAGAATGTGTCCCTATCCGACGATTCCCCAAGCAATTAATGCCGCCGAAAATGGCAATGTGGAAATCGCGGTCGTACCAGTCGAGAACTCGATCCAAGGCGGCGTAACGATGACTCTTGATAGCCTTTGGCGATCGGAGTCCCTACAAATTCAACAAGCGATCGTCCTGCCGATCGCCCATGCTTTAATTAGCCGAGCCGCGAACCTCGATCAAGTTAAAGTAATTTACTCGCACCCCCAAGCCCTAGCTCAGTGCCAGCAGTGGATAGAGCAGAATTTACCCACTGCTCAACTAATTGCCACAGACTCCACCGCCGATGGCGTGGCAAATGTGTCTAGGGATCAATCAATCGCCGCGATCGCCTCACAACGGGCTGCTGAGATATACCAAGAGCCAATTCTGCAATATCCGATCAATGATCAACCTGACAACTGCACCCGTTTTTTAGTACTTGGACGTACTGCCTCTGCGATCGGCACACATTCTTCCTTAGCTTTTAGCCTGAAGCGTAATCTGCCTGGTGCGTTGGTTAAGCCTTTGCTAGTATTTGCCGATCGCCACATTAACCTTAGCCGTATCGAGTCTCGTCCCACCAAGCGATCGCTGGGAGAATACATCTTTTTTATTGATATTGAAACCCCTGTGGGTGATCCTAATTTTGCTGAAGCCTTAGCGGAACTGCGATCGGTCACAGAAAACTTAAAAATTTTAGGAAGCTATGAAGTGATCGAATCTGAATAAGTTAGTTGCGGCGCTTGTGCGAGGACAAATCAAAACCCAAAAGAGAAAGGCGGCGCTCCGCCTTTCTCTTTTGGGTTTTACAACAGATTGAGAACAAACCAAACCCAGATTTTTTGTAAAAGCCCCGCGAAGCGGGGCTTTTACAAAAAATCTGGGTTTGGTCGGGATTTGCTGTATGTCCGAACAGGACTGGGGACAGCCATAACTTATTCAGATTAGGGCAAAAATTTTTAACTATTTCCGAGAATGCGCCAAACGCTTATTGCGTAACAACACATTACTGCCCTCATTAGTTTGCTCAATCACCAGTAGCGGCGTAGGCTTAGCGGTCTGATCCCAACTGATTACAGCTAGCTTTCCTTGAATCGTGGGTTGCCAATTACGATTTTCATCAGAAGCCGACACAAAGTTTTCTAATCCAGTTGCCAAGTCTTTGACAATACTCTGAGATCCATGAGTTGGTATTTTTGCCAGCTTCACGTGAATCCGAAATAAAGTTCTAATTTGTGAATCATCATGATGTTCAGGTTGAAATGAAACATCAAAAACTACGTCAACCTTGCGGACGTGACCACTATCCTCTTCAGTCGGCATCAAAGCAGGCGCGATCTTTTGACGAAGGTTTACCTTAATCTGCGCCAATATAATTTCGCAGAAATGAGGCTCTTCCATTCGCATACTCAAATAGTCAAGATTAAACTCACGAGAATGGATTAGATCAGGGTTATGCTCATGTTCATCAATGGTATGTAGCGCAAATTTAAATTTTTTCGCAATATCATGATTTTTTAGTTTCTCAATTTTGAGTTGGTGGCGTGCTTGTCGAAGTTGCCAAGATTGATAGGCAGTTGCACCGATCGCACTCAAAAGTAAAACTCCCAATAAGCCAATTCCACCAGCATTTTGCAAAGGTAAAGTAGACTGCTCAAAACTTTCCCAAGTCCCTTCGCGATCGCTCGTTTGAACAGCAATAATCGTCTTTGATTTTTCTAGCATAGTCATCTACCTTTTGTCCAAGCTTAAAGTTGCCAATCCCCGTCCCCGTTAATGTCAATTATTCCCAGATTATGTTTTTTCTTAAGCTTATTGACGCACGAACCTATCTGACTACACCCAAGGGATTAAAGTTGTATCAAAGTCTAAAAAAGAAAGGCGGCGCGGATCGCCGCCTTTCGCTTTTGGGCTTTACGTCCTAACAAGACTGGCGATCGCTATATTTTTTATAAAGCGGTTGAGATATGATGAATATAAATAGCTCGCAGCCCTGATAGTAAGCCTTGACTAAGTTTCAGTTTGATTCTGTTCCCGATGCCCTCCACGATCTTCAATCTGGTCGTCTCATTGTCGTTGTCGATGATGAAAACCGCGAAAATGAGGGGGATTTAATTGGTGCGGCGCAGTTTGCCACGCCTGAAATGATTAACTTCATGGCAGTTAAAGCAAGGGGTTTAATCTGTCTAGCAATGGCAGGCGATCGCCTCGATACGCTGGATTTGCCTTTAATGGTTGATCGCAACACCGATAGCCAACAAACCGCCTTTACCGTCAGTATTGATGCTGTCGAAGGCACATCAACAGGAATCTCTGCCGATGATCGATCGCGCACAATTCAAGCATCTATTAATCCCCAGACTAAACCTAACGATCTGCGTCGCCCTGGTCATATATTTCCTTTGAGAGCCAAGGAAGGCGGCGTATTAAAACGAGCAGGGCATACTGAGGCAGCAGTTGATCTGTCGCAAATGGCGGGACTATATCCTGCTGGTGTAATTTGCGAAATTCAAAATGACGATGGTTCAATGGCGAGATTGCCTGAACTCATTGAATATGCCAAGCTGCATAACCTGAAATTAATAAGTATCGCTGACTTGATCAGCTATCGTCTTCTCCATGATCGCTTTGTAAAGCGTGAGGCGATCGCTAGTTTACCTTCACTATTTGGTAACTTTAAGGTCTATGCCTATCGCAATACTCTTGACGACACTGAGCATTTAGCGATCGTCAAGGGCGATCTGCGAGAGTTTGTTGATAATGAAGTTTTAGTGCGCGTTCATTCTGAATGTTTAACGGGTGATGCTTTAGGTTCTTTGCGGTGTGATTGTCGCGGACAGCTACAAAGCGCCTTAAAAATGATCGAGTTTGCCAACTGGGGCGTGGTTGTATATTTGCGTCAAGAAGGTCGGGGCATTGGTTTAATTAATAAAATCAAAGCCTATTCCCTGCAAGATGGAGGCTTAGATACGGTTGAAGCCAATGAAAAGCTAGGTTTTGGTGCTGACTTGCGAACCTATGGCGTGGGAGCGCAAATACTCCACGATCTCGGCATCAAAAAAATGCGTCTAATCACAAATAATCCCCGAAAATTAGCAGGGCTAAAAGGATTTGGAATCGAAATAACGGGTCGGCTACCTCTGCTCATTGAAACCAATGAACACAATCTGCGCTATCTCGAAACTAAAGCCGAGAAACTGGGGCATCTACTTTTACAGACTAAATTGGTTACCCTTGGTATCAATTGGCAGTCAGAAAAAGCTTCTGAACTTTTGGTGGAGTTGCGAGAAATCGCCGCCAATAACGATCTGCTTTTGCAAGAGGAAACCTCTAAAAACTTTGCTAATCTATTTGCCAATGCAGACACTGAAGAGCCTGATCAGAGTAGCAACGGGCAAAAGCTGATGATTGTCCATTTAGGTTTTGACCAATCCAACGAGACTTCCGAAGATTGGTACATTAATCCCAACCATCCTTACCGTCAAGCGATCGTGCGTGTATTCAAGCATCTAAAGCTGTGGAGACAGGTCAAGAACTTCAAATTTTGTGTGGGAATTGAAGGTGCGGAATTGCCTGATCGCTTTGAGCAAACTATAAATCTTGGACTGGTTTGGCATGAACCTTGGCTCAAGGATTGCATTTACGAATGGTTTAACTTTTTCCACGACGACGGCGATCTTGCCATTCTAGATAAGTAAGGTAGCCGACTCCAGTTGTCGCGATCGCCATCAAAACGATTGCTGCCCAAAAAAAAGTGTTAAGAAGAACTGCTTCTGACATCAAAGTGAGTTAATTGAATAGATAAAAATTACTTGTTTTAGTTGCAGGTGCAAAGCACCTGCGACTGACTCGACTCTAAAGCCCGTTGCGTCCCCATACTACGAATGCGATCGACAGGGTGAACATTCCCAATACGCCGTACCAACCTAATGACAAAATATCCATAATTTTTAAATTGTAACGATTTGTATACTTAACAACGATTAAAAAGAGAAATTCTTTGATCTCAATCATACGCTTTTCTGTCCGTTTGCAGTGATTTGGAGCAGTAATTTGGAGCAGTAATTAAGTCGTATGTCGCTAGCAACTTTTTTTTAAAAGTTACATTCTTATGTGAAGGTAAGTCTAACGCTCTGGAGGCGATCGCTTTATGTTTTTTCTGAAAAATCTTAGCCGCAAACAATTAATTACTGCTAGCCGTCCTTGGCTGATCGCAGGCGCGATCATTGCTCTATCATTGTCCTCGGCTGTCCAAGCCCAAGGTCGCAAGGTGAGATATGTCCCACCAAGTAACGCTGGCGCACCTAAAGTTTCAGTCCCTGGCATTACCCGTAGCGCCTGTGCTAGTGAATTAAGTTGCTTAATTGCCTTAGTACCAGACCTGAAAGTAGATCAAGCACCTGTTCCCCAGACTATTTCCAAGCGCCCCACAATTTACTTCTTGACTCCAAAAGTCAATGGACGTGTCTACTTCCGTCTTGACGAAGACTTCGGCACACCAAGCCAGCGCAAAAGGATCTATCGCAGTAGTTTCAACATCAAGAATGATGCGGGAGTGATTGCCTATAAGTTGCCAGACGATGCCCCTGCTCTGGAGTTGAATAAGAAGTATTCTTGGAAGCTAGATATTGATGATGCAAATAATACTCGCTCAGTATACGGATCGCTTAGGAGAGTTGAGCTTGACAACGCCTTAGTTAGCAAGCTGTCGGCTACTGTTGATCCTCTAGATCGGGCGGCTCTACTTGCAGCAGAAGGTGTTTGGTATGAGGCTTTACAAACCCTTGCGGAAGCTCAGATTACAGTTCCCAAAAATGTGGAAATCTTTGAGGAATGGACATCTTTGTTAAAATCAGCGAATCTTGATCGCGTTTTGTCTCATTCTCTAGTTATCCAAAAGTAGTCAAGCATTCCAGAATCTAAAACTCCAAATCCATACTAAAGTAAGCTGATCGGCATTTAAAATGCATATCAAAAACCAGAAGATGATTGTGCCGCGCGAAGCGCGGCACAATCATCTTGCAACTTAAAGGCGCATCAGCTTATTAAGGAGAGGCGTAGTGTGCCTCTCCTTAATAGAGCTTTTGAGCGAAAGCGGTCATTTCTTAAATGTAGCCAACTGCGAGTTCATGTTATTTTACAAGCGCCTTAAAAATATCTTGTGGACATGGCGCGGTATTGCGATCGCCGCCCCTTCAATTTCTCTGATCGTGATTGGACTCAGGTTAGTTGGCGCATTAGAGTCTCTAGAACTAGCCATGCTCGATCAGTTTTTTCGATGGCGATCGCTAGAGCCAACTGACTCACGAATTGTCATTATTGGTATTGACGAAGCTGATATTCGTGAATATAACTGGCCGATTGACGATCAGTTACTAGCACAATTGTTAAATCGAGTTAAACAACAACAGCCTCGAGCGATCGGGCTGGATCTTGCCCGCGATCAGCCCATTGGCAAAGGCTATGCGGAACTAGCTGAACTATTTAAAACTACGCCTTATTTGATTGGGGCAACTAAAAAGGCGGATCTGATCGACTCCAACTTTGCCGTGTCTAGCTCTGACATCAAACCACCACCCATACTTGCCGAACTTGGACAAGTGGGCGCAGTGAATTTACCAATTGATACTGATGGGAGGATTCGGCGGGGTTTGCTGTCGTTGCAACTGCCTGATGGTAACGTCACTCTCAGCTTTGGTTTGCAGCTAGCTTTGCTTTATCTTGATCGCGAACAGGAAATCCCCTTTGAAGACGCTCTCAATCCCGCGAGATTAGCCACCAACGATGGTGGCTACAGTGGAGCCGATGTGGGCGGACATCAGTTTGTGATTAACTACCAGCGATCGCAGGGCTATCAGATTGTGCGAATGGCGGATGTTTTGGATGGAAGAGTTGCCCCTGATCTATTTCGCGATCGCGTAGTGATGATTGGCGTGACCGCAGTAAGCCTGCGAGATTGGTTTTTTACACCCCTTGATAGTGGGTTAGGTAGTACTCGCATTTTCACTTCAGGTGTAGAAGTCCATGCTCAGATAGTCAGTCATATCCTCAGTAGTACCCTTGATGGTCGGGCGACGATCCATGTGTGGAGCGAATATTGGGAATCTCTGTGGATATTTGCATGGGCTTTGGCGGGAGCGACTTTGATTTGGCAATGGCGCAATGTAAATACGAAGGATCGAGAATTATTAGTCATATTATGGCGATCGCTGAGTGCATTTTTGCTTACCAATATACTCTTGTGGTCATGCCTGATTGCCCTAAATTATGGCTGGTGGTTGCCCTTTGCACCCGCAATGATCGCCCTGTTAGGAGGTGGCGCAATTGTGACCAGTTATCTAGCAATTACTGCTGCCCGAATTCGCACATATTTTAGTCGTTATCTCACGGATGCAGTAGTCAAGAGCCTTTTGGAAACTCCTGAAGGGCTAAAGTTGGGAGGCGATCGCCGTAAAGTGACGATCCTAATGTGCGACTTGCGCGGGTTTTCAGCAGTCTCAGAAAAAATGCCCCCTGAAGCAGTTGTCGATATTCTCAATGTGTTTCTAGGAACGATGACTGACGCGATCGCGCCTTATCAAGGCACAATTGATGAGTTTGTTGGTGATGCGATTTTAGTTCTATTTGGAGCGCCAATTTATCGAGTAGATGACTCTGCTAGAGCCGTGGCAAGTGCGATCGCCATGCAGCTATCAATGCGAACTGTCAATCAAAAGCTATCACAAATGGGATTACCCGAAATTGCGATGGGAATTGGCATCAATACAGGCGAGGTCGTAGCGGGAAATATCGGTTCTCAATCTCGTGCTAAGTATGCTGTTGTCGGTAATCATGTAAATTTGACCGCCCGCATCGAATCCTATACCGTAGGTGGACAGATCTTGATCTCTGAAAGTACTTATGAAGAAGTACGAGCGATCGTCAAAATCAATGGCTCAATGCTAGTGGAGCCGAAAGGAGTTTCCCAGCCTATTGCTATTTACGACATTTGTGGAATCGATGGGGATTATGATTTAGAACTTCCATCAATTAATGAATCTCTGCAAATACTGCCTTCGCCTATTCCTATCACCTATCGAATTTTAGAAGAGAAACACCTTAGTACAGAAGTTCTCGTTGGGGAAATAAGGCGGTTATCACTCTATGGCGCAGAGATTGCCACCGATCAAGATATCCAAGTTTTAACTAATCTTAAATTGTATATTCGCCATACTAGAGAAGAATCTAAAGGAGAAATTTATGCCAAAGTTCTAAAACATCAGCAAATAAGTTCAGTACTTTTTGAGCAATCCATTTCAGAGGATTTAACTGAATATTTAGTATTAGAGAATAGATTAGTTGTCGCTAACCCCACCAAACCATCCCTTGAAAAATTTATATATATTCACTTTACTACCGTTCCTAGTAACCTAAAAGATTGGATTAGGGAACTAATGACTAGAGGTTGATGAAACACTTGCCCCTCTTCCCTAGCCCCTCTCCCGCAGGAGCTACCGTGTACACACAAGTCCTACCTGTCTTCGTTTCAGTCTATTTCGCCCCCTAAATCCCCCAATTCTGGGGGACTTTGAAAGATCTAAATTTTCTTGTCCCCCCAGAATTGGGGGCTAGG
>Ga0136636_10001524_pt1 | contig 13593 bp, 13 predicted proteins | sample AntDrymUQ8522106_2_FD_104653 | JGI IMG/M metagenome (GOLD analysis project Ga0136636, IMG submission 104653) | Polar desert sand microbial communities from Dry Valleys, Antarctica - metaG UQ852 (21.06) | ecosystem: Environmental > Terrestrial > Soil > Desert | place: Antarctica: Dry Valley... | reverse complement strand
GGTGAAAAAACAGGTTTAATGGGTGAAAAAACAGGTTTAATGGGTGAAAAAACAGGTTTAATGGGTGAAAAAACAGGTTTAATGGGTGAAAAAAACAGGTTTAATGGGTGAAAAAACAGTATTTCAAACCAGTACTTTAACTTATTCTGTTTTTTGTTTGTTATCGGAGCAACGTTCATAGAATCAGTTAGATACGAAAATGAGCCAATCCATTCAGATACGTCAGCACAATGCTATTACGTCCGCTCGCTACGAGTATTCGGAGCTACAATTGGACATCTTTTTTTATATGCTGTCCCTTCTCAAAAAGGATAAGAAAGACGGGATATATGAGATTGTAATCAAGGATTTGACGGCTCTGACAGGGAAGAAATACGAGTATGGCTATCTACGTAGGGCTACCGCTGAAATGGGTAGTCGCGTATTTGAGATTTCGACTCCAAAACTGTTCGAGCAGCTTTGGATGTTCAATAGAGTTGCCTACGTGATCGGTGAGGGTAGAATTGAAATAGAGTTTACAGAACCTATAAAGCCTTATCTGTTCGACCTGAAGGACAACTTTACCTCATTCGAGTTGTATGCTGCTTTGCGTTTAGGCAGCAAATACGCTAAGAGGTTGTACATGATATGCAGCCAGTGGAAAGACAAGGGCGAAACTCCCGTTTACACCATCGATGAATTGAAACGTATGCTGGCGTTACTTGACAGTAAGGGTAATGAGCAGTACCAGCAGATTAGTCAATTTAAGCAATTCGTACTCGATGAGTCCGTCAAACAGATTAACCAGCATACGGACTTGGAAATTAGCTATACGCTTCATAAACGGGGCCGTAGCTTCCACAGCGTTACTTTCACGGTGAAAGCCCAACCACTGGCCGTTATGTTGCCGGTGGCCACCGAACCCGCTAAGCTGGGGGCGGCTCCTGTCGGAGTGTCCGACGCCCAATATCAGAACGTTCGACTGCTGTTGGAGAAGTGGAACGTCAAGCGGGCCGATATCGTCAACCAAATTATGAACTCAGCAGACCTAGTGCAGGAAGTCAATAAGTTTGCTTATGAACTGCAAACCGGCAAGGTTAAAGTTGAGACCAATGTCGCGGGCTACCTGCTCACGCGGCTGGGCCTGAAAGCACCAAAGGGAAAGAAAGATGCCTGAATTTCAGTGGGATGCCGCTAACATAGGTCATGTCATCGACCAGTACCCACTACGGGCCAACTCCATCGAGGAGGTAGAAAGTATATTCACGGACCCCAACTTCCAGCCGGACCCGGATCGGGTCGATAGCCGGGGGGAACAGCAGTACAGTGGCGTAGGGCTGAGCAACCAAAACCGGTTGCTCTTCGTTGCTTTTTCGTACCGAAATGGCCAAATTCGGCCCATCAGTTGCCGACCCGCTGGCCGTAAATCAAGAAACCAGTATGCTCAAAACGCCAAAGACACCGACTAAGAACCTGCCCGCCAAATTGGTTGCCGTGATAAAGAATGGGCATACCGACGCGGAACTGGATGAGATGGAAGAACGGTGGGCAAACCGCCAGGGACCGCGCCTGACGCTGGCCGACGTGATCGCCATCGAGCAGGCCAAGCAGAAAACCCAGGACGCCAAATGAACAAAGGCAGCGACATCAAGAACCGGGTTAAGTTTCGGTTGACGGGAACCCCGGATGGTGACCTGCTGGTGACGTTCTATCATCTGGACGTGTTCAACGACTCCGCCGTTAATTACCACATCGCTACGCAGTTTTTAGGCGGTCAGTTTGGGCGAAAGGTGCTTTACGAAGGAAATTTGCAGAACAATACGCACTATCAACCCGCGATTTACCGGCTGGCCGAGCGGATTGAGTTGTACGTCAACTGTGTACGCATTGAACGACTGGCGTAGGCTTCTTATCAGGCTCGTACAGTCCCTTAGATCATGAGCTTTGACACGACGTACCCGAACCGAAAAGACTGGCGTAAACCCTACCGTCGCGCCAAACGCTTCGACCGGACTTGCCGTAATCACGGGAGCTGCGGCTACTGTCGGGACAACCGGCTGCACCGGCACCGTCGGCATGATCCGCTGGGACTACGGGAAGTCAGGCGGGAACTAACTGAAAACGAAGCAACCTAATTAGACAAAATCAAGAAAGCGGTTATCCTGACAGGATGGCCGCTTTCTTCGTTTTATCCCTTAACATAATAGTCAATATGTAACAGGTTGCAAAATGACACAACAACCAAATATGTCCTCTGTAAAGCAGAACATTGTATCATCCCAACATTGAAGTATCTAAATAGATACCAGCATGAAAGACAAATGCTACATAGTGTTTATCTACAATGATAAGTAACCCCTTTAAATAGTCACGGGAAGAACATAGACACCAGTGCAAGAATCTGTTTTTCCAAATTCAGGTGTCAATTCGTTGAACTTTATGCTGCCAAACTTGACGTAATTTCTCTCGTTGCCTGCATTGATCGTTTCCTTCACTATAACGTGTTGTAAAGTTATTTTACCAACAGTTTTTCCCATCCACTCAAGATAAAAATCTTGAACACCTGTCTCGAAATTTACTGATAGGCACTTATTTTCAAGTAGATACCCAGAAAACTGGCCGTTACTTGTCCGCATACAATCTTCTGAAAACGGTTGCCATTTAGGTCGTAGTTCAGGGTCTGTAAGCCTAACTCTTGAATCCTGTGGTATCTGAGTATAAATCTTACTCCCACCGAGGTTGTAAAATATCCTAAGTTCCTTCTGGTTTCCTTCTGTCACAATTCCCTCTCGTGTGTTTTTGTCAATTAACACAAAGTTATAACTCGGCGGGGGGGAGGATGCGAGCATAGCTTTCTTACCATTTGCGTCTATTTCCTCCCCTTGTCTTTGGCATGAGGAAACTAACAGAACAAAACCTATCAAGCTGCTGAAGAATTTCATGACAAAGTTGTTAAGGGTGAATGTTAATAATAGCTTGTCGACCAAGGTTGAAGCCATTCCAGTTACTGTCGTGATAATAACCGTTACCATTAGCATCAAACCCCCAATTCATGTTCAGGTAGTAATCATCAAAACGATCGCATAGACGTTCAATAAAGTACCCATCACAGACCCATGCATGACCTACTGGATTGTTGTTCTGAAAACCAGCCAATAAGGTGGGTCTACCATTGTTTAACTCATTGACAAGTATGCTTCGAGTGTAGCTTCCTGGTGCGATGAACTGTGCTGCGCCATATTGAAAATTGTTTCGTAAAGCTGTCTCAGCTGCCTGATATGAAGTAACAGACTCATTACAGCCATAATTCATGTTTGTGGCCATACCAGCGTCTCTCATAAGAATTGCAGTAGCATTACTACCTGCATTGTTCACCATCCCTCCCCAATTATACCCCGCAGGATGGGACCAGTGACGCATTATTTGAGCCATAGCCGTAGCCACGCAACCTGTGAATGCCCGCTGATCACAACCACAACCGTCCCCCAAAACTGGACTCAGATCGTTGTAGCCACACCCTTGACCCCAAGCGGTGGTAAGCATAGGATTGATCCAGACTGGATATGTGTAGTTTGGGTCGTTACAAATCATTACTCTCGCTCCTTTCGTATCATCGGAGGTAGTGGTAACACCGAGCGTCTTCCAACGGTGAGCTATATCTCCTTCATCCTCTAATCTTCCATCAGAATCAATGAGAGACTTTAACTTTATACGTGTATGATTGACCCAACCTTCGAGTGGACCCGAAACAGTCTTCATGTCAAAGCTTCCTTTATCCGATCTAGCCAGAACAGGGTAGTATCTCTTTGTCGCGGAAAGAACCATAAAGCCACCACCCTCGTAATTGAAGAGGTAAAAAACTACTGTTCCTTTCTCACTAACCACATCAGACTTCATCACCCTTCTCGGTTCAGGATTTTTTTCTCGTCCACCTGCAGTACTTTGGTCTCGATCTTCCTTCAACAAAAAAGTGTTGGCTACTTGCGTTGCTTCCAAAAGAGTAACCATTTTATTTGATTCTTCTTTTGCTTCGAGTAATAATTCTGTTGAGTTTTCTTGGCAACTTACCAAAATCAACAGAGCAGTAGTTACAGTAATCTGACTCAGCAACGCCGAACGAAAATTAAAGGGCCTATTCATAGTAGTTACATATTTATGTCTGTAGGATACTCTCAACTAAGTTATTAAGAGTATTCAAAGTTATAATATAATTCTTAATAGCTACTGAATACCTTTCACTAATTTTAAAGTAAATACTAGTGAAAGGTATTCAACAGCTATTGATCACCAAAATTCATTGTTTTGTATAGTAATCGTTAACTGCTGCTCTAATCCCATTTAGTCAATTCAATATGGACGGAATGGATACTAAGAACTCCTGTTTTCTATACTCTCCATGTGAGACCCTAAGTGCCGATGAACCGTTGGAAGGAGGAGGCGCAAATATTACTGCAATTACAATTATATAATCAAGGAGTGTGGTACCGGTCGTACAGACTCTTCCCTGCGGGCTGGCTCTTCACCCAATTCGTAAACTCCCGCACCGCTTGGGTTTCCTGTTGGGCTTGGGCGATCCTTTCCGCCTGACGCTGGCTCTGGTAGTTCACTAAAATAACCATCAGCACGATCATCAACCCCACCGTCAGCGCCGATTGCCACGAGGTGAAGCCAATGTGATGCGCGTACTCGTCGGCCTTGCGTTTGCTAGCCCCCTCGATCCGGGTGGCGCCCGTAGCCGTGGCCTGCTCGATGCGCCGGGCGGCTGCGTCCCCGGCGGCTTTGATCTCGCCCGCCCCGGCGCTGGCTGCGGTCCGCAGCTGGTCCGTGTTGGGCAGGCCCGCCAGTAGGTGGGGCAACAGGGCCTGGGCAATCCGGTCGCTGTTGGGTGCGTAACGTACCCCGCTCTGGGCTTCGGCCAGCAACGTCTGCCACTCGGCCACCGTCGCGGCCTGGGGTCGCTGCTCCAGTTGGTCGAAGCGGGTGACGACGCCCTCCAGGGCCCGGCTGTGGCGGCTCAATTCGTCGGTGAGCCGTTGGATCGGGTCGTACCCGTCGGGGCCACCGCGCCGGGCGGCTACGGGGTCAGGGCCGGGCGGGGTGGTGGCGGGCAACTGGCCAGTCGACTGATTCAGGTTCTGTAGGAATTTGTTGGTGTTCATCGACCGAAGCCCTGGCTGATACGGGGCCTATTTTGGGGTGTCTGTTCAATTTTCTGTTGCTGGGCTATCTTTTCCTGCTCAGCCAGTTTGAGGGCTTCGGCGGCCTGTTTAAGGGCTAATTCGGCCTTCTGTTGCTCAGCGGCCTTCTGCTGATCGGCGATTCGCTGCCGGTCCCGCTCGGCCTGCGCGCTGGCCAGGGCCGTGTTTAGGCGTTGCGTGTCCTGCTGGCGAAACGCCTGACCCAACACCGCCCGTAAATCGTCCGTAAAGTCGATCTCCGGCGTTTTCTCTGTCAAGTGGGGTGTTAGGGCGGCCTTGGGCAGTTCGTGGCTCAGAGCGCGTTTATGGGCGTCTGCGGTGGCCTGCCGCTGCCATTCCGGCTTCGTGGCCGCGTCGCCGTGCTTCATGCCGTGCAAAAACCGGAACGATTCCGTCAGCTGACGGGCGTAACCAAACGACTGGTCGAACGCCTGCTCGGTGCGCTGGCTGAACCCGTTGCGCTCAAAACCGCCCTGCACCACGCCCTTGGTCGTGGCCCGGTGGTTGGTCAGCGGACTCAGGTGGTAGGGATTTTTGCGGGTGTGCTGGCCGCTCTGCTGCCCGGCCCGGTACGCGCTCAGATTCTCCGTCCGGCTTACGATCACGTGGATGTGCGTCTGATCGCCCGCCTTGGCCACGCCCTTGGCCTGCTCGCCCAACTGCACCGACCGGTCGCCGTGGGTGAAGTTGCGGCTGTGTTCGAGCTTGGCGAACCAGACCAAATCTTTGCTGGCGATGCCCTTGCCGAAATTCTGGGCGTACTGCTCCATCGCCGACCGCGTGAACGCCCGCAACTTCGCTGGGTCGCTGCCGATGTGGGCTAACTCAGCCTGGGAGGGCGCAAAAATGACCTGGTAGTACTTGGCGTCTTCCCGGCCTAAATTCTTCTTGTTGGCGTCGATTTCGGCCACCACCTGCGCCCCGGCTAACTCGACCTGGCCCCGGCTGAACCACTGGCCCACCTGCTCCTTTTCCAGGTACTCAACCAGTCCCCCACTGCTGCCGCTGCGGTTACCCGTGCCGCTCCCGCTCCCGGCGGGTATCTTGGTCATCATGGCTGGGCGGTGTTTTGCTGCTGAATCAGAGCGTCGGTTTGCTGGCGGTACTCGGGGCGTAGCGCGTTATCGACCAGGGCCGTGCGGAACGAGAGCCGCAGCAACGTTTGCACCGCTTCGACAACCCCCGTCAGCTGCTCTTCCAGTTGCTCGGCGTTGATGCCGGGCGGGGCCACCATGGCCACCGGCTCGTCGATCTGGGTCCGCAACGCCCGCACTTCGGACAGGATCGGCTTCAAAAGCTCCTTTTCCTGCTCCCTAATAAATCCAATCATCCGCTTATCCAGGGTGTCCACCTTCAAAGCCATTTTACGCAGGGCCACATCGGGCATATCGGCCTTGGGGTCGCGTGGGTCCGCTTTTGTGGCCGTGAAGTACTGCGCCATCACCGTAATTAAGTCCTTGTGGGACAACCCAAATGTCTTGCCCAATCGCTCTAGCTGGCGGTGGGTACCGGTGGTAATGGATAAGGTCTTGCGTTCGGTCATAACAGGGGAGAATAACGTTCTATTTAAGATTATATGCTGATAGTCAACGTATTACAGGATTTCTACTCACATAAAATAGAGCATTTACACCCCTATAATATATAATATATTGACTATCAAGCCCGTAGGGCGGGACGAACGGTATGCAGCAACGCGGAATAGCGTTCCGTCTCGCTCTTTACAAGACTGTATCACGCCCCCACTAACCGGATGGTTTCCCCTTCTGATGCAAGGTCAGGGAAAGATTTTACTTGGCCAAATCTGCCCCGGTTATCTCCTCGGTAGGCTGGTGTCGGGCTGGCCACCACTGCGGCCATTGGGGGAGTCAGGATGGGAAAGGGGATAGGGCGGTTGATCGGGTTTGGCTTGGTGGTGGAGTGGGTAAAGGACGAAAGGGATTAGTATTGGAATAGTGCAAAGCGTGAAACAGTGATTAACTATATTTGTAGTTCGCGCCCCCCTTCTCCCTTTCTAATTTTTGGTGTTTTTGTTTTTTTCTGTTTCGTCCTTCCCCCTTTGTCTCGCTCTGGTGTCAACCCGATGGGTTATCCACATTCCTAAAAGCCGTTTTTTTTGGCAACACAATCTTTGTGGTATTTGTAATACTTGTTTTATTTGAGACCCCTGTAACATGTTGATATTTAGTGAATTACAGGGCTGAAAGGAAACGTTTGATAAGCGAAAGGAAACGTTTGATAAGCGAAAGGAAACGTTTGATAAGCGAAAGGAAACGTTTGATAAGTCCAAAGGAAACGTTTGATAAGCGAAAAGAAACGTTTTACGACAACTGTTTATTTTATTTGTTATTTTTGAATCAAAGACTTGAAAATCAATGGAATCTACTGTACAGGTACGCCAGCATAATGCTATCACGAATGCCCGATACGAGTATTCTGAGATGCAGCTTGACATCTTTCTCTTCCTCCTTTCCAAATTGCGCAAGAACCAGGCGGATGGAACCTATGAGGTATCGGTGCCTGAAATGGCAGGATTGACAGGGAAAAAGTATAACTACCAACAACTCCGGCTGGCCACCCAAGGGATGGGTAGCCGGATGTTCGAGGTTCCTGACGAAACCGATAAGAAGGGGCGCAAGGTGTGGCGGCAGATGTGGATGTTTAGCCGGATCGACTACGTGGAGGGGACTGGCATTATTGAGATTGAGTTTACGCCTGCTATTCAACCCTATCTGTTCGATCTCAAAAGCACATTTACCACCTTTGAGTTACTGGCGGCTCTGCGACTGGGCAGTAAACACGCCAAACGGGTTTATACCATCTGCAGCCAATGGAAGGACAAAGGCACCACCCCAAAATACGAAATTGAGGAATTGAAGCGGATGATCGGACTGCTTGATGAGAAGGGTAACGAGGAGTACACGAAAGTGTCGATGTTTAAAAGCAGAGTATTAGACATCGCCGTAAGACAAATTAACGAACACACAGATTTGGAGATTGGGTACTCGCTGACCAAGAAGGGCCGCAGCTTCAAATACATCGCCTTCACAGTGAAAACACAGCCACTGGACATGGCCCTGCCGGTGGCCAGCGAGCCGACCAGACTGGGGCAGGCTCCGGCGGGCGTTGCCGACGGGCATTATCAAAACGCCCGGCTACTACTCGAAAAATGGAATATCAAACGCGCTGATGTCGTCAACCAGATCATGAGTTCAGCCCATCTGATCCAGGAAGTCAATAAGTTTGCCTACGAACTGAGTACGGGCAAAGTCAAGGTTGAAAAAAACGTGGCGGGCTACCTGCTTACGCGGCTGGGCCTGAAAGCAACGAAGAGGAAGAGCGACACCTAAGATATTCACTTCAAAACAGGGGTAGCTAACAAGTTTCGGGTAAATCCGCCACGAGAAGCCTGTAAACCTCTGTCTGTTAATGCGTTATTAAATTTTAACTACCCTTTTCGCCGGTATTTCAGCAAAAGGGCTGAATTAGGCTGAATCAATCATCAGAATGAGGGCTGACTGCTGTGTTTTTTGACCGGCTTTGCTCTTAACGTAGATTATGGCCATAAAACCATCAACATTGATTGCATTTACAGACACCTAATCAGCATAGGTATTGACTGTTGAAAACGACCGATAAAAGCATAGATTATCCTGTAACTGTCTGACTGAAAAACGATTAACCTTTCTACGTGGCGGATTTACCCGAAACGTGCTAACTACCCCAAAACAGTTAACGGAGCAGACAGATAAATAACTAATAAGGGTATTTCGCGAATATCTTTAATTATTTAGTTGAATATTACAACCATTATTCTTAGCATTGGGTCAGTAACAAGGGCAGTCTCTTAGATTCTTGCTGTGATGATCGTATTGTTAGTCAATGTGCGCTGCTTGATGTAGACAACATTCGTTCACGACCGACTGGCGGCTAACTGTACTTTCCTCTTATTTTCATCAGGTCAAACTTTAATCAACACATGAAGCGAATCTACATAAGCGTCTTTTTCGCACTACTTCCTTGTCTGGTCTTAGCACAGAATCAGCTCAAGTGGGACTACCCGGTCAAGCCGGGCACTGAAGCATGGAAAGCACTTAAGAATCCTGCCGAACGGCAAGCGGCCTGTCAGGTCGATGTCTCAGTTTTGAAGTCACTCCCGACTGAGGATCTGATTTACATCTGCATGGAACATCCTTTCTTCTCTAGTTATGTTGTTTACGATAGTCCAACTGAAGGTCTCCAATGGTCGGTTGGCGAGTTTAATGGCTACAGTGAGTTGATCTCCCGACCGGATGCCATGAAGTCGTTAGCTGAAGTATATCAGAAAGAGGACTTCGGCAAGATAAAAACCTTGGCTGACAGTGTTCAGATGGGGTCTTACTCGCTAAAATGGATCGGTCTAGAACTAGTGATGGCCAACGACCAACTGATCAACCAGTTATCAGCTCAAGAGAAAGTCAAATTCTTAAAAGAGTATTATGACAAATACTTGGAGAAACAACAGTACAAAGAAATATTCGGGGTAATTGCCAAAGCAACCACAGCCCTGACATCTCAGAAGGTGCTTAAATCGTTGAACCATAGATCACTGAAGGACACTGCTAAATGGGAGAGTGCTGACCTGTTCGAGAAGAAGCTGATCATTCGCGAAGAAGGTTTGCTTGACGACCTAATAGCCAACTTAGCCGATTTTGTGCAAAAAAATTAGTTCGTTTCATCGTCTCATAACCTTATAAAAAATGACTGCTATACTATGTCGAATCAGTAATAGCCTTTCGCTAAGCTTGCCTTCAACAGTCCTCCTGCTTAGCAGTTTGGTGTTTTTTCTTTCCTGTGAACAGGCCAGTTTGAAGACGGATGACATCAAGGATGAACCAACGATGATCAAGTGTTTTTCAAAAGCCTCTCTTCAAGACACACCTTGGGTCCGGGATCAATTGGTCCTGTTTCGACGTCCTAAAAGCGGTTCCTTGCGAGTCGTCGTTTTTTCCTACCAGAATGAGCAATACCTCGCTTTTGGAAACGGTTTCGTCTCTTCGCCAGCAAGCTATGTCTTTAACTGTTCGGGTGTTAATCTACCCACTCTGAAAATTGGTTATAATCAATTTTCAGATCAAGCGAAAGAAGTTGAAGTGTTATTAGAAGAAATCCATTAAACGTATGAAGCACTTTATCTCACCTCTCTTGTTCCTGACGATTATTCAGGTAACTCAGGCGCAGATTTACACACCTAATAACATACAGGTGCCTGCCTCTGCACTGTTTACGTACTCCAGTTCGGTGTACACCGACTCGCAACTTCAGTCTAATCAGAATAGCATTCAGAATGGCACGTTTGGAAGTAGTTGCGTGGTCGTGTCTGGCTACTCTAGAAACTACAATTGTCACGGATACGCTTGGCACGTATCAACAGGTGGCTCACAAGTAGCAATTGATCAACCAAATGCTGGTGGCGTTGACTACTACACCAGTGGTAGTAGTCCAAGTTATTCACAGACCAGCTACAACGGTAGTCAAGGCGGCCTGCGAGTCCGGTGGACAGGAGATCACTCAGCGATCACCACCTATCCCGGTCTCTATACCTCGAAGTGGGGACCCGGTTCACTGGTAAGACACAATGCAACGGACGTGCCTAGTGGATACGGTAGTCCCAGCACGTATTGGACTTGTAACTACACGCCCCCGTTGATCAGTGTGCATCTGGACTACAATCAGGTATCGAACAGTTTTATCCCACTTAACTACGGGAATCACAATATGCTAATTACTTGGGGGTTAGCCCCTGACACTGGACCAATCTGGGGTTCAACGGCGGCCAGTACCACTATCAATAGCCAATCAGGAGGGTCTGTCAACTTCACTTTTTCAGCCCCAAGCAACAATGGAGGACTATCAATCCAGTTTTGCGGCACTTACCGCCATTCATTTACTTTTTACAAGCCGAGTGGTGGGCGGATGGGCGTGTTTCCCAACCCAGCTCAGGACGAAACAACGGTGGTCATGAGGGATAATGACAATCGGGGCGATCTGACAGCTGTCAACTTAGATGAGCAGATTAACAAGATGGTGCGGCTTCAGCTCGTCAATGAAAAAAATGAGGTCATTGGCGACTACTCGACGGCCAACAAAGGCAATCGTAATACCATCAAGTTGGGTGAATATCCGAAAGGGACCTACTACCTAAAAGCGACGTTTGCCGACGGATCGAACGAGACAAAACGGGTAATCGTCCAACACTGATTAGACAAAACAAAGAGATCAACCATCCTGTTGGGCTGTCCGGCTTCTTCGTTTTATCCCTTAACATAACAACCATTATAAAACACCCCTCGGAATAACACAACGCCCGGCCCCCTTTTATCAAGGGCCGGGCGTTGCACTTTTCTGCGTTTAGCGGTTGTAATATTGGTCATACAACCGCTTCCCCTCCGGTTGAGTCTTTACCCAATTGGTAAATTCTCGCACAGCCTGGGTCTCCTGTTGCGCCTGAGTAATCTGCTTCGTCTGCTCTCGGCTCTGGTAGCCCACCAAATAGATCATCAGCCCGATCAGCGAACCCACCGCCAGGGCCGACTTCCACGAGTTGAACCCGATGAAGCCCGCGTACTCGTCGGCCTTACGTTTGCTGGCACCCTCGATCCGGGTAGCACCCGTGGCCGTGGCCTGCTCGATGCGCCGGGCGGCTGCGTCCCCGGCGGCTTTGATCTCGCTGGCTCCGGCACCGGCTGCGGCTCGCAGCTGGTCCGTGTTAGGCAGGCCCGCCAGCAGGTGGGGTAACAGGGCCTGGGCAATCCGGTCGCTGTTGGGTGCGTAACGTACCCCGTTCTGGGCTTCGGCCAGCAACGTCTGCCACTCGGCCACCGTCGCGGCCTGGGGCCGCTGCTCCAGTTGGTCGAAGCGGGTGACGACGCCCTCCAGGGCCCCGCTGTGGCGGCTCAATTCGTCGGTGAGCCGTTGGATCGGGTCGTATCCGTCGGGGCTACCGCGCCGGGCGGCTACGGGGTCAGGGCCGGGCGGGGTGGTAGCGGGCAACTGGCCAGCCGACTGATTCAGGTTCTGCAAGAATTTGTTGGTGTTCATAGACCTAAGCCCCGGCTGATACGGGGCCTATTTTGGGGTGTCTGTTCAATTTTCTGCTGCTGGGCTATCTTTTCCCGCTCGGCCACTTTGAGGGCTTCGGCGGCCTGTTTAAGGGCTAATTCGGCCCTCTGCTGCTCAGCGGCCTTCTGCTGATCGGCGATCCGCTCCCGCTCGGCCTGCGCGCTGGCCAGGGCCTGACTCAGGCGTTGCGTGTCCTGCTGGCGAAACGCCTGACCCAGCACCGCCCGTAAATCGTCCGTAAAGTCGATCTCCGGCGTTTTCTCTGTTAAGTGGGGTGTTAGGGCGGTTTTGGGTAGTTCGTGCCGCTGGGCGCGTTCCTGGGCGGCTGCGGTGGCCTGTCGTTGCCATTCGGCTTTCGTGGCCGCGTCGCCGTGCTTCATCCCGTGCAAAAACCGGAACGATTCGGTCAACTCACGGGCGTAACCAAACGACTGGTCAAACGCCTGCTCGGTGCGCTGGCTGAACCCGTTGCGCTCAAAACCGCCCTGCACCACGCCTTTGGTCGTGGCCCGGTGGTTGGTCAGCGGACTCAGGTGGTAGGGATTTTTGCGGGCGTGCTGGCCGCTCTGCTGCCCGGCTTTGTACGTCCCCAGATTCTCCGTCCGGCTCACGATCACGTGGATGTGGGTCTGATCCCCCGCCTTGGCCACGCCCTTGGCCTGCTCCCCCAGCTGCACCGACCGGTCGCCGTGGCTGAATTGGCGGCTGTGTTCCAGCTTGGCGAACCAAACCAAATCCTTGCTTTCGATGCCCTTGCCGAAATTCTGGGCGTACTGTTCCATCGCCGACCGCGTGAACTCCCGCAACTTCGCCGGATCGCTGCCGATGTGGGCTAACTCAGCCTGGGAGGGTGCAAAGATGACCTGGTAATACTTGGCGTCCTCCCGACCTAAGTTCTTCTTGTTGGCGTCGATTTCGGCCACCACCTGCGCCCCGGCTAACTCGACCTGGCCCCGACTGAACCACTGGCCGACCTGCTCCTTTTCCAGGTACTCGACCAATCCCCCACTGCTGCCGCTGCGGTTGCCCGTGCCGCTCCCGCTCCCGGCGGGTATCTTGGTCATCATGGCCGGGTATTGGTTTGCTGGTGAATTAGGGCGTCGGTTTGCTGGCGGTACTCCGGGCGCAGCGCGTTATCGACCAGGGCCGTGCGGAACGAGAGCCGCAACAACGTTTGCACCGCTTCGACAACCCCCGTCAGCTGCTCTTCCAGCTGATCGGCGTCGATGCCGGGCGTGGCCACGGGGGCCACCGGCTCGTCGATCTGGGTCCGCAGCGCCCGCACTTCGGACAGGATCGGCTTCAAAAGCTCCTT
>Ga0136636_10001523_pt1 | contig 13593 bp, 14 predicted proteins | sample AntDrymUQ8522106_2_FD_104653 | JGI IMG/M metagenome (GOLD analysis project Ga0136636, IMG submission 104653) | Polar desert sand microbial communities from Dry Valleys, Antarctica - metaG UQ852 (21.06) | ecosystem: Environmental > Terrestrial > Soil > Desert | place: Antarctica: Dry Valley... | reverse complement strand
CTCTCGGCAAAATCCACCTTGACGCGAAAGCGCCGGGCAAACTCGGGGTCCGCTTCCTGCAGCACGTAATACTCTTCGGTGGCGCCAATCAGCACGATCTTGACGTTCAAGTCAATCGCCTCGGGCGCCAGCGACACGGTGGCCATAGGGGCAAACATTTGCATCGGCTCTTCAATCTGCAGGCGCCCGGTGCGCGAAAAACGCCGCAGCTTTTCCCACACCAGCTCGTCTGCCAGCAGATCGCGTACATGCAGCATCAAAAAGCCGCCGTGCGCTTTGTGCAGGCTGCCGGCGCGGATGCGTGAGAAATCAGTCAGCAGCACGTCTTCTTCGGCCTGGTACTCGATGCTGCCAAACAGGCTGTGGTACGAGGGGTTGTTCTCGTTGATCACCGGCGCACCCGTCTGTCCCTCGTTGTCCACCACCAGGTTCACCCGAAAGCGCGACAGCACCGTGGCCAGGTCTTCCAGACGGAGTTCTTCGTCAACCTCTGACACGCGGAAGACGTCCAGGTTGTCCAGTACGTCGTGCATCACCTGCTCCAGGTAGTTGCCGAGCTTCACCGAGTCCTTGATCTGCTTTTTCAGGCCCAGCCTGATCTCTTGCAACTCATGCTCCAGCAGCGGCTTGATGATCTGGCGCCGCAGGGCAGTCAGGCCCTCGTTCTTGATGCGCTCAATCGGGCGAATGATTTCGAGGTAGCGGGCAATCTCGGTCCGCAGTTCCTGCTCGGCCTGTTCAATCTGGGCACGACGGTCTTTCGGCAGGGAGCGTGCCTCGATTTCAGTCAGCGCGTTGCCTCCTGAGCCCAGCAGGGTAAACACCAGGTGCCCGTCTTCACGGTACAGCGCAAAGGATCTGGCCTCGGCAAAGGCGTCCAGCTCGGTATAGGCCTTGGTTTCTTCAACCTTGTAGGTTTTTTCAAGGTGCGCACTTTCGGCCTTGAAGTCTGGCCCGTCCAGACGCAGGGGGATTTCCTTTTGCAACGTCTTGCTCATTTGCGCCATGAGCTGGCGCAGCAGCTTGCCCTGGCCGGATGGCATGCGCAACGCGCGCGGCTTTTCTGGCGCATCAAAGTTGTGCAGGTAACACAGGTCGGGCGGCACCGCTCGGGTAGCGGCAACCTCTTGCATCAGTTGTTGCAACAGCGACGAGCGGCCGCTACCTACCTCGCCCAGCACAAACAGGTTGTAGTCGGGCTGGTCCATGGTCAGGCCAAACCGCGCTGCCGCTTGCGCCCGCGCCTGGCCAATCCAGGGCAGGGGTTGCAGCAGCAGCTCGGACGTGTCTTTGAATCCGAGCGACTCGGGGGCCAGGGTCAGGGCCAGGTCAGTGGGGGTCAAGTTGGCAAGGGTCATGGTGCGGCTCCAGATGGTGCGGCCTCCAGTTTTACCCAATTCGTGATGGATGTGTTGACATGACGCAAGCTTGTCACTTGCGATGCGTGCAGAGGGTGCAATAGGTGCGCTCTGACTATTCTTTGGTTACCCGTAAAAGGCTCGACTGCCGGTTTCTGCAGGGCTCGGCGAGTTGAGCGCCTGCGAACCAGTCAATGTCGTCTGGTCACTATGTGGGCTATCGCACTGACAGACGGCTTTGGATCAGGCAACATTTCCAACCTGGTTTGATCTGTGTTGATTTCAGGGCACAGTTTCACCTGAAAATTTACATGAAAATAGCTTCACGCTTTTATTTAATAAGCGTTAATAGCTATATTTTAAATAGCATGATAAAACCGCAAAGAACACAGACAAGGAAACTTTTATGCCCATGACCGTCGATATTCTCAAGGCCCGCATCCTGATCGTGGATGATCAGGCAGCCAACGTCCAGCTGCTGGAGCAGTTGCTGGCTGATGCCGGCTACACCGAGGTCACGGCCACTATGAACCCCACTGGGGTGTGTGCGATGCATCGCAAAAATCCCTTTGATGTGATTTTGCTCGACCTTCAAATGCCAGTCATGGATGGTTTTCAAGTGATGGAAGGGCTCAAGACAAACATCACCGATGACTACCTGCCAGTGATTGTGCTCACCGCCCAGCCCGGTCACAAGCTGCGCGCCTTAACCGCGGGTGCCAAAGATTTCATCAGCAAGCCGTTTGACCTGGTGGAGGTGAAGACCCGCATTCACAACATGCTTGAAGTGCGGCTGCTGTACAAAAAGCTGGCCGACTACAACAAGGTGCTCGAAGCCACGGTGGCTGAGCGCACTGCCGAGTTGCGCGAGAGCGAGGCGCGCTACCGCAGCCTGACCGAGCTGGCCTCAGACTGGTATTGGGAGCAGGACGAGGCCGGGAAATTCACCAAAGTCTCAGGCCCGGTGCTGGAAATGCTGGGCGTGCAGGTGGAGCCGCTGGGCGGCGAGGCGGTCACTGCGCTGGCCGATGGCTGGGACGAGGCCGAGCGCGACAAATTGCGCACCACCATTGCCAACCGGGAACCGTTTCTTGACTATGTGTTTCACCGTGTGGACGCGGACGGCAGCCAGCAAAGCTTTCAGGTCAGCGGGGAACCCATGTTCAACAGCCGCAGCCGTTTTGTTGGTTACCGGGGCATTGGTGTGGAACTCACGTCAAAGCTTAAGTGACAAACGGTAAGGCGCCCAGTGCGAGCAAACATTTGATAAATCGCATGTCTGCGCATCTCAGCAAGTGCAAAATAATTAATAAATCAGGGTGAACACACATGGCTTTACCGCAAACCACAAACACCAGTCCGACGCAAAACCATCTGCTGGCCGCCTTGCCAGCGCCAGACTTTGAGCAACTGGCCCCACATCTGGAACTGGTGCAACTGGCGCTGGGCCAGACCTTGTATGACCCTGGCACTCAAATGCGCTATGCGTTCTTTCCGACCACGTCGATCGTGTCCTTGCACTACGTGACCGAATCTGGCGCGTCGGCTGAAACGGCGGGTGTGGGCAATGAAGGCGTGGTGGGCATTGCGCTGTTCATGGGCGGCGACACCACGTCAAGCTCAGCAGTGGTTCAAACGGCGGGGCAGGCCTATCGGCTGGACCGCCATGTTTTGAAAGAGCAGTTTGACAAAGGTGGCGCATTGCAGCGTTTGCTGCTGCGCTACACCCAAGCCTTGATGACGCAAATGGCCCAAACCGCCACCTGCAACCGGTACCATTCTGTCGAGCAGCAACTGTGCCGTTGGCTGCTGCTGACGCAGGACCGCCTGCCAGATCGTGAATTGGTCATGACCCAGGAACTGGTGGCCAGCATGCTGGGCGTTCGCCGTGAAAGCGTGACCGATGCGGCCGGGCGCCTGCAAAGCCTGGGCTATATCCGTTACCGCCGCGGCCACATTGGTGTGCTGGACCGCGCCGGGTTGGAGTCCACCGCCTGCGAGTGCTATGGCGTGGTCAAAAAAGAGCTTGACCGCCTGCTCAGCGACGTGCGCTGAACAGCAGGCCCTGCGTCAATACCGGCGCGCAACGCCGTTGTCGATCTGCACCCGGTCACCCACGCGAATGTCATCCGCGCTGTTCTGAGTGATGGTCTGGTAAGTGCCGTTGTTCAGACGGATGTTGAGCTTGTAGGCGTTGACTTGCTGCGTGGCCTGGTTCTTCTCCATCTGGTTGCCGACATACGCGCCACCTGCAGCGCCCAGCACGGTTGCTGCTGTGTTGCCGGTACCGCCGCCAACCTGGTTACCAAGAATGCCACCGACCACGGCGCCAGCAATGGTGCCCGCACCAATGCCGCTGGTTGGCGCCACGTTTTGCTGCACCAATTCAATCGACTGCACCACGCCATACTGGGTGTACACGTTGGTGTTTTGAGGGTAGGTGGTAGCGGCTGGCGTGGCGGTGTTCATGTTGGCGCAGGCACCGAGTGCCAGCACGGCGACGAGACCGGCAACTGCCTTGAGTTTGTAGATGTGTGTCATGGTGTATTCCCCTTACTTTTTAATGCTCATATCATTGCTGACTTTGGTGACGCCTTCGACGCCACCGGTGATTTCAAGGGCGCGATCGATCTGCCCCTGATTGTTGACAAAGCCGCTTAGCTGGACTTCGCCGTTGCGTGTGACGACGGCGATGTCAGCGCTTTTCACGCCTTCATCAGCCATCAGCACCGATTTGACTCTGGTGGTGACCACCGCGTCGTCAACCTTGGTTCCGATGCTTGTGGGCGCCCCCTTGAGGCTGACTTTGTTGTCAATGGTCACCACACCGGGTACTGAGCGAGTCACAGCCACAGCATGATCAATTTGGGCCTGGCTGTCAACAAAACCGCTCAACATCACCTCACCTTTGCGAGTCTCCACCTTGATGTCAAAGCTTTTGATGTCAATGTTGTCCATCAGCGCCGCTTTGACGCGGGTGGTCAGCAGGCTGTCATCAATGACCGTGCCGACGGTGCTGGCGGTGCCCGGTGGGGTGATGGGGGGCTCGGGTTTGCTGCAACCGGCCAAATAAAAACTCAGCGCGCCCGCAAGCGCGAGGCTCAGGTTGTGTTGTCCAAAAGGGTACTTCATAGATTGGGTTCTCCGGGTCGTAAAGTCATTGTGTTAACTGTGAGCGCCTGCAGCCTTAACTTCTGTGCGCTAGCGAACATTGGCCAAGTGTTTGACGCGCACCCTGTGTGTGGCGGCGCACAGACCCGTGGCCGGGCTTGCCCTAGCCTTGGCCGCCTCATGAAACCAAACCCGACAGCGCCTGCATGGCACGACTACCGTTTGGTTCTGGCGCGTGTGGGCCGCAGTGCAGTCGGCCTGTTTGAGCAGGTTGACGCCATGTTGGCCTTTCTCGGCGAGACCGCGCTGGCGTTCGTGGGTTGGCTGTTCAACCCCGGGCGCATCCGCTGGCGCGTGGTGTTGTTTAACCTGCGAACGGCAGGCTTTGATGCACTGCCCATTGTGGGCTTGTTGTCTTTTTTATTGGGCGTGGTGGTGGCCTACCAGGGGGCAGACCAGCTCAGGCAGTACGGTGCCAATATTTTTGTGGCCGATCTGGTGGGTTTGTCAATGCTGCGCGAATTTGCGCCCTTGATCACGGCCATCATCGTGGCCGGGCGTTCTGGCTCGGCCTATGCCGCACAGATCGGCACCATGGCGGTCACCGAAGAAATTGATGCCTTGCGCACCATCGGCATTGAACCCCATGAGCTGCTGGTGCTGCCCAAAATTGTGGCGCTGGTGATTGCGCTGCCTTTGCTGACGGTGTTTGCCGATGTGCTGGGCGTGTTGGGCGGCATGGTGATGGCCAAGGCGCAGCTGGGGGTGGGGTTTGCTGAGTTTCTGGACCGCATGGCCAAGGCGGTCAGCATCACCTCCTACCTGGTAGGTATTGCCAAAGCGCCGGTGTTTGCCGCCATCATTGCGCTGGTGGGTTGTTTTCAGGGCTTTCGCACGCGGGGTGGTGCTGACAGCGTGGGGCGCCAGACCACACGCAGCGTGGTGCAGTCCATCTTTCTGGTGATCGTGGCCGATGCCTTGTTCTCCATCGCCTTCAGCGTGCTGGACCTCTGACATGGCGAACGCGTCACCCAGTGCAGTTGCCACCGAACTGGTGATTGACGTTCGGCAATTGTCAACCCGCTTTGGTGACCATGTGGTGCATCGTGACATCAATCTGCAGGTGCACCGTGCAGAAGTGTTTGCCATCATTGGCGGCAATGGCTCGGGCAAGTCGACGCTGCTGCGCGAGATGATTTTGCTGCACCAGCCCAGTTCAGGCAGCATCAAGGTGTTGGGGGTGGCCCTGAAAGGCCTGTCGCGGGAAGATGCGCTTGACCTGCGCCTGCGCTGGGGCGTGATGTTTCAGCATGGCGGCTTGTTTGGTTCGCTCACCGTACTGGAAAACATTGGCTTGCCGATGCGCGAGCACACCAAATTGAGCGACGCCGAGATCGACGACATCGCCGCAGCCAAGCTGGCGTTGACCGGTTTGAAGCCCGAGGTGGGCGCCCAGTACCCGGCGCAGCTCAGTGGCGGCATGATGAAACGCGCGTCACTGGCCAGAGCGCTGGCGCTTGACCCGGAGCTTCTTTTTCTGGATGAGCCCACCGCCGGGCTGGACCCGCAGAGCGCCGCTGGTGTGGATGAACTGGTGCTGCACCTGCGTGACCAGCTTGGTTTGACCATTGTGATGATTTCGCACGACCTGGATTTGCTGTGGCAAGTGACTGACCGGGTCGCCGTGTTGGGCGATGGCACCCTGCAGGCCGTGGGCAGCATGGCAGAACTTTCCCAATTGGACAACCCGCTGGTCAAGCCGTTTTTTGAAGGCGCGCGAGGCCGTGCCGCGCACACAGCGGCGCACCTCATCACCCAACCCAAGGAGTCATCATCGAAACCAAAGTGAACTATGCAGCCGTTGGGGCCTTTGTGCTGCTGCTCGGTGCGGCGCTGATTGCCGTGGTGCTGTGGCTGGCCTCTGGCGGTAACTGGCAAAAACAATACGACGTGTACCTGGCTGTTCTGGATGAATCAGTGGCCGGCCTGAACCTGAATGCGCCGGTGAAGTACAACGGGGTGGATGTGGGGAAAGTGCAGGACATTGAGCTCGACAGTGCCAACCCGCAGCGGGTGAACCTGTTATTTGCCATTGAACATGGCACGCCTATTCGTGAGGACACGGTGGCGGTGCTCAAAACGCAAGGGTTGACCGGCATTGCCTATGTGGAGCTCAGCGGCGGCGCTGCTGGCTCACTCGCACTTCAGGCCAGGGCTGGCAGCCGCTACCCGCAGATTCAAACCAAGCCGTCGCTGTCGGCCCGTCTGGAGAATGTGCTCACCAGTGTGCTGAGCAAACTTGACAGCACCTCAGATGGCATCAACGCCTTGCTCAGTGCAGAAAACCAGGTGGCTTTCAAAACCGCGCTGGCAGACATTGCTGCGGTGGCGCGTACGGTGGCCGCCCGTAAGGATGACATTGACCACGGCTTGACCCAAGCCGCAAAAACCTTTGAGAACACGGCAAAGGTCACTGCACAGCTGGAACCCGTGCTGGCGCGCATTGGTCGCAGCGCTGAAGCGATTGAAAAAATGGGTGTGGAAGTGGCGCGCACCAGTGTCAGCACGGGGCGCACCGTGGATACGGTGGGCGCCGACGTGAAACGCTTCAGTGTTGAGACCTTGCCCGAACTGGAGCGTTTGCTGGGTGAGTTGAGCACGCTGACCACCTCGCTGCGGCGCTTGAGTGATCAGACCGAGCGCGACCCACGGGGTTTGATTTTTGGCCGTCAACCGGTACCTGCTGGCCCCGGAGAAAAAGGAGTGTCACCATGAATGAATTGCCTAACGGCCACGGGTCGATCACTTCACGTTTGCGGCGCATCGCCATAGGCTTGGGCGCAGTGGCCCTGAGCGCTTGCAGCGCGCTGAGTCCCACTGCGACCCCGGCCACGGCTTTTTATGCACTGGACGGCGCGCCACAGCCAGCCGTGGTGGTCAGTATGGCCGCAGTCGCATCGCCGACAAGGACTTTGCTGATCAATCCTCCGCATGCAGCAGCTGGGTTTGACAGTTCGCGCATCATCTATTTGCGGGAACCCCACAAGCTTGACTATTTTGCGTTGAGCCAGTGGGTAGACCCACCTGCGCGCATGTTGGGGCCACTGTTGACCTCAGCCATCGAGCATACCGGCGCATTTCGGGCGGTGGTGCTGATGCCGGGGGCTGCCGCAGGTGAGGTGCGGCTCGATACCGACATCATTCGGCTGCAACATGAGTTTCAAACCCGACCGAGCCGGGTGCGGTTTACCCTGCGTGCGACGCTGGTGGACGACCGGACCCGCCAGGTGCTGGCCTGGCAAGAGTTTGATGCGGTTGAACCCGCCAACTCTGAGGATGCCTATGGCGGTGTATTGGCCGCCAACCGGGCGGTGCAAACCGTGGTGGACGAGCTGGCCCTGTTTGTGGCGGCTAAAGCAGGCGCCGCCAAAACTGTGCCAGCCACTCCTTGAGCTTGAACTCCAGCGGGCGATGGGCCCAGGCCTGCGGCTCTATACGAATGGATGAGGCCAGGTCCTTTTCAAACATGGCTTGCATTTGTGCGGCGAATTCACGGCCGATCACCACCGCGTTGACCTCGTCGTTGTCGAGAAAACTGCGCCAATCGAGGTTGGTGGAGCCCACAGTGGACCAGACGCCATCAACCACGGCAGTTTTTGAATGCAGCAGTTCGCCTTGGCGCTCGAAAATTTGCACACCGCCATTGAGCAAACTGGCGTAGTGGGCGCGTCCGGCGTGGAACACCAACTCGGAGTCGGAGTGGCTGGGCAGAATCAGCTTGACTTCTACACCGCGTCCCGCAGCCTGGTTCAGCGCGTTGAGCAATTGCGGGTCGGGCACGAAATATGCGTTGGTGAGGTGGACATGTTTTTCGGCGTTGCCGATGGCCGAGATCAGCGTCAGGTATATCAGGCTGTAGGGGTCGTCAGGCGTGCTGGCAATGGCGCGCACGATGTCTTTGCCCTGACGGGTCAACGTGGGGAAATACGTTTTTTCAGCCAATGCCGGGCCATGCTGCTTTTGCCAGGTTGCCATGAACGCTTTCTGGAATTCGGCCACCACCGGGCCTTCAATTTGCAGGTCGGTATCACGCCAGGCCACCGCGCTGCGGTCTGGCTTGCCAGGTCGCCTGATGACCGAGCCGGAGGAGTAGACGTTGCTGATGTTGATGCCGCCAAGGAAAACGCTGTTGCCGTCCACAATCAGCAGTTTGCGGTGATCCCGGTTGTTGATCAGCCAGGGGCCCTTGGCCTGCAGTGGGTTGATGGGATTGAATTCAAGTACCGCGATGCCGGCTTGCTTCAGTCGGTCAAAAAACGCCTTGGGCGTGTTGAAGCCTCCCACGCTGTCGTAGATCAGGTTGACTTGTACACCGCGCGCCTGGGCCGCCAGCAACAGGGTGGCAAACGCGTTCCCGGTGGCATCGTCTTCAATGATGTACGTCTCCATGTTGATATGGTTTTTGGCTTGGGCGATGGCGGCAAACATGGCAGCGTAGGTGGCTGTGCCATCTTGCAGCAGGGTAACCTTGTTGCCCATCGTCAGCGGGCTGTCGCTGATGGCTTGTTCCAGTGCCAGTTGTTTGTCCAGAATGTCGATGTCGCCTGACCTGCGTTTGAGTTCAGCCAGGATGGCTGCACTTTTCTGCGCGGACACCGGGCCACGTGCATTTTCAAACCGGGCGGCTTGCGCGCTGTGCCGTTCAATCAGTGCATCGGCGTCTGGCAGGGTGGCGCAGCCCGCCACACCCATGGCGAAAAACAGGAACAGCGCAGATGAACAAAGTGCTTTGAAGTTCATTTTTTACCTTGTAGCCATTCCACACAATCGCTGTCTTTGCCAGGCCCGGCATCAATCAACGGCAGCAGCGCCAACAACGGGTTGACCACACCCAAGGCCAACGCGCTTAACGCACGCACAGCCATCCGGCCCTTGTCAACCTGAACAATTGGCTTGGCAAAATTACCGCCAACGTGTATGGGGCTGCGTAAGGCCAATGGGCTGGTATTTTTGGTCTTTTGGGTCAAGGTCAAATCCAGCTTTTCCTGTGCCAGGTCAATGTTGCCAGTGCCCAGGAGCGTCGTCACCTGCGTGTCCAGCAATAGCGTATCGACGGTCATGGTACCGGCTTTGACGTCAAAATTGGCCACTGCGCAGCGCAGCTTGATTTGTTTGTCACCAGTCAGCGTCAGTCTAAATATTTCCCAGAGGTGCAGGCCCGCTTTTTCCATCATGAGCTGGCTGATTTCACCCCCAGACATCAGCAGCGACAGCTTGCCGTCGGCGTGGGCCAGCATGGTTCCCACCGAGTTGCCACTGCCGGCCAGGTTGGCTTGGCCACCGATCTGGCTGGCGCTGGCCTCGCCCCTTTGATCGGCCGGCAACAGTTTGGCCAGTGCCAGCCGCTTCATCTGCACCCGCGCCTTGGCCTGGATCTGATCATGTCGACCGTCCAGGGTGATCGCTGCATTCAGTTGCCCACCGGCCACGTCAAATCTCAAAGGGTCAAGCGTCAGTACCGAATCTTTCAGGCTCAAGTGGGTGCTGAGCGCCTCCAGCGGCATATAGCTGGCCTGGCGTAGCGACTTGGCGCTGAAGTCGACTTCGGCATCCACCGAGTCCCAGTTTTTGAATTTGAAGGGCAAGTCTGGAATCACGCGTTTGGATCTGGGGGTGACTGCCTCCGCTGGCCCCGTCAGCGTAACGGCTTGCTTGGCGGCCTGGACGCTACCCGTGCGCGCACCGATGACCGGGCCCAAGTCTTCCAGGGTGAGCTTGGTCGAGACCAAAGCGGCGGTTAACAACGGCCGTTTGCCGCCTGTTTTGAGCTGCCACCAGCCAGCCATGTCGCTGGTGCCAACGCGCCCTGTGAACGCGTCGTAACGCAGCACGTTGTCCTTGCGTACCAGATGCCCTTGCGCGACGTAGTCGCGCGTGGCTGGCAAAGCAATGCCAGTCAGTGTGAACAGCTGGTTCAGGTTGTCGCCGCTAACCGCCAGCTGCATGTCAATGGCGCTGAACTTCACCAGGCTTGTGATGTCGCCATCGGCTTGAATGCGCGTTTGGCCCACGGTGGCGTCAACTTTCAGGCCATAGGGTGTGCCCTCATCGCGCAGGGCCAGCACCGAGTCCCCCGCGCCTTTAGCCACGAGGGCCAGACCCTTGAACTTGCCTTTGGCGCTGAAATTCACCCCAAGGTCGCCGGTGCTGCCTGAGCCGGGTGAGACGGTTGAGAGTTCGGCGCGAATGCTGGTTTTTCCTGCCGTGTCGTCATACCCAACGACGCCGCGGTCAAGCGTCAGGCGCTCAATCAGGACGCGGGCGCTGTCATCTTGCTGGTTGGGGTCGAGCAGCCAGGTTTTTCGGCCGTCTGCGCCAAGCTCCAGAAACACAAGCGGCCGCACCAGATGGAGGTCGGTCATTGCCAGATTCTGAGCCAGCAGTTGCGGCAGGTGGATGGAAAAAGCCACCTGGTCAGCCGTCAGCATTTGAGGTTGTGCGGCCCACGCGGGGTTGGCAAAAGTGACGCTGTTGGCTTCAACACGTGGCCACGGCCAGCCCAAGGCCACATCCAGGTCACCTTTGATCTGCAGGACCCGTCCGGTCTGCTCGAACACCTTTTTTTCCAACGGAGCGCGCAACCAGTTCCAGCCAAAAATGGTGATGAACAAAATAGCCAGGATAACCAGAGCCAGCAACACACTGCCCGCCCATTTGAGCGTTCGCAAAATCATGGTGATATTGTCTAAGTAAAGTTTGATTGTGTTCGGTTTCAGCAACTCGCGTTGCAGGCTAAGGCAAAGGGGCCGTGGCTTCCGTGCGCCAACGCACTGACTGAATCGACTTAAACCTTGAGGATTGCTTTTTGACTCACTTTTAAGGTCCTTATGAACCACACGCAGATCGTCCGAAGTTTGGCGTTGGCACTGGCGTTGGCGGCTGGCAGCACGGCCTTTGCGCAGATCAATATCAATATTGTGATGGCCCCACCCGAGCCCATGTATGAGGTGGCACGCCCACTGCCAACCGGCTATGCGTGGGCGCCAGGTTACTGGGCCTGGAACAACGACCGCTACATCTGGGTGGGTGGGCGCACCATGTTGCAGCGCCCAGGCTACCGCTGGCAACCCGACAGCTGGGAGCAGCGCAATGGGAATTACTACCGTCAGGCGGGACATTGGGAGCGCGACCACTACGCGGCGCCCATCAAAGCTCCGAAGATGCAGAAATCCAAGCATGACAACGGTAAACATCATGACGGGAAAAAAGATAAAGGACGTAAATACCAACGCGATAACGGCCGTTGATTGGTGATGAAAGCATGATAGAGCCCCTGTTGCTGACGACAACGCAGGTCACAACGTTTGATGGTGACCGGCAGCTCAGCCGGGCGACGGGGTTCTTTTTTGAGCGTGAGCGCCGCCTTTACCTGGTGACAAACCGCCATGTGCTGTTTGACGAGCCAAGCGGTCACTTTCCGAATCGCATTGAAATCGATTTCCACACCGATTCCGAAGACCTCACGCAGTTTTCAGTGCTTTCGGTGCCGCTTTATCTGGACGGAGAATGCGTCTGGCATCAGGGGCGGGATGCGGCAGGTGACATTGATGTCGCTGTGCTTGAGCTGGACCGCACGGTTTTGCCTTCATCAGCTGTGTTCGAGTGTTTCACGCCGGTGCACCTGCAGTTTGCGTTGAACGAGATCGAGGTGGGTATGTCTTTGTTGCTGGTGGGTTATCCGCTCGGTTTTCAGGACACCCGGCACCATTTGCCAGTGGTTCGCCAAGCCCTGATTGCCTCTTCTTTTGGCGTGAGATTTCAGGGACAGGGCTACTTTTTGACCGATGCGCGAACGCACCGGGGCTCAAGTGGTGCACCTGTGGTGCTGCATGACACTTCCGTTGATTCGGGTTTGCCATGGAAGTTGCTCGGCGTGCACTCGGCCCGCATGGACATCGGTCCGCGTGACCGGCAACTTGACGACTCGTTGGGGTTGAACAGTGCCTGGTACGCGGATATTCTTTTGACACTTACCGCTAATGCGCCGCATGAGCTGGTCAGCTAAAAAAAGAAGCCCCGCGATCCGATAGGCGAATCCGGGGCAACAACCTTTAAAGCCAAGGTTTGGCGCAGCGTGAGCTGCTATTTCTTTGGAAACCAATCGTCGGTTGCTTTGCGTTCCCATTCGGTGACTTGTTTTTCAGCCTCATCTTTGGCCACGCCGTAGCGCTCCTGGATTTTGCCAGCGAGTTGGTCGCGGCGACCGGCAACCACATCAAAGTCGTCGTCGGTCAGTTTGCCCCATTGTTCTTTGGCTTTGCCGGTAACTTGTTTCCAGTTACCTTGAATTTGATCCCAGTTCATGGTATGTCCTTCACGTTATATGGATAAGTGCCCGCTTGAGTTCGACTCAAACTCAAGGACGGATGGCGATCTCGTTCTTGACGGACTTCACGTTTTTGACACCGCGTGCGATGTTTTCAGCCGCGCTCTTTTCAGTGGCATCCTTGGCAAAACCTGACAGCATCACAACGCCGTTCAGGGTTTCAACGCTGATAGATGTGGCGCTGACCAGTTTGCTCTCGGCCATACGGGCCTTGATGAGGGTCGTGATGCCTGTATCGTCAACGTAAGCGCCAACAGTTTCCTGGCCGCGAGTCACTGCGCAACCAGCGGTGGTGAGTAGAGCAACGGCCATCATGGCGGCGACGAGCGTGGTTTTAATTTGCATAATGAAACTCCAAAGGATATTGATGGTGAAAGCCCCACCACCGATGGGCGATTCGCTGGGCCTCTCCCAGTCGATGAGCCAACTTTAAAAGCTGGGCCCAGTTTCGTCCGTGCGCTGGCGCACTTAAGGCGAGGGGTGTTCGGCTTGTTGTGGCATCGGAATCACAAAGCAGGTTTGTGCAGCCAAGCCTGGCCAGTGCAGGGCCTGGCCAACTGTGAGCAATTGCGCACCCCACTGTGCGGTAGCTTCCAGGGCGATAGACGCACTGGCGCACATGAAAATGAAACGCATCACCCGTTGGTCGCGCACCAGCGTCATTTCTGCCTGTGGCCAGTGCGACGGCAGGCAGGGCGTGAAGGTCAGGGTTTGTGCCCGTTGATTCAGGCCGAAGAT
>Ga0136636_10001522_pt1 | contig 13596 bp, 13 predicted proteins | sample AntDrymUQ8522106_2_FD_104653 | JGI IMG/M metagenome (GOLD analysis project Ga0136636, IMG submission 104653) | Polar desert sand microbial communities from Dry Valleys, Antarctica - metaG UQ852 (21.06) | ecosystem: Environmental > Terrestrial > Soil > Desert | place: Antarctica: Dry Valley... | reverse complement strand
GCGCCGATGATAGTGAGCTTCCGCTCGCGAAAGTAGGTCACCGCCAGGCTCCCACATAACAAAGCCCCTTCTCTTCTCATGAGACGGGGCTTTGTCCGTCTACGAATGGATTTCCTTGGCTTATTACCCTTGAAATATCCGGTATAGGCCCCATCTCTCGATTCACGTTCGTTACGCTTTATTGGGAGTTTTACGCATGACCGAATCTGCTGCTACTAATCGCGAAACCCTGGGTTTCCAGGCTGAAGTCAAACAACTGCTGCATCTGATGATTCATTCCTTGTACAGCAACAAGGAAATTTTTCTACGTGAATTGGTTTCGAATGCCTCCGATGCTTGTGACAAACTTCGTTTTGAGGCGCTGAACAATAGTTCGCTCTATGGCGACGATTCGGATCTGAAGATTCGTATCTCCTTCAACAAGGCGGCGCGCACCGTTTCTATTTCCGACAATGGTATTGGTCTTTCCCGTGATGAAGCAGTAACGCATCTTGGAACCATTGCCAAATCGGGAACACGCGAGTTTTTCTCGGCGATGACGGGTGATCAGGCCAAGGATGCACACTTGATTGGCCAGTTTGGCGTGGGTTTTTATTCGTCTTTCATTATTGCCGACAAGGTTACTGTTACTTCCCGCCGCGCCGGTGTTGAAGCCAATCAGGCGGTTTGTTGGGAATCTGGCGGCGAAGGTGATTACACCGTTGAGATGGTTGAAAAAGCGAGCCGAGGCACGGATGTCGTCTTGCATCTGCGTGAAGGTGAGGATGAGTTCCTGGGTGGCTGGAAATTGAAGTCACTCATCCGCAAGTATTCCGATCACATCACGCTGCCCATCGTGATGAAGAAGGAAGACTGGAAGGATGGCGAGCAGGTGATGACCGAGGAAGACGAAACGGTCAATCAAGCGAGTGCGCTTTGGGTGCGCTCCAAGTCTGACATCACCGACGAGCAGTACAAGGAATTCTATAAGCACGTTTCTCATGATTTTGAAGACCCATTGGCTTGGTCGCACGCGCGTGTTGAGGGCAAGCAGGAATACACCCAACTGCTTTATATTCCGGCGCGCGCTCCATTTGATCTGTGGGATCGCAATGCTCGCCACGGCATCAAGCTTTATGTGCGGCGTGTATTCATCATGGACGATGCTGAACAGCTGATGCCGCTCTACATGCGCTTCGTACGTGGCGTCGTTGATTCCAGTGATTTGCCGCTCAATGTGTCGCGTGAAATCCTGCAGCAGAGCAAGGATATCGATGGCATTCGCAGTGGTTGCACGCGCAAAGTTCTGTCGATGCTTGAAGACCTGGCTGAGAACGATAAGGAGAAATACACCAAGTTCTGGGAAGCTTTTGGTGCTGTGCTCAAGGAAGGTGTCGGTGAGGATCATGCTAACAAGGAGAGGATTGCCGGCCTGATTCGTTTTGCCTCGACACTTGCGAATACGGTGGATCAAACCGTTTCGTTGGCCGAGTACATTGCGCGCATGAAAGAAGGCCAGGAAAAAATCTATTTTGTTACCGCTGATACCTTTAACTCAGCCAAGAACAGTCCGCATCTGGAGATTTTCCGTAAGAAGGGAATTGAAGTCCTGCTGCTTTCGGATCGGGTTGATGAGTGGGTGGTTGGTCATCTGACAGAGTTTGCGGGTAAGCAAATGCAGTCAGTTGCCAAGGGTGGACTCGATCTCGGATCGCTCGAAGATGAGGCTGAAAAGCAGGAAGCTGAGAAGGCGGCTGATGAGTACAAGGAGTTGCTGGAAAAGGTGAAGGCATCTCTTGGTGACAAGGTTAAAGATGTTCGTGTCACCTACCGATTGACCGACTCGCCGTCTTGTCTAGTCTCTGACGAGCATGACCCATCGGGAAATCTTGCCCGCCTGATGAAGGCAGCTGGACAGCAGGCCCCTAATGTTAAGCCGATTCTTGAAATCAACCCGCATCATCCGGCGGTCATGCGTCTGAAATATGAGGAAAGCCGTTTTGATGATTGGGCTGCGCTGCTTTTTGAACAGGCACTGTTGGCTGAAGGTGGCCAGCTTGATGATCCTGCTGGCTTCGTCAAGCGCATCAATGACTTGATGATGGCGTTGTCGACTAAGTAAGCACTATGTTTCAGCGCAGGTCGCTTGCTGCGGTCAACGGTTGAAAATTGGCGAAAATGAAAATGGGGCATTTTGCCCCGTTTTCTTTGCGGCCATTCCTTTGGCACAATGCCACTATGAACCCTGACGACCTGTTATTACTTGTTAGCCGCAACATGCCGTATGGCAAATATAAAGGGCGTCTGATTGCCGATTTGCCCGGCAATTATCTAAACTGGTTTGCCCGCCAAGGTTTTCCGGACGGTGAGATTGGCCGTTTGCTGGCACTGATGCAGGAACTTGATCACAACGGGTTGTCGTCACTGCTCGATGCGTTGCGCCGAGGTTGATGCGGCGACGTAACTGATAAAAAAACCGGTTGCTGCGGTCAACCGGTTCAGGAAGCAAAAACCAGCGTCGGTTTTATTTGGCGTTGAACTGCTCGCGCAGGCAGGCTTTATGTTCCGGGCCAAGTTTGTCTTTGCAGGCTTCCCGCGCTTTTTGGTGCAGATCGCAACGTTTCGGGTCGCCGGCCTTACTGCAGTCAACCGGTGGCATTTTCTGCTGAACGCACTGACGGAAAGCTGGACCGGACTGATCCCGGCATGCTTTATAGACCTGCTTACGCGCTTCGCATTGTTGCGGGTTGGCCGACTTGCTGCAATCAAAGTTTTGCCTCTGATCACCCATGCATTGACGGCGGTCCGGGCCGGCTTTTTCTTTGCAGGCTTCGCGAGCCTGAGCACGAGCCTGTTGATGTGCCTTGCAAGCCTCTGGGTTAGGTGATTGCGCACAGTCGCGCGGGGTGCGCTGGTATGCCCTGTTCATGCCCGGTGACATGCCAGATCCCTTAGGTTGGCCCATCCCTGGCCCCATTCCATTCATCCCTTGTCCGCCCATTGTCGGTTCGGCTTGCGCCATCGCTGGTGCGGAGAAAAGCGCGGCGAGCAGCGTGCCCGTAATCATCAATAGTCGAGTGTTCATTTGTATCTCCTTGTTGTTGGTTCGCTTTAATTTTAGGTGTTCCTAATGGCTATTGCGGGCGTACTTGTAAAAGAGTGCAAACGGATTGCGGGATGCTTACAAAGCGTTACGAATGCCATGATATATTTCCCGATATGAGTGAAAACAAAGTGCACGAGCATCGCCTGACAATTTCAGAAGTGCTTGAATGGATGGTCGCTGATGGTTTGGTCGAGCCGGCCGTGGCTGAGGCCCTGAAGGCGGAACGGCGACTGCATGGCGGCAAGGTACATCCCCTGATCGTGCTGGCGGATCAGAAGTGGCGCACGCTCAAGCCGCCGGTTCGGCTACTCTCGCTTGAATATCTGACTGAGTGGTTGGCCGCAAAGACCTCACTCGACTATTTGCATATTGACCCACTGAAGATTGATTTCACTGGGGTGGCCGAGGTGATGTCGAGTGCCTACGCGGCGCGCTTCAGCATACTTCCGGTGGAGGTTAATACGCGCGAAGTCGTGGTCGCCACCGCTGAGCCTTTCCTGCGCGCCTGGATCGAGGATATCAAGCCGATACTGCGCAAGGAAATCCGCCTGGTGATGGCAAATCCGGAGGATATTGAGCGCTATCTAGTTGAGTTTTTCAATCTTGCCAAGTCGGTAAAAAAAGCGGCGGCCAAGGGGGAAATCAGCTCCGGTCTCTCCAGCTTTGAGCAACTGGTGGAACTGGGCAAGGTCAATAAGCAGTTCGATGCCAATGACCAGCATATTGTTCATATTGTCGATTGGTTGTGGCAATACGCCTTCGATCAGCGGGCTTCCGATATTCATATTGAACCACGCCGGGATATGGGGATTGTCCGTTTCCGCATTGATGGGGTGTTGCATCAGGTCTATCAGATACCAATGACCGTCATGGTCGCGATGACCAGTCGTATCAAGCTGTTGGGACGGATGGACGTGATTGAGAAGCGTCGGCCGCAGGATGGTCGGGTCAAGACGCGGACTCCGGCAGGTCGTGAGGTTGAGCTGCGCTTATCAACACTGCCGACAGCTTTTGGTGAAAAACTGGTGATGCGGATTTTCGACCCGGAAGTACTGGTGCGCGATCTGCGTTCTCTGGGTTTTTCCGAGGAAGACCAGACGCGCTGGAAACAGATGACCAAATCGCCGAATGGCATCATTCTGGTAACCGGTCCGACAGGCTCAGGCAAGACGACAACGCTTTACACCACGCTGAAACAACTGGCGACGCCGGAAGTTAACGTGTGCACCATTGAAGACCCAATCGAAATGGTCGAGTCTACTTTTAATCAGATGCAGGTGCAGCACAGCATCAATATCGGCTTCGTCGATGGTATTCGCGCCTTGATGCGGCAGGATCCGGATATTGTGATGATCGGTGAAATTCGCGATCTGGAAACCGCAGAAATGGCGATTCAGGCGGCCTTGACCGGACACTTGGTGCTGTCCACGCTGCACACCAATGACGCACCTTCGGCGATTACCCGCTTGCTCGATCTTGGTGTGCCGGCTTATCTGATTAATTCGACGCTACTTGGCGTCATGGCACAGCGTCTGGTCCGCACACTTTGCCCGCATTGCAAAAAAGCGGTGCCGACGACGGAAGCCCAGCGCGCTTCGTGGCACGGGCTGGTCGCGCCGTGGAAGTCGGGCGAACCGGCGCAGATGTATGAGCCGGTTGGCTGTCTGGAGTGCCGAATGACCGGCTATACCGGGCGGGTGGGTATATATGAAATCCTCGTCAACTCGGTCGAGATACGCAAGCTGATCAAGCCGCTGACCGATATTCCCAAGGTTCGCGAACAGGCCTATCGCGAGGGAATGCGCCCGCTGCGCATTTCCGGCGCTTTGAAGGTGGCGCAAGGAACGACCTCGTTGGAGGAGGTTATCAAGGTGGCACCGCCGGCTGATGAGGGTTGATCGCGCTCGGCGCTAATCAAAACAGGCTGGCTTTGCGGCGGACGGCATCGACATAGGCCATGGCATCCATCGGCTTGCCTTCACGCTGGCCGCGCCAGATCGTTTCACCTAAGCATTCGAGTAACACGTGTTCGGCATCGTGCGGGTCCATGCGCGACCGCAAGCTTTCGAAAGCGCCGCGAATGCCCGGCGGCTGGTCGATGCTGACTTGTTCGTAAATCGCCAGGTGGAGCGAGAGATGCAAGAAGGGGTTCATTTCTCCACCTTCCGGCTTCCATTCCTTTTCCAATGCACCGGCCGAATCGGCTAGCAGGGCATGGTATTCCGGATGGCGGACGGCGAGATCGGCGGCGGTAACTTCGGCACCAACCAGCGGCAGGCGTTCGATGTGTTTTTTCCAGGCGGCACAAAAAAACTGGCGGACCTGATCGCGTGAAGGACTAAACATGAGTGCTTTCAAAAAGTAGGGTGATGACTGAATTTTGAAACAGGCAATTCTGCCCGGCGACCGGCGCAATCTGACCGCTGCCGTAGGCGCCGAGTAGCGGCAAGCCAGGAAACTGTTCGCGGAAGGCGAGCAGGTCGTGATCGTCGTCGCCATAGAACAGCGGGCCGCGACCGATGCAGGAAAACATCAGGGCGAAATTTGGCGTTTTTTTGCGGTCGACCGCAGCAAGCAGCGAGTCGCGCATATCCTGCTCGGCAGACATGGGCTGGCGGATTGCCCAGGTGATTTCTTCCCCGGCTTCAAGCGGCGCGGCCATGGTCAGCGAGCCATCGGCATTGGCCGAGATTATGGCGATGCCGGGCGTACCCGGTTGGCGCTGCGCGGCGACATGGTGTAAAGGCGGATGCTGGCGCAATGCTGCGGGTAAACTTCGGCGGAGGCTCTCTAGCGCACTGTGCCCGCCGATACGAAATAATTCGTAACTTTTGGACTTTTCCACCGGTTGCGCTTTGCCCAGACGGTGCAGGCCGGTCGAGATGGCCAGGCTCGTTTGCAGGCCGGGCAGACGTGTTTCGCTGTTGCCGAGCGGGGTTTGCCGACCATGCGCCCAAGTGGCGGCGTTGCTGTCGAGCAGGCCGGCCCGCGCAGGGCCGGTTTGCCATTCCTGCGGCAAGGTGCTGTGGCCGGTGAAAGAAAAGATTAGTTCGTCGTTTGTAAATTCGTCGTTTGTGCTTTGGTCGGTGGCTTCGCGGTCAAAAACCAGAGCCGCTGCCGCCGGTTGGTCGATTTGCCAGCTGCGTTCGGTAAATAGTCCGTTTGCTGTGCCCCCGCAAACCTGAGTCGTGCCAGCGCTGCGTGCCGCCGCAAGAATAGCTGCTTGAGGATGCCGGCTGAATTCGCGGCTAAGTAACAGAATGACCTGCTCGGCGCGGATCAAGCCGGCTTCGGCCAGTGCCGAACTGACTGCCGCTGCCGCCAGTTCCGGGCCCGGCTGTAAGCCCGAGACGAGACTGCTTGCCACTTTCATAGTGTCTTCCCCTTGAACGTGCAGAGATCGGCCACGACGCAACGCTCGCACTCCGGCTTGCGCGCCTTGCAGATGTAGCGGCCGTGGAGAATTAGCCAGTGGTGCGCATCCTTCTTGAATTCGTCGGGCGTGGCGCGGAGTAATTTTTGCTCGACCTCGACCACGGTTTTGCCGGGTGCGAGGCCGGTCCGGTTGCCGAGGCGGAAAATGTGCGTGTCGACGGCGATGGTTGGCTGGCCAAAGGCAGTATTGAGCACGACATTGGCTGTTTTGCGCCCGACACCGGGCAGGGCTTCGAGGCTGGTGCGGTCATCGGGTACCGTGCCGCCATGCTGTTCCAGCAGAATGTGGCAGGTGGCAATAACGTTCTTGGCCTTGGTGCGATAAAGGCCGATCGTCTTGATGTATTCGCTTAGTCCTTCAACGCCCAGAGCAAGCATTTTTTCCGGCGTTGGTGCAATCGGGAAAAGGCGGGCGCTTGCTTTGTTCACACCTACATCCGTTGCCTGTGCCGAAAGAATTACCGCGATCAGCAGTTGAAAAGGGGTTTCATAGTTCAACTCAGTCGTCGGTGCCGGATTGGCGGCACGAAGGCGGGCGTAGAACTGCGCTATATCAGCTTTTTTCACAGATTTTCAGGGTTGATGGGTTGTCAGGCGAAGGAGAATACGCGATATTGCAAAAAAGAAATTTTACCTGACAGAGAAGGATGATGGTCACGATGCCGCTGACACCTCACGCTGACCGAATCGCTCTGGCCCAATTGATTGATGGGAATCCTGTTGCGACCATCGTGATCGACGCGCAGCATCGCGTTATGCACTGGAACCGGGCTTGCGCTCAGTTGACCGGTGTCCCAGCCGAGAAAATTATCGGCACACGGGAGCAATGGCGGGCTTTTTATAGTGATCCCCGACCGATTATGGCGGACTTGATCGTTGATGGCGCACTGGAAGCTGCGGTCGACCAGTTTTATCACGGAAAATTTCGCCGTTCCGAACTGATTGACGGGGCTTTCGAGGCGGAAGATTTTTTCCCGGCTTTCGGCCAAGGTGGGCGCTGGCTGTTTTTTACCGCTGCGGCGATCCGCAATGCGGTCGGCGAAGTCATTGGCGCGATTGAAACACTGCAGGATGTGACCCAGCGCTATCGTGCCGAAGCGGCGTTGCGTGAGAGTGAGGAACGTTATCGCCAGTTGAGTCTGACTGACTCGCTGACCGGACTGTTCAATTCGCGTCACCTGCACCAGCAATTGCACAGCGAACTGGAGCGGGCCAATCGCTACCAGCGACCACTTTCCATGCTGACGCTTGATTGTGACAACTTCAAAGGCATTAACGACAACTTTGGCCATCCGGAAGGTGACAAAGTCCTGCAAGCGCTGGCCGCTGCCATCACGCGCTGCTTGCGTGCTACCGACATTGGTTTTCGTTATGGTGGTGAAGAGTTTGTCCTGCTCTTGCCGGAAACCGCCGCTGAAGCTGCCCATACCTTGGCCGAGCGCTTGCGCTGCGTATTTGCTGATCAGGCAGTTATTTCTGCGGCAGGGCAATCGATTCGGTGCACGGTGAGTATAGGCGTCGCCGAGTCTCACCCCGGTGAATCCGAAAATTCGTTTATGCGGCGGGCCGATGACGCTTGTTATGAGGCAAAGCGGCGCGGCAAAAACTGCGTCTTCATTGCCCCGTTCCCGGCCTGAGAGAGCGTTCCCGGCCATCGGTTTGCCGGCTAATTGATCGACCGGTAACTCTGCTACTGATATTTAGTACGGCTACGCTGGCGTGATCGGGATAACATTTTTGCTTTTTGGTATGGCTGATCGGGCGCGTAATTGGCCACAGCCGCCGTCAATATCCTGGCCGGCAGAGTTGCGCAGCTTGGTCAGAATCCGCCGTTGATGCAGGCCCTTGGCCAGCGCTCTGGCCCGTTCGGTGGATGGCCGCTTGAAACCGAGATCATCAATGGTGTTGTAGGGGATCAGGTTCATGATGGCGTATTTGCCGGTGAGCAGGCGGACGATGCCATCCATTTCTTCCTCGCTGTCATTGATGCCGTCAAGCAGCGTCCATTGATACTGAATCGGGTAACCGGTACGGCGGGCGTATTCCTCGCCGAGTTCGACCAGTTCGTCCGGACTGATGCGTGGCGCCTTGGGAAGCAACTGGGCGCGTAAATCAGCGTTGCTGGAGTGGAGCGACAGGGCGAGGGCCGGTTTAACCTTTTCCAGCGGTAAACGCTCAAAGACGCGCGGATCGCCGACGGTCGAAAAAACCAGGTTCTTGTGCCCAATGCCGCCAGCCGTACCGAGTAAATCGATCGCAGCCAGGACATTTTCCAGGTTGTGCGCCGGTTCGCCCATGCCCATGAAGACAACGCGCTTGACGATACGCCGGGAGCGACCAAGTACGACCTGGGCGACAATCTCGGCGCTATCGAGTTGGCGCAGCAAACCATCACGACCGGTCATGCAAAACACACAGCCTACGGCACAGCCGACCTGGGTCGAGACACACAGGCCATCACGCGGCAGCAGCACGCTTTCGACGGTTTGGCCATCCGCCAGTTCGACCAGCAGGCGTTCCGAGCCATCTTCGCCAGGGTGGGCCGAGCGCAGGTGGGCCAGACCATTCAATTCGGCTTCGAGTGCCGGCAGCGCAGCCCGCAGTTCGAGTGGATGAAAGTCTTCAGCCGGACGACGGCGCGGACCGCTATTTAGCGGCTGGGCGAGCAGCCAGGCGCGCAAAATGCGTTCTTCGTGGCAGATTTTTGCCCCGTGGTGGCGCAGGGTCTGGCGGATTTGTTCAATCTGCATGCGGGTATTCTTCCCCCGGCGAAGCCCGCCGGAAGCTGGTGCTTAGTTACAGCCTGCCGTCGCTACCGGCATCGGTGGTTTGCGCTTGGCGCGTACCGCGGCGCGGGCATCCATCCAGTTTTTCCAGGCGATCATGCAGCCGAGCAGAATAAAGGCGCCGGGTGGCAGCAGGGCGAGGAGGAAACTGGGATAGCTTTCGGGCAGCAACTGGATCGGGTGCAGGCTGGGGAAAACCATGTCGATGCCGCCAAACAAAGTACCGGCACCGAGTAGTTCGCGCATGGCGCCGAGCAAGGCCAGCGTCCACAACATGCCGACGCCCATGAAGATGCCATCAAAGGTCGATTGCAGCGGTGCGTTTTTGGCGGCAAAGGCTTCAACGCGGGCCAGCACGATGCAGTTGGTGACGATCAGTGGGATAAAGATGCCGAGTACCAGATAAAGCTCATGCAAATTGGCATTAAAAAGCAGGTCGACCACAGTAACCAGTGCAGCAACAATCAGGATGAAAACCGGGATGCGGATTTCGTGCGGGATGAAGTTGCGCAAAGAAGAGACAGCGAGGTTGGAAATCGCCATAACCAGAATCGTCGCCAGCGACAGCATGATGCCGTTAACCGCGTTGGTGGTTACCGCCAACAAGGGGCAAAGACCAAGTATCTGGGCAAGCGAGGTGTTTTGTTTCCAGATGCCATTGCCGGCAATGGTCTTGAATTCGTCACGGCTCATCATTGCGGTGCTCCCGGCGGGGCAAACAACTGATTGCGGTTGGCTTCAGCCCACTTGACCGCCTTGAGTACGGCTTTGGTCACGGCGCGTGGGGTAACAGTGGCGCCAGCGTAATAATCGATACGGCCGCCATCTTTCTTGACTTTCCAGTCATGAGCAGCGACTTGCGCCAGCGACATGCCCTGGAACTGGGTGATCCATGGGCGGGCTTTGTTTTTGTCCTTTTTGACTTCGACGTAATCGCCCAGGCCCGGTGTCTCTTTGTGTTGGGTGACGCGCACGCCAGCCACCTGGCCATCGGTACGGACGGCGACAACTAGCTTGACCTTGCCGGCGTAGCCATCGGGCGCGACGGCTTCGAAAACCACTGCAACCGGCTGGCCGGCTTTGCGGGCGCGATAAAGCGTTGAGCTTTCGCTCAAGCCGAGTTCGGGCGTTGCCGGCAGGGTGAGCGTATCCTCGAGCAGCGCATTGTCGTACTCACTGCGGGGTAGCACTTCGTCGACCAGTTTCATCTTTTCTTCGGCGGCCGAGGCTTCGATCGCTGGTTTGGTCCATAAATAGGCGCCAGAGAGCAGGCCGGTGAAGATGATGACGAAGACAAAAAGCGTTGCGGCTGTGCGGGCTGCCATGCCGGTTGGCGAGTATTCGCGGGCGCTACTCATGCCTTGTCCTTCATGCCGAAGATCGGTGGCTGAGTGAGCAGGTCAATGACCGGAGCGCATAGGTTCATCAACAGAATGGCGAAGGCGACGCCGTCCGGATAGCCGCCAAAAACACGGATGATGTAGGTAAGCAGGCCGGCACCGGCGGCAAAATACAGCTTGCCGCGTGGTGTCGTGCAGCCGGAAACCGGGTCAGTAGCAATAAAGAAGGCGCCCAGCATGCTGCCACCGGAGAACAGGTGAAAGAGCGGATTGGCAAAGTGCGCCGGGTTGTAAAGCCAGAGCGCGCCGGAAATCAGCGTCATGGCGCCAATGAAGGCGAGCGGGGTGTGCCAGGAGATCAGTTTGCGTTGCCACAACCAGAGACCACCAATCAGGTAGCCTGCCGCCACCCATTCCCAACCACGCCCGGCGAAGTTGCCATAGATATCCTGATTGGCCAGAAGCTGGGCGACGTTGATGCCACTATCGCCCAGATTGAGACTGGTCTTCAGCGCGTCAAGCGGCGTGGCACCGGAGAGCGCGTCAATGCGAGGTGAGAGGCCGAGAATGATATTGATCTGCTCGATCAGCGTCGCTTGCAGACCGACACTCGGCCATTGCGACATCAGTGCCGGGAAGGAAACGATGCAGACCGCAAAGGCGACCATCGCTGGATTGAAAGGGTTCTGGCCCAAGCCGCCATAAAGGTGCTTGGCGACGACGATGGCGAAAAGCGTGCCGACAACGATTAACCACCACGGCGCGAGCGGTGGAAAAGTAAGCGCGATCAGCCAGGCGGTGACAATGGCCGAACCATCGGACAGGAAGATGGCCAGCGGCTTGCGCTGGATGCGTAGCATGACGGCTTCGGCGAGCAGTGCGGTGAGCGTGGCAATGACCAGTTGCGCCAGGATGGCCGGGCCAACCAGCCAGGCGTAGGCGGCGATACCGGGAATCAGGGCGATGCAGACCTGGATCATCACCAGGCTGACGCTGGTATTTTTGAGAAGGAAAGGGGCGGGGGCAAACATTATTCGGCTTTCTCGCTGTTCTCGCCGGGCGGTGGGCGTGTTGCCGGCGCCACCGGGTCAAGAACGGCGCGGCGCGCTTCGATTTCGGCGACGTCATGTTGCTGTGCCGCCGTCAGCGTTTCAGTGTTTCTGGCTGGCGTTGCCGCCCGTTGCGCCTTGGCACGGGCCATGGCGGCTTCGATGGTGGCCATTTTGGCGGCTTTTTCAGCGTCGACCGTAGCAGGCGGTGTTTCGATGGTTGTGGCCGGCGGTGTTGCCGACGGGGTTGCCGCCGGTGATTCGCTCGCGGTCGGGGAATTTCCCTCGCTTGCCGCCGCTACTGCTGCGGCAGCTTCCGCAGCCTTCTTGGCCGCTTGTGCCGCAGCAACCTTGGTCAGCTTTTCGGCTTTTTCCGCCTTCTCGCGCTCGTCACGCAGTTGCTTGAATTCAAAACGCGCCTTGGCGCCATCGGCCGCATTTTTGTCGCGTTCGCGCGCCCAGATTTCGCTCTTGGCAAAGCGGAAATACTGGACGAGGGGAATGCGTGACGGGCAGACAAAGGAGCAACAACCGCATTCGATGCAATCGAAAAGGTGGTATTCCTGCGTCTTGCCGAAGTTTTTGGCGCGCGAGAACCAGTACATCTCGAACGGTTGCAGTTCGTGCGGGCAGACTTCGGCACAGGCGCCGCAGCGGATGCATGGCATTTCCGGTGCTTTGGGCGGGAAAACGCGGTCGGCGTGGGCGATCAGGCAATTGGTCGCCTTGATCACCGGCACGTTGGCATCGGGGACGAGAAAGCCCATCATCGGGCCGCCCATGACAATGCCGTCGGTATCGGGATGCGGTGTGGCCAGCTTAAGCAATTCGCCCATTGGCGTGCCGATCAGCACTTCATAATTGCGCGGCGCGTGGACGTTGCCACTGACCGTAACCAGCCGCGAAACCACGGGCTCACCATGGCCGATGGCGCGCCAGGCGGTGTAAGCGGTGGCCACGTTAAAGCACTGGACGCCCAGATCGGTCGAGCGCTTTGACGCGGGAACTTCCTTGCCGGTCAGGACGCGAATTAGTTGTTTGGCGCCGCCGGCTGGGTAAAGCGTCGGTACTTGGACAACCAAAAATGGCTCATTTAGCGCGTCGACCGCAGCACGCATCGCGGCAGCGGCTTCCGGCTTGTTGTCTTCGATGCCGATCAGCACTTTCTTCGGCTGCAGCAGATCGCGGAAGATGCCAATACCGCGCACGACTTCCTCGGCGCGTTCGCGCATTAGTAGATCGTCGCAGGTGATGAAAGGCTCGCACTCGGCGCCGTTGATGATCAGTTCATCCATCGGCACGGTTTTTGAGGCGGTCAGTTTGCCGTGGGTCGGAAATGCTGCGCCACCCAGGCCAACGACGCCTGACTGCTGCAGGTGTTCGCGCACCGCTTCCGGCGTCATTGCTGCATAATCGAGGGGGTCGTGGGCGATCCATTCATCCTTGCCATCCGGCTCAATCACAACGCACAGGGCATCAAGACCCGACGGGTGCGGCTGGACATGCATGGCAACTTCGATGACGGTGCCCGAGGTCGGGGCGTGAACAGCAGCGGAAATCCAGCCGTCAGCCTCGCCAATTATCTGGCCTTTTAGTACGCTATCGCCGGCCTGCACGACTGGCCGTGGCGTGCCGCCGATGCTTTGGTGCAGTGGCACGACCAAGCGCGATGGCAGTGGCGCTTGGGCAATCGGCAGGGTGAGGGATTGGGTCTTGTTGGTGGGCGGTTTGACGCCACCCTTGAATTTGAACAGGTTCATCAGCATCAGGCAGCTTTTTGCAGCGCTGCCGCCTTGATTTCGACCACTGGATATTTCCATTTCCAGTTATCGAGGTTTTCGCCAATCGCTTCCATGCGGATGCACTCGACCGGGCAGGGCGGCAGGCAAAGTTCGCAGCCG
>Ga0136636_10001521_pt1 | contig 13601 bp, 12 predicted proteins | sample AntDrymUQ8522106_2_FD_104653 | JGI IMG/M metagenome (GOLD analysis project Ga0136636, IMG submission 104653) | Polar desert sand microbial communities from Dry Valleys, Antarctica - metaG UQ852 (21.06) | ecosystem: Environmental > Terrestrial > Soil > Desert | place: Antarctica: Dry Valley... | reverse complement strand
CCGAAACATAAACAGCATCGCTGTAATTATTCAATTGACTATTAAACTCCGAACATTGATAATAGTATTTCCCATTGTATTTATTCATCCATGAACCTGAAATATTTTGACTTCCTGTTTTAATTGAATTCGCCTTGAGTTTTTTTCCACCATTAATCAATGGATTTATTTTTTTGCAAACAACCGGAACTCCCAGTGCATTGAGCTGATTGTTTGGATCCAATTCACGCGCCATCACTCCATCGTTATTCGAACAGCCATAGTAGCAATAAACCCTTCCGTCGGTATCCACGAAAACAGCAAAATCACTTATCAACGCCAACAGAATTGAATTACTGACATAAACCTCCCACTTTCCGTTGACTGGATCCTTTGAACGGTATATGGTATTACTGAGCGAGGTAAAGAAATAGATCCAGTCGCCAATTACAACGGCTGTTGGCCCAGTATTTTCGAGTGGCAGGTTTTCGGCAGTAACAAACTTCCAGTCGAGCATATCTCCCGAATACCAATACCCACCAGCTTTCGAAGCGAATAAATAATAATTGTCCTTGTAGAGAACGATAGTTGGGTCGGCAATACCAGGTTTTAAAGGTTGTGCTGGATTAAATTGAGAACTTAGGTTTAGTGGATTGCAGTAAGTTTGGGCACATCCGGTTTTTACCTGAATTCCAACGAAAAAGGTTATAGACAGTAAAAGGTATATGAAAACATTTTTCATTCTTATTTAGCTAAACGACCCTAACAGATTACGCTGTTAGGGTCGTTTGTTATATTTTGCCTTTAAATGGTTAGGCATTTATCATCATTGGCATTAAAAGCATCAATACGTTCTCATCTTCATTTTCACTTTCAGCTGGTAGAAGCAATCCGGCACGGGTTGGATCCGAAAGCTCAACTTTTACATCGGTTGCCGAAAGATTGGCTAATATTTCCTGAAGGAAAGTTGATTTGAATCCAATTTCCATGTCTTCACCTTCGTACTGACAATTTAAACGTTCAACTGCCGATATCGCAAAATCAATATCCTGAGCCGAAACAACCAGCTGATTCTCTGTCAATTTCAGGCGAACTAAATTGCTTGCCTGATTCGAGAATACTGAAACACGACGAACGGTATTGTAGAACTCAACCCTGTCGATAATCAGTTTATTCGGATTGTTTGCCGGAATTACCGAGTTATAGCTTGGATAATTACCTTCAACCAAACGGCAAATCAATTTATAATTACTCAACGTGAAGAATGCATTTTTATCGTCAAACTCGAGCTTCACATCAAAATCTTCTTTGGGAAGTAAGCTTTTCAATATAGCTGCCGGTTTTTTGGGAAGGATAAATGACGCATTCTTTTCGGCTTTTGCATCGAAACGTTTGTAACGAACCAACTTGTGAGCATCCGAAGCAACAAACTTCATATCCTCAGTGGTCAGTTCAATAAAAATACCATTCATTACCGGACGAAGTTCATCGTCAGCCGTGGCAAAAAGTGTTTTGTTGATTCCACTCATTAACACATTGTGATTCACATTAATGGTTGAAGCAATAGCTTCATTCAAAATGGGTTGTTGTGGAAAATCATCGCCATTCTGACCAACAATACTGAATTTCCCATTTTGCGAAAAGATATCAATCGTAAAGGTTTCCGGATCGATTTGGAAAGTCAATGGTTGCTCAGGAAATTCCTTCAACGTGTCGTTTATGCGTTTTGCCGGAACTGCAATAATACCAGTACCACTTGTATTTTCAAGTTCAAGGCTGGTAATCAGTGTCGACTCTAAATCGGAAGCGGTAACAGTCAGGCTGTTTTCTTCCAGTAAAAACAAATAGTTGTCCAGAATTGGAAGCGTATTTTTTGAATTGATCACCTTACTGATTGCAGAAAGATGATTGAGTAATTCGGTACTTGAAACAACAAATTTCATTGGTTATTTTTTTAGAGTTTTAAATTTTTTTGTTTAAAATCATCTTCCGGAACATCAAACGGGAAGTTCACGAATATACAAACTTTGATATTTTTTACCTATCGATCCGTCAATATTTTATCCAAAAGTAATTAGCATTTGTATTTGCGTTGGCGAACATACACATACACAGCGCCAAACACTGAAATTACCAACAAAGGAAACAAAACATTAATCAATTGCCACATTAATTTTCCTTCTTTCATACGAACTTTATCAAGAAGCCGGATTTTGAATTCGCGCGACCGAAGTTCCATAAGTCCATTGTCATCGCATAAATAATTGACTACATTCAACAGAAATACCTTATTTCCAAAGGTCTGCTGCGAAAAACGGTCGTAGCCCAATGGCATAAACTCGGGAACTCCGCCATTCATGCGGTACTGATTAGCCATCAGATTTCCATCTGAAAAAACAATCATTTTAGTGGGTTCACTATCGGTTTTCACTCCGGAAGTCTTTACGCCAAAAGATTCAACCATCCGGTTTTTAAATACCGAAGTAAAAGTACCTTCAATCAAAACACCAACCGGCTGCGAAGGCTGCCTGAAAAGCTCCCGTGCGGGTGGATTATTAATGCTGTTCAGGCTAATCTCAACCGGAGCTTGCGTAACCAGGGAGTATGCTGAACTTGCAAGAATAACTTTTTTCCGCAACCGATCATTTTTCCCCACCGTATCGATTGAACTCACAAATTCTGCCTTTACCCGGTTCATATTGCGACTGATAACATGGTTTTGCGAAGGAGCGAGCAATGGCGAATAATACCAGGGTGCCGGTGTAAATTTCGCCGGAGTGCCTGCCGGAGCTGTATTGACCGGAATCATCAAACATTCAACATCCTGAATCAGATCTGCATTGAGGCGAACACCATACCGGAAAAGCTGATCATCCAGATTCAGATTTTGTGGAAAAGCGAATGTCGTATTGCCTGAACTTAAGCTGTCAAGACTTACCGAAACCGGATCGACCAGCCAAAGAATGCGTCCACCGCTCATTAAATATTGATCGATGCAAAACTTATCCTTTTCCGTAAATTTTTGGGTTGGATTGGCAACAATGAGCGCTTTTATTTCACTCTTTTTCGTAAGAAGCAGTTCAGGAGAAACCTTTGTCACCGTGTATTTTTCGGCTAAAGCTTCTGTAAAATCATGTGTTTCATATTCGATCAGTTCACCGTGTCCGGTCAAAAATGCAACTGTTTGCTTTTCGGTACTCATCAATCCTGAGAAAGCTGAGGAGAACTCATATTCAAGGCTTTCGATCGAATTGTTAAGATTGACCTCGGCTTGAAGAGCAGCATTATTTTTGAGCAGATTTATCCCAATCAACCGATCGCCGTATTCGATAATCGCTCCGGGGAAAATACGTCGGGTAACAGTTCCCTGTTCCGTATTTTGGCGGATATCAGTAGGTTGAAGTCCTTTTCCGGCCAAATCTGCAAACAGTTTTTCGCGTTGTTTGACATCCGAAATCTGGTAAGGATCAACAACAAATAAATTGATCTGTTGCGACGAATAAGCGTTGTAATCCGCAATTTTTTCCTGAACCGACTTTTGCAATTTCCGGAATCCTGCCGGCAATTCGCCATCCAGATAAAAAGTTATAGAAATTGGCTGATCGAAGGTATTTACCAGTTTTTTGGAGACTTCGGTCAATGAATAGCGCTTTTCTGCCGTCAGATCGATCCTAAAAAAAGACTGACCCGACAAAATTCCAACAAAAAGCAATCCTATTAATAGTAGTAAACCATTCCATATTTCGCGGCGAATATTGACGATATGGAAATGAATAGTCCTGCTCGTCAGGAAAAGGAAAAAGAAAATAAATATCAGGAAATAAACCAGATCGCGTGAGTCGACCACTCCCCGACTGATGGAGGCATAATGCTCATTGATTCCGAAACTTATAATCGTTTGCTGAATGGCCGAAGGTAATTGCATCGCACCAACCAGATCGAACCCCAGATAAGCCAGAAACGAAAGGAAAAAAGCTAAAATAAAAGCAAAAACCGGATTGTCGGTCAGGGCTGAAGCCAGTAATCCAATGGACATATAAATGGCAGCCAGAAAGAACAACCCGATGTAAGCGCCCCAAGTTCCGCCGGTATCAATACAACCAACCGGATTTCCAAGTGCATAAACCGAATAAAAGTAAATGAGTGTGGGTAAAAGCGAAATGCTAACCAAAATTAGTCCGGCCAGAAACTTGGCCAGCACAATCTGAAACACCGACAATGGCCGGGTGAGCAGCACTTCCATGGTTCCCATCCGCTTTTCTTCGGCAAACATACGCATGGTAATGGCAGGAACCAAAAACAGGTAAACCCACGGAGCCAATGAGAACAGACCATCGAGCGAGGCATATCCGCCATCGGCAATGTTGTAATTTCCGGGGAAAACCCACAAAAACAGGCTCGTTGCCACCAAAAATACAAACACAACGATGTATCCGGTGAGCGATCCGAAAAAACTGGTAATTTCTTTTTTTAGTAAACTAAACATCTTTCAATATATCGATTCATTAACATGGTTATCTCAATCCAAAATCCCGAAGGGATTAATACTATTCACCCCTAATGAAATTGGGGGAAAGAACCAGCAATTAATTATCAGAACCCGAGAAAGGGTTCAATCTTTTGCGGTAAGGCATGGACAAGTATTTTGCCGGTATTTGTCCAGGGTAGAACTGCATTTCAAATTACTATTTTTTTACCAACGAAGCAGTATGCCCAGCTTGGGTATTTTGCTGTTTAGCGACTGTTTTTTTCATTGTTTAAGTATCTGTTTTTGTAAACATAAATCAAATAATTAAGTCTTCCATCATTGATATTTAGTTTGTTAATCTGTATCTTATAATCATGTTTTTCTTTATTTGTATCGATATAGTCAAATGTAAAAAACCAACGTATTGCAGTTCTTTGTATAAATTCTGATTTAAATTCTGTACTTGGTTTTTTCTTTGTAATTTGATTCCATGTTACTAGATTATTTTCAGCAATCCAAACTCCATTGTTAGATAGCTTGATGATGAATTTTTGATTTCTAAGTTTTATAAATTCTCTTGTTCCAGTCAAGATGCCAATGACAAACAATACGTATGCGAAGGTCTTGTTTTCTGAATTTGCTTGATAGAACATAATTGGAAAAATTAGAGTAAAAATAAAATCATAAAAAAATCTGCATATGACTTTTTAACTTCAATTTCTTCAGATATCGTAATATCGTCGGTAAATTCGTTGCTAACAGACTTTACTGCCAGGTCTCTTATGAATTCATTATTATCATCTTCCAATATTTTAGTACTAATAATTTTTGATTGTACTAAAAAATACTTAAGGAAATGTAGGTTTTCTGTTTTCTTAATTGAGTAAACAATCCAGATAGGCAAAACTGAAGAATATAACACTTTGAATACCCCAAAAGCTGGAAAAATTCCAGCAATCATTATAATTATAGCAATCTGGACAGAAAAGAATTCAAAAGCTATAAAACCAATCAATCCCCAAACAATCAGGAATGTCATGATAATACAAAAAAAGAAAATGACAAAAGTTATCGGTATTACTCGTGGCCTTAAATATTTCAACATATCTTAAAAATGTCTATGTAATTATAATTTGTCATTTTAACACTGCGGTGTCGCACTTAAAATAATCCCAACTATTTAATATAAATATTGTACAACTTTGGATTCTGTTCTGTCTTTCATATTTCCCCCTAATTTCACTGGGGGTCATAAATCGTTTACCACTTTGTGCTAATGGGTGACGGAAGTTTTAAACTTCCGTTTTTACAAATGCGCTTAAAAAGTGTATCACCCTTATTTTGATTGTTTTAATTTTTCAACCATCAACTCAGCTGCCCGTTTCGATGCTCCACGATCGCCCAATTTAATCATCATTTCTCGATAATCGGCCAGCATTCGTTTTTCATTTTCCGAATTATGAAGAATATTTCTGAGTTCCTGAATCACTTTGATCAAAGTAAAATCCCATTGAATCAATTCTTTAACGGCTTCTCGCTCCAAAATAATATTAACCAGCGAAACAAATTTGGTTTTCAGGAAGAAATACTTCAGGAAGTTAAACAACCAACTGGGCGTCAAGCGGTAAACAACAACCTGCGGAACATTTAAAATAGCCGTTTCGAGTGTGGCTGTTCCTGAAGAAACGATGGCTGCGCGACTGTGAACCAAAATCTCATAAGTTTTGCCCCAAATTACCGGAACCGGACTTTCTTTCATAAACGGCTGATAGTATTCAATTCCCATATTGGGTGCACCGGCAATTATGCACTGATATTCGGGAAATTGGGCAGCTGCTTCGAGCATCGTGGGCAACAGAACGCTGATTTCACCTTTTCGGCTTCCGGGTAAAACCGCCAGAATTGGTTTTTCGGGCAAATTATTTTCATCAAAAAAACGGGCATAATCGGTTTCTCTTTTCTTTTCCAAAATGGCATCGAGCAAAGGATTCCCAACGTAATTGACCGGATAATTGTATTTGCGGTAAAAATCAGTTTCGAAAGGTAAAATGGTAAACATCTCATCAACGTATGCAATCACTTTGTGTACACGTTTTTCTTTCCATGCCCAAATTTTGGGAGAGATGTAATAAAAGGTTTTTATGCCATTTGCTTTGGCAAATTTGGCCATCCGGAGATTAAACCCGGGGTAATCAACCAAAATCATCACATCAGGTTTGAATGCCAGCATATCCTGTTCGCAAAACCTGAAATTCTTCCGGATGGTGCGGATATTCATGATGACCGGAACCAATCCCATAAATGCCAGATCGCGGTAGTGTTTTAGCACAGTCATTCCGGCTTGTTCCATCAGTTCGCCGCCAAACCCGCGAAATTGCGCCTGAGCATCGATCAAATTGATTTCTTTAATCAAGTTAGAGGCATGTAAATCGCCCGATGCTTCACCAGCTAAAACGTAGTATTTCATAAATTCCAAGTTTCAAGTTCCAAATTCCAAATTCCAAGTTGCGTTCCCGACTTCCGACTTCCGACTTCTCAAATCAGCTTGGCGACCAGAACTAAAAACGCGTACATAAAAGTTGCCAGAATAATACCACGGGCAGCCATATCGTATTTCATGCGATAAAACAGAAAGAAAAACCCGAGGTTGGGGAATACACAAAGACTGAGCAGTTTCATGAATATCTTCATTTGCCACATATTCCGGAGAAACGACCGGAATTCCATTTCGCTGTATTTTACTTCATACGTGATCAGGAAAATCAGGATAGGAAGTATAGCGCCAATGATCAAGCCTGTAAGTATTGCATCGTAACGGTTTCGTGTACGTCGGATCATGTTAAAACCTCCAGCTTTTCATGGCCTCAAAGGTGTGGTAACAGGTCATGTCGGCATTTACCGGAACGACAGATACATACCCGTTTTCGAGTGCATGAATATCAGTTCCCGGAATATCTTCTTCGTGATTTTCGAAGTAACCCGCCAACCAGTAATAATCACGCGTATGCGGATCTGTCCGTTTTTCAAATTCTTCGACCCATTTCCCTGCCGTTTGCTTGCAAACCTGAATGCCTCTGATATCACCTTTTGGAATGTTCACATTCAGGCAAACAAAAGGTGGCAATCCATTTTCGGCAACCTGCTGAAACACCCGTGCAACATAGATTTTAGCTCTTGAAAAATCGGCTTCCGGATCGTAATCGTTCAGCGAAAAACCGATGGAAGGAATGTTATGAATGCAACCTTCGAGCGCACCGCCCATAGTTCCTGAATAGACTACGCTGATGGAAGAATTCGCCCCGTGATTGATACCGGAAACTACAAAATCGGGCTTGTTTTCCAAAAGCTGATTCATGGCCAGTTTCACGCAATCTACCGGCGTACCTGTGCATTTATAAACCTGGTATCCAACTTCATCAACAATTTTTGTGACCCGAATCGGATGATCGACTGTAATTGCATTCGACATGCCTGACATGTGCCGGTCAGGAGCAACAACCACTACATCGCCAAACAGGCGCATCACTTCAGTTAATTCCTTTAATCCTTTTGCAGAAACACCATCGTCGTTGGTAATTAAAATCAGGGACCGTTCACGCATAACTTGTTTTTTTTTGAATGCTCACAAAGATAAATGAATGTGGCAGACAAAAACCTTTTGAATGATTATTTAGACAAAAAAAAGATGATTCTTTCTGATGCAAATTATCACAAATAAGACACCGATTTAGTCAATCTAATAACATCCGTAAATTCACCTCAGGTCGTTAAATTTCAACAGCTTACGAACTGGACTGGGAAATTTTCACTGTTTTAGCACAATTTTAAATTCGTCGCCGTCTTTCCACTTCCGCGAAATCTCACAATATTCGCCCGGACGTGCCACATACTTTACATTTCCGTGATTAACGGTCGGATTTTCAGCCCATTCAGGAATACGAATAAATACATCGAGGTATCGAACATCATTGGTTTGGCAAGTCAAAGTAATCTCATTACTTTCAGGATAGTCGGTTTTCTGAATCAGTTTGATCGTCCCTCCGGTGGTATGGTAGTGTGTCAGGCTCGATGAACCAAAGAGATTAATAAATATCTGATCGTAAACATGCGTATAAATGACTGACTGAATTAATCGTTCTGGCAAAACCACACGATTTTGGTAGAGTATTTTTTCAAAAGAATCGCCAAAACGAACTTCACCCGAGAATTTTAGCAAGGCTGAATTCAGTATCGCCATTTGTTGAAGTACCAATGCTGAATTCGCTGAGGTATCCTGAATTAATGTGACTTCATTCGCCTTAAGTTCTTCCCATTTTTGGAGCAAAGAGGTCCAACTACTGTCAGTAATTGTTTCATCCAACATTTCAATCTTAGCTATCATCTCATCCACTTTCCGATTTACCAAAGTTGGTTCCTGAATCGGGATTATTGAATCAGTTCCAACCCGTTGAACGAGCGAACCATCAATGGTGACTTGCTTTTCAGCAAAAGACTTTGAATTTACTATCGTTAAAACATACCCCTGATTTCCACATGCAATCAGAAAAAGTAAAATTCCGGAACTAAAAATTAATCGTACAAGCTTCATTGAAATATTTTTACTCTTGAAACATTTTTATCGTTTACAGGTTCAATAATATTTAGCAATTAGCTTATATTTGTTGTATTCAAAAAGACCGAATTATGAAAATCCCATCATTTCCGGCGGTATGTTATTCCGCAATTTCGTAATTTCTACAAGGCAGAGAGCGGATTTTCCATTTTTACCCAACATCTATTTTTCATTTAAAACCTTTTTTTATCATGTCTGATAAAAACACGATATCATTTTTTGCCCAATTGAAATCCATCAATTTTCGATCTTTATGGACCGACATCAAAGAATCCATAGCCGGAAGCGACCGCGATTTTACCAGCGACAGTATTGGCAAAGCTTTGCTTATTCTTTCCATCCCGATGGTTTTGGAAATGATCATGGAATCCATTTTCGCAGTGGTCGATATTTTCTTTGTTTCTAAACTCGGAGCCGATGCCGTTGCTACCGTCGGAATTACCGAATCGAGCATGACCATTGTTTATGCAATCGGAATGGGACTCAGTACTGCAACAACCGCACTTGTCGCCCGCCGCATTGGTGAAAAGAAGGCCGGGAAAGCCGGGAATGTTGCCTTTCAGGCCATTCTGGCAGGATTAGTCGTATCCATCCTGATTTCGATTCCGGGGGTAATTTACGCCAAAGAATTTTTATTGCTGATGGGCGCTTCCGAAGAAATGGCCGAATCAGGATACATGTTCCCTGCGATCATGTTTGGCGGAAACGCGGTCATTATGCTCCTGTTTATTATTAATGCAATTTTCCGGAGTTCGGGTGATGCGGCAATTTCGATGCGTGTGCTCATCGTTGCGAACCTTATCAATATTATACTTGATCCGCTACTCATTTTTGGTATTGGCCCATTTCCTGAACTCGGGTTAAAAGGTGCTGCTGTTGCCACCACAACCGGACGCGGATTGGCTGTGTGTTATCAATTCTATCTGCTCTTTTACGGAAACCGAAGAATCAGGCTTGAACTGAAGCACCTGCAAGTTAAATTGAAAGTGATGTTTCAGCTGTTTAAAATTGGCGCAGGAGGAATCCTTCAATACATTATTGCCACCTCAAGTTGGATTGCACTTTACCGTATCATTTCAGAGTTGGGTTCTGAAGTAATGGCCGGGTATACGATTTCCATCCGGATTATTGTGTTTGTGCTGCTTCCTTCATGGGGATTAAGCAATGCGGCCTCAACATTGGTTGGGCAGAACCTTGGCGCCAACCAGCCTGAACGCGCCGAGCGTTCGGTATGGATTACGGGTTATATTAATATGGTTTTGCTCGGACTGGTAGGTATCGTTCTGATTATTTTTCCTGACTCGTTTATCCGTTTGTTTATCAACGATCCTGAAGTTATTCGAAATGGAGTCATCAGTCTGCGTGTAATTAGTCTGGGATTTGTTTCATATGCACTTGGAATGGTTTTGACACAAGCCTTTAACGGAAGCGGCGACACAGTAACCCCAACCTGGATCAACCTATTCTGCTTCTGGCTTTTCGAAATACCATTGGCCTATTTGCTTGCTATTGTGCTGGGGATGGAAATCTATGGAATTTCAATCGCCATTGTAGCTGCCGAAACAGCACTGACCATAACGGCATGGTATTATTTCAGGAAAGGAAAATGGAAAACTTTCAAAATCTATACGTAAAGACAATAATAGGCAACCTGACCTTCGGCTTTTACTTTGAATTTTACATCTTTAGCAACGATAAACGTTTCGCCTTTCAGGTAAGTTGTCCACACGGTTTCACTGGGGAGTAATACATCCAAAACACCACTGGTAATGGTCATGTGCTCAATTGTACCTGTTCCGAATTCGTATTCTCCGGCTTCCATGACTCCAACTGTAGCAACACCTTCAAGATTTTCGAGAGCAATCGATTTTACTGCTCCGCCAAAATATTCGTTTACTTTTAACATGATCTTATTTTTAAGGATTAATAAACGGAATCAAAAATACACTTTGAATTGGATTTCGAAAAGAAATATCTCGAATGACTATTGCTTTTTCCTATTGACTAATGACTTTTTCCCAATGACTTTCCCTACGATAGATACGGCTTCAACATTTCTTCCAGTCCACTGATCCATCGGGGAGAATCGTTCAGGCTTTCGACCATTTGTAATTTTTCGCCGCCATTTTCCAGGAACAATTCTTTATATTCCCATCCGATTTCAACAGTAGTTTCCAGGCAATCGGCTACAAAAGCCGGAGCTGCTACCAACACCTTTTTATTTCCTTGTTTGGCCCGACTAATTAGGTTTTTGTCGGTAAATGGTGTCATCCAGTTGTTCGACAAGCGGGACTGAAACGATACCGAATACTGACTGGATTTTAGTCCAAGCCGCTTCACCAATTCACGGGTAGTTTGATAACAGGTTGCTTTGTAGCAATACTGACCAAATTCAGGAAGGCTGGTTTCGCAGTTACAGGTCTTAATCGATTCATCCGGATGATTTTTCTCCAAATGACGGTTGGGCAACCCATGATACGTAAAAATGATATGATCGTAATTTTCCGGCTGATAGGACTGAATCCTTTCGGCAAAAGCATCCAAAAAAGCCGGATGGTCATAAAATTGGTTGATTGCATGGATTTCAGGAATTGTATTCCATTTTTTTACCTGATCCATAACTGCCTGTATCGCGGTTCCGTTGGTTGACGATGCATACTGCGGAAACATCGGCAAAATGATCAACTGGTCGTAGTTACCTTTCTGAATGACTGCCAGCGCTTTTCCGATGGAAGGGTTTCCATACCGCATGGCCATAAAAATATCGGCTTTCGATACCAGCTTTTGCTGCAACTCACTCTGAACCTGTTCTGAATAAAATAAAAGTGGCGATCCTTTTTCGGTCCATAAACGCTGGTAAAGTTTGGTTGATTTGGGTGACCTAAAAGGTACAATGATCAGGTTCACCAGTATTTTCTGGAACACCAGCGGCAAATCAATCACCCGTCTGTCGTTCAGGAATTCGAACAAATATCGGCGAACTGCACTAACTTTTGGCTCATCCGGTGTTCCGACATTGATGAGTATTACCGCTGTTTTTTTTGTTTTCATGTTTTTATTTAAGTTCCGATTTGTTTGTTGAGTGAATATAACAATCCATTCAACAAATTGATCATTTGAGATTCAAACTTACCCTCACGCCCGCCGACCGGTATTTGCCATTTTCGAACCCTGCAACTGCCTCAATGTTCAGCAATAAAAACAAATTCTTCAATCCATAGCCTGTTTCTATATAATTCGGTAATTCAGGAGTTATTAGATAATTCACAAAAAGATTTTCTGAGGCTGAAAAATTTTTAATAAACGGTAATTGCTTCAAAATCAAACGTCGCGAATCCCAACTTGCATGAACCTCCAGAAACTGTTTATTAGTTGAATACGCGTAAAAAGGCAATAATCTGAAACTTTTTTCGTACGACGAAAACAAAGATGCGGTCGATTGTGTGTTGAAATGCTCAAAATCTTCAAAATATACCTGAGCCATATTCAGGAATTTTCCGGTGCTTGCAGCATACGATAAATGATCGTCGATCCCAAAATCTATTGTTTGACGAATACCAAGTTTTACCAGATCGTAACGCGAATCGCTTCCGGAGACACCCGTAAAAGCCCCTTTGTATTCGAGCGAATAGGTTGGATATTTACTCCCTGCATATATTTTAGTGTTATCGCGGATGCGATACCGTAGCCGGGGTGTATATTCCAAAAGTACACGAGTGTCGAACGACTGATGATTTTCGAGTTGCCACGGAATCAAGGTATTATTTGCCGGAATATTGGGTTGAATTTCCTTATCGTCGTATTTGATGATTGAATAATCGGAATGATTCACTAATTGCGAATTATCGCTGTATCCAAGTGCAACATTCAGATTCAAACCGTTTGCCAGATCGCGGCTGGCCATAATCTGCAGAAAATCGCGACGGTAAAACCGTTTGTAGTTTTCTTCGAGCCAAAGGTTGTATAAACCGTTGGCCAGGGTCGACAATCCTGAAATCCGGTTAAAATCTTTGGTCGTAGTCCCTAAGCTGAATGAGATTAAACTGTTTGTCAATCCATTCAATCGTTGCAGGTATGTAAATTCTGCATCGACCTTTTGTCGGGCAAATGCATAAGAAAAAGTCGGGCTCAGCTTCATCATGTGACCCGTACTATCTGATTGGTAATAGCTAAACGGCAACTCAAAGCGCACACCATCGACCGAGTTAAACGACAAAGAACCAGGCTCTGTCAGATTCGGAATCGCAAACCGGTTGTACTTGTGGATCGAATCTATTGAATAGTCGTAGGTTTTCCCGAACAAAAGATGCTTAACTTTAAACTTTCGTTTCGAATCGCGCACCGAGTCCTGATATTCAGGAGTGGCCGAAACACGTAAAAAAGAATCTTTTTCGGCAAAACTGACACTCTCCTTTTCTGTAAGCGGAATAGGCCGCAACTTAGCCCAATAAGCAGAATCGTTATTCACCTGTTTTTCGCTCACCTTGAAAGTCGATTTTATTTCAAGCGGTTCGGGAGGACTGTTTCTTACTGTCTCAGCTT
>Ga0136636_10001520_pt1 | contig 13602 bp, 18 predicted proteins | sample AntDrymUQ8522106_2_FD_104653 | JGI IMG/M metagenome (GOLD analysis project Ga0136636, IMG submission 104653) | Polar desert sand microbial communities from Dry Valleys, Antarctica - metaG UQ852 (21.06) | ecosystem: Environmental > Terrestrial > Soil > Desert | place: Antarctica: Dry Valley... | reverse complement strand
ATGACTGGGTCGGCATCAATGTCGGTCAGCGTCGACACCGATGTCGACATCGCTGTGCGCGACAAGGTGTCGCTCCACAGGCTTCGACCGTTTTCATATCGATAGGCGGCAAGCTCGCCGCTGGAATAGCCCGCAATGACGGTACCTTGCGCAGCAGCAGGAGCGCCAACGCCGAAAATACCCGATGCGGCAACGGGGCCAGCTTCGTTCCATTGTGGCTCACCATCGCTTTGGCGCAGCGCATAAATCTGGTTATCCTGCGTCATCACGTACAGGTTGCCATTCGACAAAGTGGGGGCACCGCGCAGCGGGCCAGCCGGACGCTTTTTCCACACTAGCGCGCCGCTATCTGCAGCAAGCGAGGCCACATCGCCGACGCCATTGGTGGCAAAAACATTGGTGTTGGTGGCGCTAACGCCGCCGCCATAACGTGACGACTTGCCGTCATCTTCAACCTCAAGCGCGTTGGTCCAGATTTGCGCGCCCGTGTTCGCATCAAAGGCGGTAACGCGCGCAGTGGTGTCAACGACGTAGACGCGGCCATCGCTCATCACTGGGCTTGCGGCCAAACGTGCGCGCGGGTTCGCGCCAGTCACATCGGCGGTCCAAATGCGGGTCAGGGATTGGCCAAGTTCGACATGGCCAGGTGACTTCGAAGCATTGCCACCGGGCTGTGCCCATGCGTCGTTGACCATCGCAGGTGGCAAGACAACGGCCACACCCGCCAAGGACGAGTCGACTTCGGTGTCACGCTCAGTACCCAAGATACTGACGCGGTCGCCGACGGTTGGGGTGTTGTTCTTTTTACCAGCATCGCCGCGCACCCCGTCAAGGACGGCGCATCCGCCAAGTGTCGTTGTTGCGGCGAGAGCCAAAAGCAATTTCGTTACGGTCTTCAATTTCACTCTCCTGTGGAGGCGGTTTTATCAGCGCTCGATGCCGCATTGCGCTTTGCGTCAACCTGAACAGTATCAATACCAAGTGCACCGGCCATTTGTTGTGAACGGCTGCGCAATGTCTGCGGCAGGTCATCCTGCTTCGCAATCTGGGCAAAAATGGGACCAGCAAGATTCTCCTTACCCATCTTGATATAGGCCAAGGCGGTCAACTCGCCCGCGCTGCCGAACCAAGGGTGACCAGCGGTCGCAAGCGGCTTCAACCGGTCAACGACTTGCTGCGGCGGGATGGAGTCAAATTCGGCGCTCACTTGGCGGATCAGGGCCAAATCACGGAATGTCTGCGGCAGGCTGTCGTCAGCGGCAACCTTGGCATATAACGCAACCGCTTTCTTGGTCTCGCCATCTTCGCCCAGCAAATTGGCCTCAACCAATTGCGCCATCGCGCGGTATCCGGGCTGGTCAGCCTTGGCGAGCGTCGCCAATTTGGCCCGCGCTTCTTTCTCTTGGCCTGCGCGCAACTTGTCCATTGCGTCGACAAATTCTTCGCTCTGCAGGTCTGCCGCTGCCTGTTGTTGGTTTTGGTAGACGATCCAGCCAGCAAAGGCGAGCAAGCCGGCCACCACAGCCGCCAAAAGCCAGCGGCCATAACGCGTCCAAAAACTGGTGAGGTCACTTGCGCGGACGGCATCGTCGACTTCACGCAAGAATGCCTCGTCGCTGCCGCTGCGGTCTTTACCAGCGGGCTTTTCAGTCGGTGTCAAAGCCAAAAGGGCCTCCGAATTCGTTTAGTCAAAATTGGTCAGGGCCGTCCTTAGCCCGACTCGCCCTGATAGGCCAGCCTGCTTTATACAGGCTGGTAGAGCTGATCAGGTCCGGGGAAGCTGCGGTCGCGGACGCCAGCGGCATATTCGCGCACAGCCTCTTCGACGCTGACGCCCATGTTGCCGAATTTCTTGACGAATTTGGGTACGCGGTCAAACAGGCCAAGCATATCTTCTGCGACCAGCACTTGTCCGTCGCATTGCGCCGATGCGCCGATGCCGATGGTCGGGCAGGCGATTTTCTGGGTGATTTCGATGGCGATGGGTTCAAGCACGCCTTCAATCACCATCGCAAAGGCGCCAGCGTCGGACATCGCAATTGCGTCCTCAACGATGGATTTGGCTTCCTCGGGGCTTTTGCCGCGCACGCCATAGCCGCCAAGGATGTTAACGGCCTGTGGCGTCAATCCAACATGCGCCATCACCGGAATACCGCGTGAGGTCAGGAATTCTACTGTCGGTGCAAGCACTTTGCCGCCTTCCAACTTCACCGCAGCGGCTCCAGTTTCCTTCAACAGGCGCGATGCGTTGATAAAGGCCTGTTCGGGCGAGGCTTCGTACGAACCAAAGGGCATATCGACAATCACGGCCGCGTGATAGCTGCCGCGCACAACCGCTGCGCCATGCGCCGCCATCATTTCCATCGTCACCGCAACCGTGTGTGGCAAGCCGTAAATGACCTGACCCAGCGAATCACCGACGAGCAGCATATCGCAATGCGGGTCCATCAACTGCGCCATGCGCACAGTATAGGCCGTGAGCATAACCAGCGGCGCCTTGCCCTTTTGCTGCCGGATACGCGGCACGGTAAGGCGCTTCATAGGTGACGGCGTAGGGTTCGCGCGGCTGGTCGATGTGTCGAAAGTGAGCGTTTTAGAATTGGTAGACATAGGGCAGGGGCTTAGCCGCTAAACGCTGCACACGAAAGGACGAACGGGCATCGTGTTAGATTTATTTGACTCAATGTTAAAAATATATAACATTATGTACGAATCAGGTAACATTAGAGTTAATAAAATGTCATTTCGCGAGAAAATTCACTGGACTGCCTTTCTGGCACTCTTGGTGGCATTCGGTTGGTATTTCCTGACTTATCCGTGGGAGATTGTCGGAACGGATGCCGGTGTGTGGGCTGTTGCGGGGATGCTGGTGCCTGTTACGCTGACTATAATGGGTGTTATGACAATCACTGCGGCTTATTTTGCCATTCGTACTCCGAAGGAGGCAAATCTAAAGGAGGACGAACGTGAGCGCACAATTCATATCCGCGGGACGCACCTTGCGTACTATCCTTTAGTGTTGGGCGTGTGGGCCAATATGATTGCAATGTTCTACCGCCTGAGCGTGGGCGAACATCTCAACTTGCTCATTGCGACGGTGGTGGTCGCCGAGTTGGTTCGCGTGGGATCACAGCTATATTTCTATCGCCGCGGATATTGACCCATGGCGCAGGCACCCTTCACCAACGACATAAAAACTTTGCGCTTTCTGGCCGGAGAAATGACGCAAGGCGATCTTGGTGACAAGGTTGGCGTTACGCGTCAGACCATCGCCGCCATCGAGCAGGGCAAATATTCGCCATCGCTTGAGGTCGCCTTTCGAATCGCGCATGTGTTTGGAAAGCCATTGGACGAAGTGTTCCAGTGGCAGCAGAACTGACGCGCTGACCCTTTGCCTATTTGGACTTGGCCGCAACCGCCTCAGACACATTGTCGCTGAAAATGCCGTCGATGCCCGCGGCGAGGAAAGCTTGGATTTCGGCGTTCAGGTCTCCCACGCCACGCGGATCAATGCCGGATTTCTGGCCTAGCGGCAGGAAGTAATTTTCGCGGCGGAATGTCCATGGGTGAACGGCTAGCCCGACCTTGTGGGCATCGGCAACAAGCGTGGTTGGCTCGCCCAGATTGCCGAGTAAAGTGCGAGGGATGACCAGTGTTTTGTTGGGGCCTATACCATCGGCATAAGTCGCGACGGTTTTCAGACCCTCTGCGGTTGCCATGGCGGGATAGGTCAGGTCGCTGCGGTCGGGCGGACTGCCCTTTTCATCCATCAACTGGATCAGACGCAATTTCGTCTTGGGCCGCAGGGCTTTCAGGTTTTCGACCTCGAATGACTGGATGAACACGGCCGCGTTTTTTTCGACATGGCCGTATTTGGTGAGCGTCGCCAACAACGGTGCCTCATGTGGCAGGCCAATCGCGGTGAAATAGCTTGGATGCTTGGTTTCGGGATAGACGCCAATTGTCCGCCCGGTCGCGGCGCTTTGTGCCTTGGCCAGCTTGAGGATCTCGTCAAAGGTCGGAATTTCAAATTGCCCGTCAAAGGCCATATTGGCCTTGCGCAATTGCGGTAGGCGTTCCTTGGCGCGCAGTGTCTTGAGTTCCGCGAGCGTGAAATCCTCGGTAAACCAGCCAGTCATTTTCTGGCCATCGATGGTCTTGGTGGCTTTGCGGTCGGCGAATTCCGGTTTGTCCGCAACGTTGGTGGTTTCCGATATCTCATTCTCGTGCCGAGCGACGAGGACGCCGTCTTTGGTGAGCACAAGGTCGGGTTCAATATAATCCGCGCCTTGGTCAATCGCCAACGTATAGCTTGCGATCGTGTGTTCAGGCCGCTCACCGCTTGCGCCGCGATGGGCGATGATCAGGACTTGGCCTTCAAGCGGTTTTTCCATGGCTTGGCTTTCGAAAGGCGAACATGCGCTCAATAAAGCGGCGATGAGGAGCAGGCTGTGTTTCATTAGGCCGCCATTGCGCAGCACTGTGTCAGCGCGATGACAGCCGCCTCGGTTCAACTGACCTCAACACCCTTCCAAAAGGCGATGCGGTCCGTGATTTCGCGCGCGGCGTCTTTGGGCTCCGGATAATACCAGGCCGCATCTTTGTTAGTTTTGCCATCGACGATCAACGAATGGTAACGCGCCGTGCCCTTCCATCCGCAGACCGAGGTCGTATCGCTGCCTTGCAGAAAGTCGACAGTCACGGCATCGCGCGGGAAATAATGATTGCCCTCAACGACCACCGTGTCATCGGATTGCGCGATGACGGCGCCATTCCAGCGTGCAGTTACCATGTGCGTTTCCTTCGTTTACGACAATTCGGCATCATAGACCGCCGGGGCAAAGCCCACCAGCAAAGTCTTGCCGCCTTCGACAACCGGCCGCTTGATCATCGACGGGTTCGCGACCATCAACGCGATAGCCTTGGCCTCGTGTATGTCCGCCTTGTCGGCATCGGGCAGTTTCTTGAACGTGGTACCCGCCTTGTTGAGCAGCTTTTCCCAGCCAACGACCTTGCTCCACCGCTCCAGATCCGCCGCAGTAACGCCCGCCTTTTTAAAATCATGGAAATGATAGGCAAGGCCGCGACCATCGAGATAATTGCGCGCCTTCTTGACGGTGTCGCAATTGGGAATGCCGTACAGGGTCAGGGTCATGTTTGTGGTCCATAGTTGATCGCAATTTTCTCCGCCGCCGCCACCGCAATAGCGCGCGCTTCGTCGGTGTCGCCGTTGTTTATGCGCGCCAGCGTTACCGCCATGCGGCGATAGGGGCGGGTGACTGGTTTGCCGAAAATGCGCGCGTCGACGAAGGCGTCGTCGGTGCCAAGTGCCAGCGCTTCAGCAAGGCCAGTGATCGTGAAATCATCCGCATCGCGGTCGGCAAGGACAACGGCGCTCGCCGATTCACCCAGCAAAGTTATCTCCGGGATTGGTAAGCCCAAAATCGCGCGTGCGTGCAGGTCGAACTCGGTCAATGACTGCGACACCAACGTCACCATGCCCGTGTCATGCGGTCTTGGGCTGAGCTCGGAAAATATCACCGCATCGCCCTTCACGAAAAACTCCACGCCGAACAGGCCATAGCCGCCAAGCGCGTCCACCACCTTCGCTGCCATATCCTGCGCCGATGCGAGCGCCGCAGACGACATCGCGGCGGGTTGCCAGCTTTCGCGATAATCGCCGCGTTCCTGGCGATGGCCAATCGGCGGGCAGAAATGCACTTTATCACGCGCGCGGATCGTCAGCAGGGTAATTTCGTAATCGAAATCGATAAACTGCTCGGCAATTACGCGCAGCCGATCGCCGCGCATGCCGGCGGCGGCATAGTCCCATGACGCGTCAATATCGACCTCGGTTCGCATTGTGCTTTGGCCTTTGCCCGACGACGACATGACGGGCTTCACCACAAGAGGCAGGCCAAGTTGCGCGACCGCCGCGTGCAGTTCCTCGCGGCTTTCGGCGTAGAGATAGCGTGAAGTGGTTAGCCCCAGTTCGGACGCCGCCAGATCGCGGATCGCATCGCGGTTCATCGTCAGTTGCGCCGCGCGCGCCGATGGCACGACGGTAAAGCCCTTCGCCTCATAATCTGCGAGCACTTCAGTGCGGATGGCTTCGATTTCCGGCACGATAAAATCCGGCCGATGTTTCTCGATCGCTGCGCCAAGCGCTGCGCCATCGAGCATCGAAAAAACCTCTGCCGCATCCGCGACCTGCATCGCTGGGGCATGGGCGTAGTTGTCACAGGCAATGACATGGCAGCCAAGGCGCTTGGCCGCGATCACAAATTCGCGTCCCAATTCCCCTGACCCAAGCAAGAGTATTTTTGCAGTTGGTGTCACTTATAATACTCCCGCCGGTCCCCGAAATCGCGAACCCGTTTGCGCCACGCGCGATAGCTTCCGGGCTTTAATTGTGTGCGCATGATCGCCTTTATCTGATCGGGCGTCACCTTATGCTGCTGAGAAATTTGCGTAAAGCTGATATGGTCGGACAGCGCCATCTCAACGATTTCGCTTAATTGTGCGGGTGATAGCAGTGTGGACATACGGGCCATTTGCCAGCCTTTGCCGTATTTCCGAGTGAGCGCAATATGGTATTTACCAGCGCCTCTCCGTTCGCAATCAGCGCCTCAAACGCCGAAAAGATTCTGCCAGCGCGGGTCGGACTTTGCGACCTTCACCAGAAACGGGCAGGTGGGCCGTGCCTTTACCCCCATAGCCTCAATCTGTTCAAACACGCCCTTGGCCAGCCGCGCGCCTGCGCCAGTGCCGCGCAAGGCGGATGGCACTTCGGCGTGCGGCAACACCATGACATCTCCATCCCAACGAATGGTCACAAGCCCATCGCCAGCAGGTGTCGGCATACGGAAGCGGTTCTGGTCTGGTTCGTACAATATCTCGGTCATGCCCGAATAACGCCTATTCCCACTCAATCGTTCCGGGCGGTTTTGATGTATAGTCATATACCACGCGGTTGATGCCCTTTACCTCATTAATGATACGCGTCGAAACACGGCTCAAAAAGGCGCTTTCGAACGGGTAGATGTCGGCGGTCATGCCATCGGTCGAGGTTACCGCCCGCAAGGCGCAGACATTGTCGTAGGTACGGCCATCGCCCATCACGCCGACGGTGCGTACGGGGAGGAGGACGGCGAACGCCTGCCATATGGCGTCATACAATCCGGCGTTGCGGATTTCTTCGAGGTAGACTGCATCGGCCTTGCGCAACACGTCGCAGCGTTCCTTGGTCACTTCGCCGGGAATGCGGATCGCAAGGCCGGGGCCGGGGAATGGGTGCCGACCGACAAACTGGTCATTCAGGCCAAGCTCGCGGCCCAGCACGCGCACTTCATCCTTGAACAGCTCGCGCAACGGCTCGACCAGCTTCATGTTCATCCGCGCGGGCAAGCCGCCGACATTATGGTGGCTTTTGATCGTCACCGATGGACCGCCGGTGAAGCTCACGCTTTCGATGACGTCGGGGTAGAGCGTGCCTTGCGCCAGGAAATCTGCGCCGCCGATTTTCTTCGCTTCTTCGTCGAAGACATTGATGAACTCAGCACCAATGAATTTGCGCTTGGCCTCGGGATCAGTGACACCCGCCAAGCCAGCCATGAAGCGTTCCTCGGCATCAACGACGACCAAAGGGATGTTGTAATGGTCGCGGAACAAGGTTTCGACCTGCTCGCGCTCGTTCATGCGCAGCAAACCATGGTCGACGAACACACAGGTAAGTTGCGCGCCAATCGCTTCGTGAATGAGGATCGCGGCAACCGAGCTGTCAACGCCGCCTGAAAGACCGCAAATGACGCGGCCTGAACCAACCTGCGCACGGATTTCGGCGATCTTTGTCGCGCGGAACTCGGCCATCGTCCAGTCACCGGCTAAGCCGCAGACCTTATGGACAAAGCTGGAAATCAGTTTCGCGCCATCGGGGGTATGCACAACCTCGGGATGGAACTGGATGCCATAATATTGCCGCGCTTCGTCTGCGATGAACGCATAAGGCGCGCCATCGCTGGTCGCCACGACTTCAAAGCCGGGGGCGAGGCTCGTGACCTTGTCGCCATGGCTCATCCACACCTGATGCTTGTCGCCGGTTTCCCAAAGGCCGTCGAACAAGGCGCAGGACTTTTCGACCTCAATAAAGGCGCGGCCAAATTCGCCGCCTTCACCTTCGCTGACATGCCCGCCAAGCTGCATCATCATCGTTTGCTGGCCATAGCAAATGCCAAGGATGGGAAGGCCGCTATCAAACACACATTGCGGCGCGCGCGGGGAATCGGCGTGCGTGGTAGATGCAGGGCCGCCCGACAAGATAATGCCTTTGGGCTTCATCCGCGCAAAGGCCGCCTCGGCGTTATTGAAAGGCGCGATTTCAGAATAGACCCCGGCTTCGCGTACGCGGCGGGCGATAAGCTGCGTGACCTGCGATCCGAAATCGATGATCAGGATGGAGTCCGAAGGTTGGGCGAGTGTTTTGGATTCTGGCATGGCAAGCCGATAGGGATTGCGACGTGCGCTGTCCAGTTACCACCGCCGACTTTGCCATGCGGTTGCGATGCGCTATGGTGTCGTGGTGAAGAAAAACGACACCCGCCGCGCGGAAATTATCCAGCGATTGACCGATTATGTCCTGGCCGACGGGCTTTCGGCAGCGAGCTTGCGTCCATTGGCCAAGGCAGCAGGCACCAGCGACCGGATGCTGCTGTATTATTTTACCGACAAGTCCCAGATTATCACAGCTATTCTAGAGCAGATTTCGGCGCGGTTGGTGGAGATGATCGGCACGCGTACGGCGAGTGAACCACTGCCCGTGGACGAACTGCGCCGCCAGTTTGCGGACATTTTATTTCGAGAAGAGCTGTGGCCCTATATGCGGATCTGGCTTGAGGTTGCGGCGCGCGCCGCGATGGGCGACGCTTATTATCGCGCCGCGGGCGAACAAATTGGCCGTGGTTTCCTGGAATGGGGCAAGGCCCAGTTGAAGTCAGACAGTGAGGCGCAGTTGGAGATTGATGCGGCGCGTTTGTTGGTCAGCATGGAGGGCATGCTGTTCCTGAAAAGCATTGGCCTTGATGACGTAAACGCCAAGGCGCTTTAGCGCTGGTTCGCGGCCCGTGCGCTGCCCAACAAAATGGCTGCGCCTTTGCCTTTTGTTCGGTAGCTTTCGATAAGCAGGTAGCCCGCCAGAAAAGCCGCACCAAGGTTGAAGGCCGCAAATCCCAGAACCAGTCCCGCTGCCGAAAATTCGTGGCGCCACGCGACCCAGATTCCGGACAATATTAGAAAGCATAAAAAGTCGAGATTGAACTGCCCCCGCCACGTCATCTCTGCCATGTCACCGAAAAAAACCGCATAAAGGCCGATGCCGTGGTTCGCGATCACGATGGCCGTGTAGACGCCGACGACAGATATGATCGCAATCAGACTAACGCGGAACAAGATCATAACAGGGTCTCCCACAAATTGTACGACCCCGTTACCAAAATGTAGCAACTGCTACAATAATTGTTTTTTCATGCTGTAACGACGCCAAAAATTTGACATCGTCATCCTCAACAACCCTCGGGGAATTTGGCTTCTAAACCTGAAACAAGTTCAGGATGACGGGCTGTGAGAGTTCAAGGCAACAAAATTTTTGCGTTGAAGATGACGAAATGTCGTTTCAGTCAGTGAGCTCAATCCATGTCGGCGCGTGGTCGCTGGCTTTTTCGCGTCCGCGATGCTCCTTGTCGACGCCGCAACTGGTGAGGCGATCAGCGACGGCCGGGCTTAACAACAGATGGTCGATACGAAAGCCGTGGTCGCGTTGCCATGCACCGGCTTGGAAATCCCAGAATGTCCAAACGCCGCCTTGTGGGTAATGCGTTGCCAGCGCGTCGGTCCAGCCTTTGCCCAAAAGCGCGCGGTATGCCGCAACGCTCTCTGGCTGGCGCAGCGCATCATCGAGCAAAGCGCCGGGTGCCCAGATGTCATGCGCATGCGGAATGACATTATAATCACCGGCCAAGACAGCTGGTATTTCTGCCGCAAGCAACTCCGCTGCGCGAACATAGAGACGTTGCATCCATGCAAGCTTGTAATCGAACTTGGGCCCCGGTTGCGGATTGCCATTGGGCAGATAGATACTTGCCACACGCACGCCAAAAACGTCCGCCTCCAGGTATCGGGCATGTTCGTCCAAAGGGTCGCCGGGCAAAGTGCGCTGCACCTCAATGGGCTGCGTTCCCTTGGCCAAAATAGCAACCCCATTGAACGACTTCTGTCCATGCCAGATCGCGCCATAGCCAGCGCGTTCGAAGTCAGATGCGGGAAAGCCCTCGTCCTGCGATTTGACCTCTTGCAAGCAGGCCACGTCAGGCTGCGTTTCCTCCAGCCATTCAAGCAGTCGGGGAAGGCGCGCTTTGACGCCGTTTATGTTGTAAGTCGCGATACGCATATTGCGGCCCTAGCGGCTGCGCGCTATCGCATCAAACCGAAAAACTCGACCCACAGCCGCAACCGGCCTGTGCTTGCGGGTTGGTGACCTTGAAGCTTTTGCCGCCCAGCGATTCCACGAAATCCACTGCCGACCCCCGAACAAGATCAAGGCTGATCGGGTCAACGACAAGTAACGCACCTTTACCCTGCGCCTGAATGTCATCGGCCTCAACCGACTCCGCAAGGCCAAAGCGATATTGAAAGCCCGAACATCCACCACCTTCAACTGATAGACGTAGCACCGGGTCCTTGCCCAGCTTGGTCGCGATTTCGGCCACGCGGCGCGCGGCATTCTCTGTCATGGAAATGACTTCAGTTTCGGTCATAGAGCTAATGTAGGCCATGGCGCACCTAAAGAAAAGGGGCGGCAAAGTATCCGATGCCAGCCCCCAAGATTACACCCTCTCCCAAAGGTGATGCGTTAGCCTGCCCGCTTACTCGCCTTCAGCTGGACCGCCGATAGCTTTGTTATCAGCAGTTTTCGACGCTAGCAAGAATTTTGCTCCGCTCGGGTCTGATTTCAGTGGCGAGAGAAAGGCAATTGGATTGATCGCTTCACCAGCGATGCGCACTTCATAGTGTAGATGGCTTCCTGTGGAGCGGCCGGTTGAGCCCATATAGCCCAAAATTTCGCCCTTGCGGATGCGTTGGCCGGGCGAGACATTCATCGCAGACAAATGGCCGTAACGTGTCTGAACGGCGTTGCCGTGGTTGATTTCAACAAATTTGCCATAACCGCCAACCCATTCAGCGCGGCCGATGGTGCCATCTGCTGTTGCGAAGATTGGTGTGCCCACTGGACCGGGAATGTCGAGGCCCTTGTGATTGCGGCTGGCGCCACGGGTTGGTGCATTGCGATATCCATAACCGCTGGAGAATTTCATGATCTCGACAGGGTTGATGGAAGGAACGGCAACTTCGACCTTGGTCACGGCGCCGTTGATGCGGCCCCAGCTGTCATTGAGTGCCCGGAATTCAGGGTCAGAAACGCCTAGGGCGGTCTGGTTGGCTTTCAAATCTTCAGGGGAAATACGGAAAGTGTCGGATGAAGCGGCGGCTGAATTAGCAAGGGCGGGAGTGGCGGCTGAAACAGCGACCAAGATGCCAAGCGCGGATGCAGCTTTCAGGATCAGTGATTGGCGCGAAGCCAAAACGCTGGATACCATAATGTGTCATTACCTTATGTTGCGACCCGCACCATGTCTGGTGCAGCCCCGATTTTGACCAAGACAGTTGATCTGCCCACCCCTTATGAACAGAGTGGTGTCCGATGGCTCAAACGAATGCAACATCCGCGTAATAATCGCGGGACAAACCGGCGCTCAAACGCGCCGAGTCGTTGAATGGAGGCTTCAGGGCTCCACTAAAGTGCCGATTTACCAGTATTTTCCAGTAAGGTTTTGGTAATAATTGACGCTCTGTACAACCCGCCTCGAACCAGTTTGTTCCCGCTAACACGTGTGAAATCTCATCATTATATATCCGATTCAGGATGCGCGCCGATACCGAATCACCCGCCGCTTCGAATTTTGCGAATGTCGACGGGGTCACATCCAGCCCGCGCGCCTCAAGCACCATGGGCACCACGGCGAGCCGAGCGAGCGCATCATCCCGCGTTTCAAACGCCGACTGCCACAACCCGTCATGCGCTGGAAGCGCTCCATAATGGCTGCCATATTGCTTCAAACGCCGGTGAAGCAGGACGAAGTGCATCGCTTCGTCCGCGCCGACCTTCATCCAGTCATCGACAAAGGCACGCGGAAACTCAGCGCCGAAACGGCCCACCAGGTCGAATGCGAGGTCAATCGCGACAAATTCGATATGCGCCAATGCGTGCAGCATCGCGACCCGGCTGGCGATGGTGCCGCCCTTGCGCCGCTTTGGCATTTGTCCGGGTGGCAAGAGTTCAGGCTGCGCTGGGCGCGATGGCCAATCGGGCATGTCGGCATCAAACGCGTGGTCCAATCGCCCAAGCCGCCAATCGCGCGCCGCCTTGCGTGCTGCCATGACCTTCACTTGTGGATCAGCGGTGGTGAGGACAGTGAGGCAGGCTTGGGCGATGGAGTTGGGGACTTCAGTCATGCTTTGTCCGTTTTACGGCACCGTAGCGCTGAGCAGCAGGTGCGCAGCGCCTGCGACCGTCGAAGGGCGTCGATCGGATCAAGCGCCAGCATTATAAACGTCCTTCGACAGGCTCAGGGCTGCGGTGTATAAATCCACTGATCAATCTCTAAAACTACAAACCCTTCGCCGCAGCCAAAACCTCGGCCGCATGGTCCTTGACCTTTACCTTGCGCCAGACAGCCGCAACTTTGCCGTCTTTGCCGACCAGATAGGTCGACCGGTCAATGCCCATATAGCTTTTGCCGTACATCGATTTTTCGACCCAGGCGCCCATTTGCTCAGTCGCGTCGCTGGCTTCGTCCGACAGCAGGGTGACGTTCAATTCATACTTCGCGGCAAATTTGGCGAGCTTGGCGGGCTTGTCCTTTGACATGCCATAGACGGAACAATTCAGCGCCAAAAATCCGGCGGCCAGTGCGGTAAAATCCTTCGCCTCATTGGTGCAGCCGGGTGTGTCTGCCTTGGGGTAGAAATAGAGCACAAAAGGCCCCTTCAGCGCTGCGAGATTGACCGCATTGCCTGCGCTATCGGCGACGGTAACGTCGGGCAGCGTGTCGTTCATATCAGTCATTTTTTCGTTCCTTTTTAAAAATCGCGCGGCCCAAATAGGCTGTGCCACTGGTCCATGACAACCCCGCGATAATCCCTAATCGCGTGCATAAGGCCGTCCCAATTCTCATAACCAAGGCTATGCGCAATCAACGTCTGCGCCGCCTCGGCCGGCGTGGCGCAATCGGGTGCAATCAGCCGCACCATGACCAACAGGCGCCCCATCAGGCCGTAAGCCTTCGCAAAATCGGCGGGCAAATGCCCCGCAGCCACCAAGGCGTCAATCGCTGGGCCAAGCTGCGGCTTTATGCCGACATGTGTCTGCAACTGAAGCGCATGGATAATGAATTCCATGTCGACCAAACCACCGGGCAGCAGCTTAACGTCCAGATCCCCCTTTGGTGGCTTATGTGCGGCCATCTCCTTGCGCATGGTTGTGATGTCGCT
>Ga0136636_10001518_pt1 | contig 13603 bp, 12 predicted proteins | sample AntDrymUQ8522106_2_FD_104653 | JGI IMG/M metagenome (GOLD analysis project Ga0136636, IMG submission 104653) | Polar desert sand microbial communities from Dry Valleys, Antarctica - metaG UQ852 (21.06) | ecosystem: Environmental > Terrestrial > Soil > Desert | place: Antarctica: Dry Valley... | reverse complement strand
GATTTGCAAATTGTCGTAGCTTTCCGCATGTTGCCCGAGATGGTATGGAACATGCCAACAATGGGCACTTTTAACCTGCATGCTTCGCTCCTGCCACAATACCGGGGAGCAGCACCTTTGAACTGGGCAATCATCAACGGTGAAACAGAAACGGGTGTAACTACGTTTTTACTTTCTCACGAAATCGATACCGGACAAATCATCTATCAGGTAAAAGTTGATATCGCCGAAAATGATACCGTTGGCGATTTGCACAACCGGATGATGGCAATTGGTTCAGAATTGGTTTTAAAAACAGTTGATGCAATTGCAGAAGGGAAAATCGAGCCAATCGATCAGACTCAATTGATCGACAATCAGGAGCGGATTAAACAGGCTCCAAAAATATTCAAAGACGATTGCCGGATCGACTGGACAAGAGATACAGAATCGGTGCGCAACCTCATACGCGGTTTATCGCCCTACCCCACCGCCTGGACTGAACTGGTTCATCCGGGGAAAGCTGAAATTCTGACAGCGAAAATATATGGTGCAATCCTCGACAACAGCAGTTTGCCAGCTGCTCCCGGAACCATCCAAACCGATGGCAAAAGGTACCTGAAAATTGCCTGTCCCGATGGATGGCTTTCGGTTACTGAAATCCAGCTTTCCGGAAAAAAACAAATGAAGATTGACGAGTTGCTGAGAGGATTTCAGAACATGGGTGATTGGGAAATTAAAATGTAGGAAAAGGAAATAAGGAAAAAGAAAAACCGAGTACGCAGTTTTTCTATTTCCTCTTTCCTATTTGCTATTTGCTATTTGCTATTTCTTTTTGCTGAAATTCACAATCAGGAAATAAACGAGAAACCCAAAAGAGATGGAAACCAGCTCGATGCCAAAAGGTAACAAACTATCTTCCATAAAATTACGGTAATTATCCTGATTGTAAAGACTTGGGCTCATCTGGTTAATAATAATGAAACCGATTCCGGCAAAGAAGGCAACCAATCCCCATTTCAAAGATGGATATTTGTTTGCTTCCTGGTTTTCAGGACTTAATGAAGCCACTTTTTGTTCCAAAATTGCAGCACTTTCAAAATGTCCCGCCTTGATAATCTTTCGTCTTAATAAGAAATCCGTAAAATTTTTTATGATTTCGTAAAAGGCATAAAATACAACTGCTGTCATTAATACTTCTTTCATAATTTTCAGTTTTAAGTGTTTGTAAGATGTGACAGCAAGTGGTTCAAAAATGTTGCAGGCATAGTCATCTTTTTTTTCTGAATAAAATGTCGGTACTTCATGCAACATTTTATTGCCAGTCGCTGTCAAACACCTGTGAATGGAAGATACTGATTTAATCAAACAAATTTTAAGCGGGAACATGAATGCCTTTACGTTTTTGGTAAACCGTTACCAAAAGTTGGTGGTTCATATTACCGGTCGCTTGATTCAGCGTCAGGATGAGTTGGAAGATGTTTGTCAGGAAGTTTTTTTGAAAGTGTATCAAAACCTTGGAAAGTACCGCAACGAATGCAAATTATCAACCTGGATTGCTACCATTGCCTACAATTCCAGTATCAATTACCTGCGAAAGTTCAAAAAAGTTGATGAAGTTAATCCGGATGACTCGGCCGCATTGCGAAACCTGACCGATTTCAAATCGGATCAATACGAGCGGACCGATCTGCACCGTTATATCCGGGAACAAATTGAATTGCTGCCTGTTCAGTATCGAACAGTATTAACACTGTTTCATTTGGAAGAGTTTTCGTATCAGGAAATTGAACAGATAACGGGAATGCCCGAGGGAACAATTAAAAGTTATTTGTTCAGGGCAAAAGCTATTTTAAAGGAAAAACTTAAATTTGTAGTGGATGAGAACAGTTTAAAAATGGTGAAGGAGATTACAAATGAGTAATAAAGAACTGGATCAAATGGTCGATAAATCAGTCGGTACCGAACCTGATTTTCAGTTGCCCGCCGACTTTGCCAGCAAAGTGGTAGTTCGTATCGTCCGCCACGAGCAATGGAAAACCGACCTGATGGAATACCTATACCTGACAGGCATTCTGGCTTTTCTGCTTGCGATCGTTTCAGGCACATATTATTGGGTAAACAAAGCATTTATATTGCGTGTTTTCAATACCATTTCCGAGAATTTTATTCCGGTAATACTGATTGCATTCCTTGTAAATTTCATCATTTTTGCTGACCGTGTTCTTTTGCGGTTACTTTTCAGCCGTTGGAAAATAAATGAATAAACAATTTTAAGTTCCGAACTTCTATAATTTCCAGAAATCTTTTCTGCGAACCGAAACTGCAAACTGAAAGTGAACACTGAACACTTTTTATTTTCTCGGCTTTTTATTCCTCAGATAGACAATCTGTCCGGCAGCAGGTTCTTCTCCTGATTTCATGCGGTTTCGTCTCAGCAAAGGCTTTAACCTCAGTGCATACCGTTGCGCGATGTAATGCATGGTATCTCCATTTTCGGTCACATGCTGTTTATGTTGTTTGTTCGCTTTTTTGTGCTTCGCGCTGAGATACATGATCTCGTTCACCCGAGGCTGCCGCCCTTTGGCAAAATCGTTGTAAGTATATAATTCCCAATCTTTAAGAGCCAACTCTTTCGAGAGACTTTCATAGGTGTCACCTTCTGTAACCACCACTGTGCGCAATCCGTTACGCATTTCGATTTTGTGTTTTGCGTTGGTTTTACCCAACGGAGCGTTCACGGGTTTAATCTTGTTTGGTGCCGGCTCCTGCACTATTGAAACTATTTGACGGTTATCTCCATATTCATCGTAAACCGAAAGTTTAAATTCTTCGATAATCTTAATCAGTCGTTCGGCATAGGTCGGATCAGTTGCATAACCTGCTTTCTTTAATCCGTAGGCCCAGGCAGAATAGTCTTTCGGATCGAGTTTGAAAAGAAAGCTGTAACGACTACCGGCCATCAAAAAATTGGAATGATCAATGTAAGATGCTTCGGCATGGGCATATTTTCTGAAGCATTCCCCTTTTGCATCGTCATCATGGTATATCTTTTTGCCGGTCCACTCTGCCTTGCATTTTATCCCGAAATGATTATTTCCCTCGGTAGCTAGTCTGCTATTTCCGTTACTTGATTCCCAGCAACCCTGAGCCAGCGTAATACTGGCCGGAATTCCGCTTCGTTGCATTTCAGAAATAGCAAGCTTGTAATATTTCTGAATGTATTCGTCACGGGTAAATTGCTTCTTCTGAGCGAAGGCATTGGTGATTATAAAAAGTGCAATTGCGAAAAAGGAATATTTTAGCATAACTATTATTTGTCGTGTGCTACAAAAATAAGAAAATGTTGTACGTTTTGCTCATTGGCGAATAACAAGTAATAACGTACATTTGGAAAAACTGTTTAAAATGAAAACGACAGAAATCAGAATTATTGTACATGAATTTAAAACTATTGGTGAACTACCTGAAAATGATCAAAATCTGCTTCAGGAGGCCAGAAGAATAACAGCCATGGCTTATGCTCCATATTCCGGATTTCATGTCGGTGCTGCCGTTTTACTTGGAAATGGACACATATTTACAGGAAATAACCAGGAAAATTCGGCCTATCCGTCGGGATTATGTGCCGAACGGGTGGCATTATTTTATGCCAATGCAAATTTTCCTGATTCTGAAGTTCGGACTATTGCTGTTTCAGCAGCTAAAAATGGAGTTTTGGTTAACGATGCAGTAAAACCATGTGGCTCATGCCGTCAGGCATTGGCCGAAGCTGAAGTTCGCTTCGAAAAACCCATTCGGATTATATTGGATGGACAGGATTCGATTCTGGTTTTGAATGGTGTGGAAAGCCTTTTACCTTTGAGCTTTTCGAAGAAAGATTTGGCCTCCCCTAACACTCCTAGGTAGAGGTAAAACACTACTAATCAAAGAATTTATATCACTGTTGTCAGCTAAAATTTTAACATTAATATTCCGCTACTCTGTAACTTACTGGTTCTATCTATTATGCTGCTCTGTAGCTTGGTTTTAAGCGACAGAGTCGCGAAATATTTGTAGAAAAATGTATACTATGAAATTTAAGCTCCAGCGGAGCGAAATATGTTGAACGCATTGCAATCATTGGGTTATATCTTTTCTTATGGATTTTTACCGTACACTAGTAAATTTATATCTAAATAGGATTGCACCCGAAGGTACAATCCTCAAACAAAGCACAAGCCAAATTAAAATTATTGAATCTCAATCTGACGTGACAAATTTTCTTTGTACTCAACTTTTTCAGGAAGTTCGACGATCAAAACCCCGTTTTTGTGTCATGCCGATATTTCAGAATTAATTTCATTGAGAATGACATTTTTTTTGAAAATGTTTGGTTTGAACCTTTAAAAATTTACTTTTGCCCCATCAATTTACGCAATGGGGTGCCTTCCTGACGAAAGTCGGGGTAATTACAGGCTGAGATCACACCCACCGAACCTGATACGGATAATGCCGGCGAAGGGATGGCGAAAGGGAATTACTTGCCTCATTGGTTATTTATTAACCATTTAAAAGACAAAAATGAAACGGATTTATTTGACATTGCTCTTGCAATGTGCGGTGTTTTTGGCAATCGCCCAATTTACGCTAAAAGGAACAGTGAAAAACGAGGCTGGTGAACTGCTTTCAGGAGCCAATTTGACAATCTCAAACAGTTTCAGTAAAACTGCAACCGATGGGTATGGAATGTTTCTATTCAAAAACCTGAAAGCTGGAAGTTACCAGCTAACTATTTCTTACGTCGGTTACCAAAAACAAACCAATGATTTAAAAATCGCGGACAATCAGAATTTGGACATCATCCTGAAGCAAGACATCATCCTGACCGAAGAAGTTTTGATTTCGGCCAGCCGGGTTAAGGAAAAGACCCCGGTTGCTTTTACGACAGTCGAAAAATCGCAAATCAGTGATAACAATTTGGGGCAGGATATACCTTATCTGCTCAGTCTGACTCCTTCTTTTGTCAGCACATCCGACGCGGGAACTGGTGTGGGATACACAAGTTTCAGGATTCGTGGAACCGACATGAACCGTATCAACGTTACGGTAAACGGAATCCCGATGAACGATGCCGAATCGCACGGAACATGGTGGGTCGATATTCCCGATCTGGCCGCATCAACCGATAACATTCAGGTGCAGCGCGGAGTTGGAACCTCGACCAATGGAGCGGCGGCTTTCGGTGCTTCGATTAATCTTCAAACCACCACCATCAACAAAGATGCATCGGCAGAATTTAGTTCGGCTGCCGGTTCGTTCGGAACTCTTAAAAATTCGGTAGGCGTGAGTTCAGGCCTGATCAAGGAAAAATTCACTTTTGATGCCCGCCTTTCAAAAATCAGCTCCGACGGTTTTATCGACCGTGCAACTTCTGACCTGAAATCATTTTTTGTTTCCGGAGGATATTTTACCGGAAATTCGATTCTGAAAGTCAATATTTTTTCAGGATTGGAAGACACCTATCAGGCATGGAATGGTGTGCCGTCGGTTCGTTTGAACAACGATCAGGCCGGAATGCAGCGCTATGCCGATCATTATTTGTATTCGCAGAATCAAGTTGATGAGATGGTTGCCTCCGACAGCCGGACCTACAACCTGTACACCTACGAAAATGAGATCGACCATTATCAGCAGGATCATTATCAGTTGCTTTTTTCGCATCAGTTCAGTCCGAAAACAAATCTGAACATGAGCGCATTTTATACGGCCGGGAATGGTTATTACGAACAATATAAGGAAGATCAGAATCTGGAAGACTACCTGATTAGTCCGCCATTAATTGGCGGTGAAACTGTTGAAACTTCGGATCTGATTCGTCGGAAATGGCTGGATAACGATTTCTACGGAATAACCTTTTCGGCGAATCATAAAAAAGAAACCGGCGAATTCACTTTTGGTGGTGGCTACAATGTTTATGATGGAAATCATTTTGGAAAGGTAATCTGGATGCGAAATGCCGGAACTTCTGAAATAAACGATGAATGGTATCGGGGCACAGGCTTGAAAAAAGATCTAAACCTGTTTGCCAAATACAACTTCAAACTGGCTGAAAAGCTGAATATGCTTGCCGATATCCAATACCGAAAAATTGATTACGAAATTGATGGTACCGACGACGACCTGCGCAATATCACTCAGGTGCATCGTTTTAATTTTTTCAATCCCAAAGTGGGAATTTATTATCAAATCAGTGAAAAGCAAAACCTGTATTTCAATTTTGCACGTTCGAACCGCGAGCCCAACCGCGACAATTATGTGGATGCCGACCCACAAGGAAAACAGCCCGAATTTGAAACGCTGAACGATTTCGAAGCAGGATACAAATACACCACCAAACGGCTGGCTTTCGTGGCAAATGCCTATTACATGATGTACCGGAATCAATTAATCCTGACCGGCGAAATCAATGATGTGGGTGCACCAATCATGGTTAATGCGGACAAAAGCTACCGCACCGGAATTGAACTGATGGCCGCGATGAAACTGACTGATAAACTGAAATGGGATGTGAATCTGACCCTCAGCAAAAATAAAATCAAGGATTTTACTGAATCAGTTGATGACTGGGACAATGGCGGACAAGTTGAAACCCAACTGGGTACTACCGACCTGGCTTTTGCTCCTGAAATGATTGCCAACAGTCAGTTGAACTGGATGTTTGTCAAAGGATTAACAGTCAGTTTGCAATCATATTCGGTTAGCAAACAATACATCGACAATACTTCGAGCAACGACCGGAAACTGGACGGCTACCTGTTGAATAATTTAAAATTCACCTACAATGTTCCTCAGAAATTTGCCAAAGAACTGAACCTACACCTGATGGTAAATAACATGTTCGATACCAAATATGAGAGCAACGCGTGGATTTATTCATACATCTACGAAAACGGAAAACGCTTTGCTATGGACGGATATTTTCCACAGGCCGGAATCAATGTGATGGCCGGGTTGAATATAAAATTCTAATAATCAGATAAAAGTCAATAAATAACCACCCAGCGAGCCACCCAAAACGATTAAAGCAGAGTTTATATTTTTAAACCCAAGGATCAGCAAAATACTTGCAGCTGCAATTGACAATGTTCGCCAGTCGGTAATTGTTTCTTTACCCATCGCAAAACAAACAGAAACAATAATAGCGACAGAGGCAACATTGACTGCATCAAGGAAAACCGAAAACAGAACAGAATTGCGCATCTTTTTCACCAGCGGATTCAGTAATGCAACAAAAATAAAGGCTGGAAGAAAAATTCCAATGGTTGAAACGATTGCGCCGGTCAGTCCATTAATTTGATAACCGATAAAGGTAACTGATGAAAAAACTGGTCCCGGAGTGAACTGCCCGACGGCAATCGCATCGATTAGTTGTTGCCGCGAAATTATTCCGGTGGATACCAATTCTGTGTCGAGGAAGGCAAATAACACATAACCACTACCATAAAGTATCGCTCCAATTTTCAGAAAGATTAAAAACAAATTAAAATTGGTGGCTGCAAAAAATGTGGTGCCCGAAACTTGAAAAAAGGTGAAAGGGAAAATACTTTTTGTTGTTTCGGAATCTTTATTTCGGAATGAAGTCAGCAAGATTGCAAGAAACCCAGCACCAAACATCAGGTAAATTTCATTAAAACTGAGTAGTGAAAATGCCAATACACCCAGCCCGATTAGCACAAGTTCAACCGATTTCATTGACTTTCGGGCCAAGGGAAATACTGCTCCAAGAATGATGGCGATAATGGCAGGTTTAATACCGTATACAAAAGGCTGTACCTCGGGGAGCTGGCCATATTGCTTATAAAGCCAGGCAAAAACACCGGTAATAAGTACTGCAGGCAGAATGAAACAAAGACCAGCAACAATGAGTCCTTTCCAACCAGCCCGTTCGTGTCCGATATGAATAGCCATCTCGGTGCTGTTGGGCCCGGGAATTAGGTTTGTAGCGCCAATCAGGTCAAGAAAATGTTGTTCAGTCAACCATTTTCTTTTGGTCACAACTTCGGACCGCATCATTGCAATATGAGCCGCCGGACCGCCAAACCCAGTCACTCCAAGCTTTAAAAATAACCCGGCAACTTCTCTCAGATTACTTTTGCTCATTCGCCTTTCATTCATAGTATTGATTACTTCTTCTGATGCTGCAAGAACCAATCAAATAAACCGGCATCGCCATAGGCATAAACCCAGGCATCAACATGTCCGCCTTCGGGCAAAACGGTATAAACCACATCGGCACCAATCTTTTTTAGGGCCGCAACCATTTGAGCTGATTCTTGCTCCGGAACAGCATCATCTTTTATACCATGAAAAACCCAAACCGGAATATCTTTTAACTGGTCAGCCAAAATTGGAAGACCACCACCGCAAATTGGCGCAATGGCAGCAAAATAATTGGGATAAGCCATCGACAAATCCCATGTTCCATAACCACCCATGCTCAGCCCTGTCAGATAAACCCGGCTTTTGTCGATGTTATAATTAGCCAACACATCGTCGATCATTCCTTTCAAAATATATGAATTCCACCATTGCCCCTCGGGGCATTGAGGCGACAAAACCACAAACGGGAAGTCAGGATTTTTCTCTACAATAGCTGGAGGGCCCCAAGCTTTTACCTTATCTAAATCGTTTCCACGTTCACCCGAACCATGCAAAAAGACAATCATCGGCGAAGGTTTTCCTTCTTTCGAATAATCTTTTGGTAAAAACATCAGGTAATTAATTTCTGCCTGAACGGAAGTTTTCATTTTCTTCTGAACTTCTTGTCCTACGGAAGGAACAACGATCATCAAACAAAACAGACTGAACAATGCCATTGATTTCATAGCTGGTGGTTTTTAATTATTGGTTCATTTCTTTCAAAATCTTCTCAACTTCCGCTTCGGTTTTGTGAAGTTTGTCTTTGCAAATGGTGATCAGAGCCGAAACGCGGGTTACCTGTTCCGAAAGTTCATCTACATCCAGTTCTTCGTTTTCAATTTTCTCCAGGATCTCTTCAATTTCGGTAATTGCTTCTTTGTAAGTTACTTTTTTAGTTGCCATATTTCCTATTTTATAGTTTCAAGTTCAAAGTTTCAAGTCTGGCTTGATGGATCGCGGACGAATCCTTCATTATTCAGGCTTCTATTTTCTTGTTTCTTAGTTGTTATTTCTTATTCGATATTGATTATTGGTTATTGATTATTGGTTATTCTTTATTTTTTAATTCTGGTGGTTTTTTCAACTTTACTTTCAACGGTTCCGTCGCTAAGTCGAGTTTCAATCAAATCTCCAGATGTAATTTGATTGACCGATTTTACAATCTTCCCATTCAGCATTGTCAGCGAATATCCTCGTTTCAGGATATTTTGCGGATCGACCAGACGCAATTTTTCCTGAATTGAAATCAGATTTTTCTTTTCAGCACGAATTTGCTCAGTCGCCTGTATTTTGATTAAATGCTGAAATTGATTCAGCAGGTTTTTATTTTTATGAACCTGTCCGCGAAATACAAAGTTCAACTTTGTTCCGGATTGATCGAGCAAATGGTTTTGCCTGGTAACAAATTTCCCGGTAATGTTTTGCGTCCCAACCACCAGTTGTTTCAGATCATTTTGCTGATTCTTCAGGAAAGTCTCCGTTCGGTTTGCCAGTTGAATGCGCGCAATATTCAGCCTGTTTTGTTGTGCAACGATCATTTGATTAACCAAATCATTTAGCTGATCAACTGCTTCGTTAAGCCGGTCTTTATTGTCCTCCAGCTGATTGCTGACCAGTTCAGTAAAATGTTTTTCAAGCTCTTTTAATTCCTGCGAGAAACGGAGCGCCCCACCAATGAGGAATTCAGCTACCGCAGTAGGCGTTTTCATTCGGGTATGCGCCACCAGGTCAATCACGGTATCGTCCTTGTCGTGACCAATTCCGGTAATTACCGGCAACGGAAACTGAGCCACATGAAAAGCAAGTTCGTACTGATCGAAACAAGCCAGGTCAAGTTGTGCGCCTCCACCACGAATAATCACCACCGCATCAAACAAATCTTCGTATTCATAAATCAGATCCAACGCACTCATGATGCTGCGTGGTGCTTCGTTGCCCTGCATCACTGCCGGAAATAGTTTGGTGTAGAAAACAAACTGATGAACATTGCTATGCAACTGATCCAGAAAATCCTGCAATCCAGCTGCCGTAGGCGACGAAATTACAGCAATTCGCTGCGGAACAAGCGGCAATTCGAGTTCTTTGTTCATCTCGAAAACCCCATCTTCCTGAAGTCGGCGAATAATTTCCCGTCGCTGACGCGCCAAATCGCCTAACGTATAAACTGGATCGATGTCGCGGATATTCAGACTAAAACCATACACTTCGTGGTATTCAACTTTGGCTTGCAACAGCACTTTCAGTCCTTCAGTAAAAGTTTGTCCGGTAGTTGTTTCGAAGTATGGTTTGAGCATCCGGAACGTGTATGACCAAATGGTTGCGCGACAACGGGCAATCACCGTATCGGTTCCTGATTCGGTTTCCACCAAATCGAGGTAACAATGCCCGCTGCGGTTCACCGTCATCTCACTGATTTCGGCTTTCACCCAAACAGGCATTGCGAAAGTGGTATCCAGACTGCCTTTTACCTGTCGCTGTAACTCGAAAAGAGAAAGTTGCTGATCGTTCATTAAAAAGTTTCAAGTTTCAAGTTCAAAGTTTCAAATTGTGTACTGCAGGTCATACTTTTAAAATTAATCAGTTTATTTTCAAAAGTTTAACCCGCTCTTCTTTCCCTCCAGAACGAATGCTCAGAATCAACATTCCCTGAGGCAAGTTCGATAGATTATTCACCAAAACCTCTGCTGTGGTTTTGAAAGTTGATTGGTAAAGACAATTTCCCTGAAGATTGAATATGCTAATTGTACAGTTTTCGCCGAGCCTCTGATTTTGATTTTCGATAAGAAGATATTCGCTGAACGGATTGGGCGAAACCATGAAGCCGGTTTCCGATTTTAAATCGTTTGAAAAATTCAATTTCAGATAATTATCAGCTTTTTCAAAATCAGGAATGCCATAACCCAACAATGAATCGGGCGCGCTATACTGATGGGCACTTTGTTCAATAGCCATTTTCAATTGGCTGACATTTGCATACGGGTTGGACTGTAACAAACAAGCTCCCATTCCGGCCAAAACCGGCGACGAAAAAGATGTTCCGCTTGAATAGCCAAGGATTTCGCTACCGGTAACCAAATAAGTACTCGAACCCAAAGCTACTACATTGGGTTTTACTGCGCCACCAAAAGCAGGGCCAACCGAACTGAATGAAGCTCGAATTCCGCTTTTGTCAACCGCCCCAACCGCAATTACATTTTCACCATCGGAAGGCACAATTATACGCTTCCAAACATCATTTCCCTCATTACCGGCACTGTTAAAAACCAGAATCCCTTTTCGAAAAGCCATATTTGCAGCCTGCGTTGCTCTGGATGATTTTCCATCCAAATCAGAATAGCTATGATTCATTTTAGGATCTTCAAATTCATAGTATCCCAGGGAAGAATTGATTACATCCACTCCAACACTATCAGCCATTTCAGCCGCAGCCACCCAATTGTCTTCTTCAATCAGATATTCCGAGGAGGTATCTTCTGAGCGGAACAGGTAAAAGGAAGCATCGGGCGCGGTGCCAATCAGGTCGTTGGGTTGATTTCCTCCCATGCACGACAAAACACTCATCCCATGAGAATGCTGCTGATAAATATCCGATTTCGGATCGACAAAATCGTGAGTCCCCAAAATGCGATTGGAGGCTCGCAGACTGTCGAATGCCATAATTTCGTCAACATGCCAAAAACCGGCATCGAGTATTGCAATTTGAATTCCCTTTCCACGGAAGCCCTGACGGTGAAGATATTGACCGTTTAATTGTGTCAACTGGCTAATGGCATTACCGTAATTTGCCGCATCATAGCTAACTTCTTCATCACTGAATTTATGCTGGACCGATTTTAATAAATTTGCTGGCCGGGTAAGTTCAACATTGCCCACAAACGCAAGCGCTTGCAGTTGTTTAATCAAAGCTGTATCGGAAGTTCGTACCGTTAACCCGTTCAGCCATTTCGAAGTATGTACAATTTCAAGTCCGAGTTTTTTCAGACTGTCTAAATAAACCGAAGAAACAGGAAGGTCGGTTTCGTCAATAACAATGTGCTGCCTGTTGCGGCGGTCGATGGCGCGCTGCGACAAAAAGGCCTCCGGATGATCAAGCTGAAAAGCAGTTCCATTTTTGTCTTTCAACTGCACCCAATACGAACTTTGAGTCAGACTTTGGCCAAATGATACAAGCTGGAGAAGAACAATCAAACAGAAAATGAGAATAGAAAACTTTCCTTTTCCCCTTTTTTCGAATGACTCTTTCGCAATGACTTGTTCCACATCGACAGGCTCAATGCAATGCTCTATTCTGAAAATCTGATCAGTTATCATGGGTTGATATTAACGATTCTGCATCAATTGCATGTATTCCTCCGGATTTTGCATAAATTTTTCGGGATCCGGAATATTGTCCAACTTCGTTTTAAAAGTTTCCCTCCGCACTTTATCAATACTATCCTGAACTTCAGGATTAAGCAACTCACCCTGTTTATATTTCAATGTATACAATATTGCACCGCTCGCATTGTAATAAATCCAGTCTTTATCGCGTAAATCGCTGGTGTAAAATGCGTCCATTTCCTGAATTTCGTTGGAGAACCAAGTTCTGAAATTCCCATTTCTGAGTCCTCCGGAATAATTGCATTCCAGATAAGGCTTTCCATCCTGAAAATAAGAACGGTAAATTCCGTTTAACTGATCGTTTTGCCAATTCGATTCTTCCAGTAATTCGCCGGTTTTGTAATGTCGTTTACTGATTCCGTTTTTCATTCCGTCGAGATACGTTTCAGTAGATACAACCTTCGAGTCTAACAGATAAGTCCATTCCCCGGTTTTCTTTTGTCCCGAATATTTTCCTTTTGCGATCAGTTTACCTTTTTCATCAAACAGTTGGGCATCCGAAATTTCGCTGCCCTCCACAATATTCAACACAGCTTTTAGTTTCCCGTTCGGATGAAATCGTTTCATTTCGCCCACCGGCTTATCGTCTTTAAAGGTAGCCTGATACAACAACTTTCCATCAACATCATTTTTTGTCCAGAAACCTTGCTTTCTTCCCTGTACATCCATCTGGTTTACAGTATTCTGAGCCAATATATTTCCTGAAAACAGGATAAATAAAATAACAATCAATCCACGCATAATTTCTTTAATTTTTCAAACCCCTAAGTTAAAGATTTATTTGGCCGAAAAGGTTTCGCAAAAATGGTAAAACTATTTTTGTACATTTCTTGCATCATTAACATACTTCGTAAATTTTTAATGTCTGAACTATCTTTCCCTCAATCTGGAGTAATCAAGCTTGTCCGGACTTCCAGCGAAAATACTGATTTTCGGATACTGATCACTGCACTCGATGAGGACTTGTACCTTCGCAATGGTGAAGGTCAATTGATCTACCGGCAATACAATCAGGTCGATCACATCAATCATGTGGTGGTCATTTATAGTGGTGACTTTCCGG
>Ga0136636_10001516_pt1 | contig 13608 bp, 10 predicted proteins | sample AntDrymUQ8522106_2_FD_104653 | JGI IMG/M metagenome (GOLD analysis project Ga0136636, IMG submission 104653) | Polar desert sand microbial communities from Dry Valleys, Antarctica - metaG UQ852 (21.06) | ecosystem: Environmental > Terrestrial > Soil > Desert | place: Antarctica: Dry Valley... | reverse complement strand
TATGCCTATGACGATGGCTACCGGAATTGCGACAACTGCGGCACCGTGGATCGGATCGAGCGCGTATATGGCCGCGACGGCTATGCCAGTGGCTCCGGCGCGGTGCTGGGTGCAATCGTTGGCGGCGTATTGGGCAATACCGTCGGCAAAGGTGACGGCCGCAAGGCGGCAACGGTGGCCGGTGCGGTTGCCGGTGGACTGGTTGGCAACGAGATCGAAAAGGATGGCAATCGCGGACCACGCTACGAGGTCTTCGTGACCCTCGACAATGGTCGCCAGGTGGTAGTCCGGCAGCAGGACCTGGGCGCCGTGCGCGACGGCTCGCGGGTGGTGGTGCGCGATGGCCGCGCGATGAGGATCCGCTGAGCGGCAATCAGCCTTCCGCGGCTGCGATGCGATTGCGCCCTTCGGCCTTGGCCCGATAGAGAGCCCGATCCGCCGCCACCAGTGCGGCTGCGGCATCGGACGCTGCGAAGCGCGCAACGCCGATGCTGACCGTCAGCACGATGCGCACGCCACCAAGGTCCACCGTCATGCGCTCAGTGGCCTCCCGCAAACGCTCGCTGGCCGCTGTCGCGGTGTCGCTGTCGGTGCTGGCGATCGCGAGGAACTCCTCGCCGCCGTAGCGACCGACCATTCCATGCGCGCCCAGATAGGTTTCGAGCAGGCGGCCGAAATGCTGCAGGCAGAAATCGCCGGCGGCATGGCCGAAGCGATCATTGATGGCCTTGAAGCGATCGAGGTCGCACAGGACAAGCACGCCGCTGCGGGAGCTGTCCATATGGCGGTCGAGCGCGCGCCGGTTGGGCAAACCGGTCAACGGATCGTTTTCGGCCAGCGCCTGCGCCAGGTCGCGTTCGCGCTGCAGGCGCAGCGCGCGATCGGCCAGCGCCACCGCCCAGATCAGGCCCTGCAGCGCGCACCCGGCAAGAATGTAGCGATGCGGATCCTCCGGCTGGGGGATTCCCAGCAGTGGCCCGAGACTGAACCATGCCGCGAGCACCACCAGCACCATCCACCCGGCCAGGAACGTGCCCGGCATACGGCCGCCGCGCAGCGCGGCATTGACCAATAATGTTGCAATGAACAGCGCGCTGGTCCCGAACAGCGCGTTGATGGCCACGAAGGACGCATGCGCGAGCGCCGGCATTGCCACGATACTCAGCAGGTCGACCACTCCGAGTGCGATCGCGGCCATCGCCAGCAGCCGCGCAAAGCGTGCCGAACGCGGATTCCGGCGTCCTATGCCACTGCCCGCGAGTAACAGCTCCAGCGCAGCCCACGCCGCCAACGCCGCAGCCAGCACGCCGAGTGCGGCAATCCGCTCGGGTTCGATCCCGAACGCGGTGGCGCTGCGGAACGCCACCGGGTGGCGCAGCCACAGTGCCGCAAGCATCAGCGCAAGATAGAGCGCATAGGCCAGATACATCCGATCGCGCAGCGGGAACAGGAATGCAAGACTCAGCAGGACCAACGCCACCAACACTGAACTGAAGCCCGCGTCACAGACCCAGTCGGTGCGCTCGGCGGCCAGGAATGCCGGCAACGATTCCACTTGCGGTTGCGGAAACGTACCGAGACTGGACTCGATCGCCAGCCACCGCCGCTGCTCGACAGCACCAGGCATCTCGAGCGGAACGGTCAGCCCGCGCGTGCCGATCTGCTCATCCGCGGCTGCTGCCCCACGCGGGATTCGCGCCAGGACGTTTCCCTCCAGATCAAGTATCCAGATGCGCTGGCCGCGATCGCGGACGAACACCAGGAAATCGGGAACCACGGGCTGTTGCGGTCGATGGCCCAAGGCGTGCCAACGCAGCGAACGGCGCTGCGACTGCGGGTCGCTGCTGCGTTCGGCTGCCACCGCGTCGGCGACTGCGGTAGGCGGGTCCTGCGCTCGAACCTCCAACGACCAGCCAGCCTCGACCGTAGCCAGCGGTAGCAGGAACACAAACAGCAACCATCCGATCTTGAATCCCACCATGTCGCGACCCGCCCGAACGCTCTCCACGATAGCGCCGGGGCACTGCGCTGGTGCAAAGTTTCGTCACCGGCTCCATCGCCGGCGCTACCATCGGTCGGAATCGGGAGCCGAGCGCATGTCCAGCGTTGTCCACTACCGCGCCTGCCCGCTGTGCGAAGCGATCTGCGGACTCGCCCTGCGCACCGAAGATGGCGTGCTGACGGCGATCCGCGGCGATCCGCAGGACCCTTTCAGCGCGGGCCACATCTGCCCCAAGGGCAATGCGATCCTCGACCTCGAGTCCGATCCGGATCGCGTGCGCATGCCGCTGCGCCGGCGCGGCCGCGACTTCGAGACGATCGGCTGGGATGAGGCGCTCAGCGAAGCGGGCCAAGGCCTCGCGTCCGTACAGGCAGCCCACGGTGCGGATGCGCTGGCGGTGTATGTGGGCAATCCCAACGTGCATCACTTCGGGCATATCGCCTATTTGCCGGCGCTGCTGCGCGCGCTGCGCAGCCGCAATACCTATTCGGCCTCGTCGGTCGACCAGTGGCCGCACCAGCTGGTGAACTGGGCGATGTTCGGCCACCAGTTCCTGCTTCCGATCCCGGATCTCGATCGCACTCAGTGGATGCTGATGCTGGGCGCCAATCCAGTGGCCTCCAACGGCAGCCTGTTGACCGCGCCCGGCATCGCGCAGCGGCTGGCCGGTCTGGTCGCACGCGGGCGTCTGATCGTCATCGATCCGCGGCGCACCGAGACCGCGGCGATCGCCAGCGAGCACCTGCCGATCGCGCCGGGCACCGACGCGCTGTTCCTGATCGGATTCGTGCAGGCCTTGCGGCGCTGCGGGCCGCCGCGGATTTCCGCCTACGCTGACAAGATCGCCGCGCTTGACGCCGCGCTGCAGGCGATCGGAAGCGTCGATGTATCGTCGCTGCTGGCGCACACCGGCATCACCGTTGGCGATGTGAATCGCCTCGCGGCACAGATGTACGCCGCCCCGGCCGCGGTGGTGTATGGCCGCATGGGTGTGTCGACGCAGGCCTATGGCACGCTGTGCCAGTGGCTGATCCAGTTGGCGAACATCTACACCGGCAATCTCGATCGCGAGGGTGGTGCGCTGGTCAACGAGGCCGCGATCCCGATCACCGGACCTGGCACCGCGCGCGGACACCGCGGTCGCTGGCAATCGCGGGTGCGCGGACTGCCGGAGTTCGCCGGCGAGCTGCCGGTTGCGGTACTTGCCGAAGAAATCCGCACCCCAGGCCCGGGGCAGGTGCGCGGCCTGCTCACTTGCGCGGGCAACCCGGTGCTGTCGACGCCCGACGGACGCGCCCTCGATACGGCCATCGCCGGCCTCGATTTCTACGTCGCGGTCGATTTCTACATCAATGAAACCACCCGCCATGCGAACCTGATCCTGCCGCCGGCCTCGCCACTGACCCAGTGGCACTACGACCTGATCTTCAACGCCTTCGCCGTGCGCCGGGTCGCGCGCTTGAACGCGCCGCTGCGTGACCTGCGCGACGACGAACGCGCCGACTGGCAAATCATCGATGCGCTGGGTGCCGCGCACGCGCAGGCCAGCGGTCGCGCATGGACCCGGCTGCCGGCGCCGCGCGACGCGATCGCCGCCGGCCTTGCGCGCGGCAGCAGCGGACTGCGCATGGAAGACCTCGACGCCGCCACGCATGGACTCGATCTCGGGCCCCTGCGGCCGACGCTGCTGGGGCGCCTGGAAACCGCCAGCGGCCGCATCGAATGCGCGCCGGATTTCATCATCGCCGACCTCGCCCGCCTGACCGGCGACCCGCGCTGGAGCGAGTCCCATGGCAGCCTGCGCCTGATCGGCCGGCGCCACGTGCGCAGCAACAACTCGTGGATGCACAACGCAGCGCGGCTGGTGAAGGGTAAACCCCGCCATCACCTGTTGCTGCATGGCGATGAACTGCAAGCGCGAGGAATTCCCAGCGGCAGCCGGGTGCGGCTGTGTTCACGGGTCGGCAGCATCGAGATCGAGGTGCGCGCCGACGACGCGCTTGCGCCCGGCGTCGCCTGCCTGCCGCATGGCTTCGGGCATGACCGCGAGGGCGTGAAGCTGTCGCGCGCGAGCCTGCTGGAGGGTGCCAGCTACAACGATCTGAGCGATCCGCTGGCACTCGATGTTCCCTCCGGAAACGCCGCGCTCAACGGCCTGCCGGTATGGATCGAGTTAGCGACCGCGGGCTGAATCGGAGCATCGCCACCTGCGCGGGGTTCGCCACCAAGGCAGCGTATGCTTGGCGGGTCTGCCCAGCCCAGGAGCGCGCGTTTGGATACCGATGCACCGACATCCCCTGCCCCACTGCTGGTGTTGGATCTGGTCCAGGCACGGGTGCTTGCAAGCCTGGTTGAAAAGGCCTCCACCACGCCTGAGACCTACCCGTTGACGCTCAACGCGCTGGTGGTCGCTTGCAACCAGAAAACCAGCCGTGAGCCGGTCATGGAGCTGGAGCCGGGTGCGGCAGGCCATGCGGTGCGGCAGTTGGAGGACCGAGGTCTGGTCAAGGTTGTGCACGGCGCACGGGCGCTGCGCTACGAACATCGCTTCGACGAGGCCTATACGGTGACCGCACGCCAGCGTGCAGTGCTGTGCCTGCTGCTGCTGCGCGGGCCGCAAACCCTGGGCGAGCTGTTGATCCGCAGCGACAGGCTGGCGTCGTTTCCGTCGATCGACGATGTGCGCGATACGCTGGATCGCCTGGCTGCACGGGAGCCGCCGATGGCGCTGCGCGTGGGACGTGCCGCGGGCCAACGTGAGGACCGCTACATGCATCTGCTGTGTGGTGCGGCAGCAGCACAGGCAGCCGCTGCCGGCATGGCGTCGGTGAGCGATTCGTCTGCATCCAGCACGCTGGTGCACGAGGGCATGGCCACACGGCTGGCCGAGCTGGAGGCTCGGGTCGCTGCGCTGGAAGCTGCGCTGGCCGAATTGCGCGTGTCAGTGCAGTAGCCAACGGTCGGGCGTGTCGATCCGCCGACGCCCGACCGGCGGCCCCGATCTTGCTGGCTGGGAGATCAGCCCGAGCAGCGACAGATAACTCAAACTCAGGCCGTATCCTTTCCCAGGACCGGATTCGATCCAGGTTCCCTGTTGCTGCGGAGCTACCACGTGCTGGCCGAATCGCTGAACACCGTCGCCAAAAAGGGCAGCGCGAGCCATCGCGACGAAGCCGCCTGGCGTGCACTCGATCAAGCCCTGCGCCGGCTTGTCGGCCGACTTTGCGTCGCCGCGCGCGGGCAGTCCAAGCAACTCGATGCGGAACTGATGCGGGTGATCGAGACCATCCGCAAACGATCCGATGCGACGGAAATCGAGCACCTGCTCGACGATCTGGGGCGTGCGATCGCGGCATTGGACGACAAGCAGCAAGCAGCGGTCGAAACTGCGGCCGATTCGGGTCCGAGCGGGATCGCCCAGGCGGTGCTGCTCATCGCGCGTCTGGTCGAACGCCTCGCGCTGGAGCCGCGCCTGCTCGCCCGCGCGGGCGAGCTCACGCTCAAGCTGGCCAGTGCCACGACCGAAGCCGCGCTCGCCGATTCGATCGAACGCATCGCCGAGCTGGTCAACGAACAGCTGCAGCAGTTCCAGCGCGACAAGGGCGAAGTCGAGCGCACCCTGCATGAGGTCAACGAACAGCTCGACCAGGTAGCAGCCTACCTGTTCGGCGAGGATGCCGACCGGGTGGAGTCGCGGCAGTCCGTGCAGCGGCTGGATGGTGCGGTCGTCGGCGAGCTCAAGTCGCTCGGCGACTGCGTCGCGGGCGCGACCGACCTGACTGCGCTGCGCCACGCGGTGACCCAGCGGACCGGCGCCATCCACTCCCACCTCAGCGCGTTCCGCGAACGTGAAGCCGCCCGCGTCGTGGCCTATCATGAGCGCGCCGATCGCATGCGCTCGCGCATCGGCGAGCTCGAGCGCCAAACCCGCGCACTGCAGAACTCGCTGCAGCGCGAAAAGCGCCTGTCACTGACCGACGCACTGACCGGGATCCCCAATCGACTCGCCTGGGACGAACGCATCGCGCACGAGTTTGCGCGCTGGCGCCGATTCGGCCGGCCGATGTGCCTGGCGACCTGGGACATCGATCGCTTCAAGGCCATCAACGACAACTTCGGCCACGCAGCCGGAGACAAGGTTCTGCACGTGGTCGCCCAGTACCTGGCCAAGAATATCCGCGAGGTCGATTTCGTATCGCGCTACGGCGGCGAGGAATTCGCGATGCTGCTGGTCGGCACCGTGCCAGAGGATGCGATGCGCTTATGCGAACAGATGCGCGAGCGGATCGCCAAACTGAACTTCCATTTCCGGAAACAACCCATTCCGGTCACGATATCGTGCGGCATCGCCAGCTTCGCTGGCGACGATAGCGCCGAGACCGTGTTCGAGCGTGCCGACGTCGCGATGTATCGCGCCAAACGCGAGGGTCGCAACATGTGTGTGATGGGTTGAAGCGCTAGTCGGGCGGCACTGTCGCTCGTGCGCGCCAGCGCCCAAACGCAGTCTTGAACTCGTCGAACAGATGCCCGGTGAACGAGCGCAGCATTCCACGCGTCGTATCCGCCACGCGGTCGTCAGCAAGCCTGAGGATCTGGTGGTAGTACCAGCCCTGCGCGCCCAGCACGTTGATCACTCGCAGTAAAAGCAGCGGACTGCCGGGGCTGAACAAACCCGTGCGCTGCAGGACCAGCGAGGGCTCCCATGCCACTGCCGCTTCCGCGCTGCGATCGAGCAGGCGTCGCGGCAGGTCGGGCTCGGTGATCAGCGGCCGTCCGAGGCCGATCATGTCGCACACGCCTTCCTGCAACGCGGCATTCATCGCCGCGCGGGTGCGGAAACCGCCGGTGAGCATCAGCGGCATCGTGGCGATCTTGCGGATCGCATCGGCGTACTCGATGAAGTACGCCTCGCGCCGGCGGGTGCTCGCGCGCACCGGCAGCGCGCTGTCGACCCTGCCTTCGAAGCCGAGCAGGCGCGGCTGCTCGTAGTTGCCGCCGGAGATCTCCAGCAGGTCGACGCCCTCGGCATTGAGCATCGCGACCACACCAAGGCAATCGGCGGCACTGAAGCCACCCTTGCGGAAGTCGTCCGAATTGAGTTTCACCGACAGCGGGAAATCCGCGCCGATCGCGGTGCGGGTGGCGCGCACCACCGCAAGCAGCAGGCGTGCACGGTTGGCCAGGCTCCCACCCCAGTCATCGCCGCGCTGGTTGGTCACCGGCGACAGGAATGCGCTGAGCAGGTACCCATGTGCCGCATGCACCTGTACGCCGGTGAATCCGCATTCGCGCGCAATCCGCGCCGCTGCGGCCCAGCGCGCTGGCAAGGCTTCGATTTCCCCTGCATCGAGCGCACGCGGCCGGGCATAGTTGCCGAGCAGTTGCAGCCCGACCGCGGATGGCCCAACCGTGTGCGCGGTGACGTAGCGCGGACTCTGTCGCCCCGCATGCGAGATCTGCATCCACAGATGCCTGCCATCCGAGGTGCCGGCGGCGGCCCATGCGCGCAGCCTGCGGCGGGCCGCTTCATCGGTGGTCCGCGGATCGCCAACGTCGAGCGCGACATTGCCCGGTCGCTCCAGCACTTCGGCATCGATCATTACATTGCCGGTAATCGACAGGCCGGGCCCACCCGCGTGCCAGCGGCGATACAGCGTGGCCAGGCGCGGAGTCGCCCGCAGCCACGGGTCGGCAACACCTTCGGTCATGGCCGCCTTGCACAGCCGATTGGCCAGCACCGCGCCACAGGGCAGGTTCAGCGGTGCGCCGATTGCTTCGGGATGGTCCATCCGCATCTGCCTCTTTCCAATCGCGTCGAAGTGTCGCAGCATCGGGCAGGTTAATCAGCAGGAGCAGACCATGAGCGACAAACCAGGCGGTGGGATGGGCGCACTGTTGCGCGACATCGGCATCTCGCTGACCGACCTGCTCGGTGGCGGGCACCTCGAGGCCAACGAGGAGGTCTCGATCGGCGTGTTGTTCGGGCTGCTCGGCGCATTGGCACGTGCCGACAGCATCGTGACCAGCCACGAAACCGAGTTGGTCAACAGCCTGCTGGAGGAGCTCAAGCTGTCGACCCGCGGGCGTGCAATGGCGCTGACCGCGTTCGAGCGCGGTCGGCGCAACGAACTGACGCTCGATACCGAGCTGGAGCGTTTCCTCGCGGTGTATCCGCGCGGCTCGACGCAGGCCGCGAGTCTGTTCGACAGCCTCGTGCGACTGGCCAATGCCGACAGCCGCATCCGCCCGCGCGAGCGCGAATTCCTGGGCGAGCTTACGGTGCGCATGGGCTATGACCCTGCCTTGCTGGAAGACAAACTGCGCGCAAGCAGCGCACTTTGAGCACGCCATCGCGTGCGTGCGGTACGCATCACCTGCGTGGCCGCAAGCACCAGACCGCGGCCCGGATCCACTGACGGAACAGTCCCATGCACAGTTTCATCCCGCCCGCGCGCCTGCTGCTGGGTCCTGGACCATCGAACGTTCCGCCGCGCATCCTCGCCGCCCTCGCCCGCCCTACGATCGGTCATCTGGATCCGCGCTTCGTGGCCATGATGGATGAAGTGAAAGTCCTGCTGCAGCAGGCCTTTCGCACCAGCAACCGGCTCACGCTGCCGATCTCCGCGCCAGGCTCTGCCGGCATGGAGGCCTGTTTCGTGAATCTCATCGAGCCGGGCGACACCGTGATCGTGTGCCGCAACGGCGTGTTCGGCGGGCGCATGCGCGAGAATGTCATGCGGCTCGGCGCGCACTGCGTGCTGGTCGAAGATCCGTTCGGGCAGGCGGTCAGCCTCGACAAGGTCGACGCAGCGCTCAAGGCGAATCCGGGTGCCAGGGCACTCGCATTCGTGCACGCAGAAACCTCGACCGGTGCGGCCTCCGATGCCGCAGCGCTGTGCAAACTCGCGCGCGAACATGGCGCGCTGAGCATTGTCGACAGCGTGACGGGGCTGGGCGGCATCCCGATCGAAGTCGACGCGTGGGGCGCCGATGCGATCTATTCGGGCTCGCAGAAGTGCCTGTCGGCGCCGCCGGGACTATCCCCGCTGTCGTTCGGCGAGCACGCGGTCGCGGCCCTCAACGCACGCAAGACGCCGGTGCAAAGCTGGTTTCTCGATCTCGGACTGGTGATGTCGTACTGGTCGGGCGAGGGCGCGCGCGCCTATCACCACACAGCGCCCGTCAACATGTTGTACGCCCTGCATGAGGCGCTGCTGATCCTGCACGAAGAAGGTCTTGAGGCATCGTGGGCACGGCATCGCGCCAACCATCTGCGCCTGCGCGATGGACTGACCGCGATCGGCCTCCAGATGCTGGTACCGGAGGCCGCACGGCTGCCGCAGTTGAACACGGTGCGCATCCCCGCGGGCAGCGACGACCTCGGGACCCGACGCCGCCTGCTCGATGAGTTCGGCATCGAGGTCGGTGGCGGGCTGGGCGAGCTGGCCGGCAAGGTGTGGCGGATCGGCCTGATGGGCCACGGCAGCCGCCCGGAAAATGTTGACCGGGTATTGCAGGCGCTCGCAATCATTCTCGATCGCAAGGCGGCCTGATCGCGCGGTTGTCTGCGCGGAATCGAATCAACCTGACGAGCTGAACCTGACACAGCGGGCCGCTCGCGCGGCCCGCGGTGTCGACCTGACCGCAGTCGTTGCGATCAGAACTTTGCGCTGAACTCCACGCCCCACACGCGCGGCTCGTTGATGAAGCCGGTGAGGTTGTTGAAGTCGATGCCACCGACCACGCGGATCTGGTTGGTGATGTTGCGCCCGAACAGGCTGGCATCGTAGCGGCCGTCGTTCCAGTTATAGCCGATCCGCACGCCGCCTTCGGTCAGCGACCTGCCGGTGTACTCGGCGGACTCGTAGAGGAAGAAGTTGACCTCGTCGCGATACGCCCAGTCGGTGTACACGTACCACTCGCCATTGGCGACCGGGATCGCATAGCGCGCGGTGATGTTGGCGATCCACTCCGGCGCCTGCGGCAACGAATTGCCATCGATCGACACCAGACCCGCGCTCGGGCCAGCCGGGTCGAGCACGGTGCAGCCCGAGCCGCACGGCTGCACGAACAGATTGGGGTCGTCGATCTGCGTATCGTTGTAGCTCGCGCCAACCGTCACCAGCAGGTTCTCGGTCAGGTAGGCGTCGAAGTCGAGCTCGAAGCCCTTGCCGTTGGTGCGATCGGCGTTGATCAGCGTATTGAAGTTGGCCGCGCCGCCGACGGCGGTCAGCTGCTGGTCATTGACGCGGTAGTTGAACACGGTGAAGCCGATCCGCGCGCGCCGATCGAACAGATCGGCCTTGATGCCGGCCTCGAACGAGGTGATGGTTTCCTCGTCGGCGACCGACAGCGCGTCGCCGAACAGGATGCGACCCTGGATGGAGGGCGCGCGGAAGCCGCGTGCGACGCGACCGAACAGGTTCACGTCGTCGTTGAGCGCAAACACCGCGCTGACATCGCCGCTGACATTGGATGCGCTCGGATTGGCGCTCAGCGGACCGATCGGCGTACCGCCGATCGGTGACTGGAAACGCCGCGCGGTAAAGTCCTTTTCGTCGCGCGTATAGCGCAGGCCAGCGCGCAGGGTCAGGGCCTCGGTGGCATCGTATTCGCCCGATGCATACAGCGCCCACGCAGTATTTTCCTGCTGCTGCTGTGCAAAACCATTCTGCACGCCGCCGCGCAGCGTGTCGTAGCTGAAGCTGTCGATGGTGATGTCTTCGTCGAACCAGAACAGGCCCGCCTGCCAGTCAAGGGCGCCCCACTCGTTGGACTCGAGGCGGAACTCCTGGGTGAACTGCGAGTGGTCCGGCAGGCCATCGGCCGACTCCGAGGGGAACGGGATGAAGCCCGGGCCGAAGGGCGGCGCGAAGGACGCGCCGAAACCGCCATCGATGTCGCCACGACCAAGGAAATCCAGCGTCTCGTAACCGGTGATCGAATACAGCGAGACCGAGTCGAAGGTCCAGCGCAGTCGCGCGCTGCCGCCCCAGGCATCGAGCTCCTGGCCGTTGCGACCGTCGATCGAGATGCGCTCTTCATCGAAACCGGGCACCAGGTTGTTGCTGCCGCGCTGGATGATGTTGGCGCGGAACAGGCGCGAGGTGGCGTCGAGGCTGCGGGCATGCCAGTTGAACAGCGCTTCGAAGCCTTCGCCGGGCGTATACAGTGCCTGAAAGCGGGTGGCGAACTCCCGATAGCCTTCGAGTTCGCTGTTGGGCGCGCGGGCGGCGGTGTTGTCGACCCAATCGTCGCGGCGCTGGTAGACCATCGACGCGCGCAGCGACAGCACGTCGCTGACGCCTCCGCCGGCTGCCGCTTCCACGTTGGTGGTGCCGAAGCGGCCGTAGTTGCCGCGCGCATAGGCGTCGAACTCGTCGCTGGGGCGGCGCGATTCGAACTTGATCACGCCGGCTGGGCTGTTGCGTCCGAATAGGGTGCCCTGCGGGCCGCGCAGCATTTCGATGCGGTCGAGGTCGAAAACCGGGAAGCCCTTGAGGATCGGGTTCTCCTGCACTACATCGTCGTACACCAGCGAGACCGGCTGCGAGGCATTCAGATCGAAGTCGGCGTTGCCGAGGCCGCGGATGTAGAAGCGCGGGAACGCACGCCCGAACGAGGACTCGATCTGCAGGCTGGGCAAGCGCGCGCTGAGGAAGCGGATGTCGTCGCCGGCCGCGCCGATATTGCGCAGCTTTTCCGACTCGATGGTAGTGATCGAAATCGGCACCTTCTGCACGTCTTCCGCCCGACGCTGGGCGGTCACGGTGATCGTCTCCAATTGCCCGGCTGTGCTGCCTTCGGCATCCTGATCCTGCGCCAGGGCTTGCGGGGTGGGCGCCGCGCAGACCAGACCCAGCGGCAGGCTCAATGCGATGGCAACGGCCAGCTGGCGGCGGCGGAATGCAGCGACGCTGCGCGATTTCCGAGTACGAATCATGTTGATTTCCCCTGCAGGTAATGAGGCGGGTTCCGGTTCGCGGACACCCACACGGTTGATTGCCACTGACCACCGCTGCATCCGACACCACCGACGCCGTCGCCGACCGGTTGTGTCTCGAGCCCATGCAGCCGGGCACCCGAAAACGTGCCCCTTGCTCCGATCCTTGCAGCCACCCTGGCAATTGTTACAAAGGAGTTAAAGGACCGGCCGAGGGTAAACCGAATCGGTCGAGCTTCCAAGGGCCGAACGATCGGGCTGGCCAAGTGCTTGGCACCAACGCACACTCATCGCCCCTTCGCTCGCCGCACTTGCCTGCATGTCGATCCTGCTCGTGCTCTGGCACAGCCAAACCGGCGGCACCCGGGCGATGGTCGACGCGTTTGCCGAAGGTGCCACTGACCACGAGGGCGTGGAGATTGTCTGCCTGCACGCGGCAGCCGCGCACGCGGACGATCTGCTGGCCGCACATGGGGTGGTGTTCGCCACGCCGGAGAACCTGGCGGCGATCAGCGGCATGCTGAAGGACTATTTCGATCGCAGCTACTATGACTTGCTCGATCGCGTGAACGGCAAGCCCTTCGCCAGCATGGTCTGCGCGGGCTCCGACGGCAGCAACGCGATCCGTCAGCTCGAGCGCATCGCCACCGGGCTTCGCCTGCGCGCGATCGCCGACCCGCTGCTGGTCAAGCTCGGCGCGCAGACGCCGCAGGAAATCAGGGCGGCCAAATCGGTGCCGGCGCACGAACTCGCGCGCTGCCGCGAACTCGGCGCCACCTTTGCCGCAGGGCTATCGTTGGGAATCTACTGAGACGCGTCGAGATCAGTGCGCGTGACCGCCCGGACCATGCACGTGCCCGTGCGAAAGTTCCTCCACGCTCGCCAAGCGCACCGCGGTGACTTCAATGGCGAAATTGAGGTGTTGGCCAGCGAGCGGATGGTTGCCGTCGACGGTGACGGAATCGCCGGTCACCCTGGCCACTGTCACGTTCTGAACACCCTCGGGCGTGTCGGCCTGGAACTGCATGCCAGCCTGCACCTTCTCGACGCCGGCAAAGGCGCTGCGCGGAACGTCCTGCACCAGCTGCGCCTGATGCACGCCATAGCCTTCTTCCGGCGCGACCCGCACCTTGAAGCTGTCGCCGACGCCGCGGCCCTCGAGCGCGGTCTCCAGCCCGGCGACGATGTTGCCCGCGCCGTGCAGATAGGTCAGCGGATCGCCGCCCTGCGACGAATCGAGCACCTCACCGGTGTCGTTGCTCAGCGTGTAGTGGAAGTTGACGACGGTGCGCGCGGCAATCTGCATGCTGGTTCCCGATTCGGATGGCAAGGCAACCGGATGGCCCGATTGCGGCCGCGCACATTAACGCCAAGCGTGGCAGGCGGCAAATGCCTGCGCGGCGCGCATGACGTGTACCGCGAAGGCGGCTAATCTTGCGCAATTGAACGAGGAGCGGGCATGGGCGACTACCAATCACTGCGCATCGAGGCAGGCAGCGACAGCGTCGCCGAACTGGTCCTGCTCGGCCCGGCTCGCGGCAATGCGATGGGCCCGGATTTCTGGCGTGAGCTGCCGCTCGCGGTGGCCACGCTGGATGCGAACCCGAGCGTGCGCGCGGTCATCGTGCGCGGTAGTGGCACGCACTTCAGCTATGGGCTCGAC
>Ga0136636_10001515_pt1 | contig 13608 bp, 12 predicted proteins | sample AntDrymUQ8522106_2_FD_104653 | JGI IMG/M metagenome (GOLD analysis project Ga0136636, IMG submission 104653) | Polar desert sand microbial communities from Dry Valleys, Antarctica - metaG UQ852 (21.06) | ecosystem: Environmental > Terrestrial > Soil > Desert | place: Antarctica: Dry Valley... | reverse complement strand
CCTCTATAATATTGTTTTTTTCCGCTGGAATTTGTCGGTAAAAATCTAATATTTCATCTGCATTGTCTTCCCTCGAGTTTTTGTTGAAGGTATATTTCAGCGGTAAAACTGCATTGATGAGAACCAGGTCAATAAAGTCTTTGGTGAGTATTTTCTCACTTTCGATAGATGAGATTTTACCGAAATTAAAATGATTAAACCAGTATTCGCTGGCTTTTACCTTTTCGAAAATCGCGTAGATTTCTAAAATATTTTTGCTCGAAATCAGTTTCGAGAATAGATTCTGGTTTAGATGATACAAATTTGCCAGTTGAGAAAGGCGGATTGTAGGGAAATTTGGCGGTCGCAATTTAGAAAATTTTGGAGTGACGCGTTGTTCAAAGCCCGCAAATTTCAGTTGCAAAAATTGAAATTCCCTTTGCCAAATTTTCATCTGCTCGTCTTTCGGGTCTTGCAGCCAATTGCATTTCCCGAAAAAAAGTGCTTCTAACTGCGTAAAATTTTGACGAATTTTATTGATGGTGTTAAAATCTAAACTTTCTGCCATTTGCTTAAAAATCTGCGCGTTGACCTTTAAACCAAATGCGTAAGCTAAATATTGAAAGAGCACCGCTTCATAATTATTTTTATTTTGATGAAGGGCAGCCTCAATTTCGAGTGATTTTTCATCTAATTTTTTGAGCAGCGATTCTTCCCAAAAATTCACCGGTATTTTTTTTGGCTCAAATAATTCGGAACAGGGAATAAATTGGTTTTCATTCAGCAGCGATTCATATTTCCAGAGAAGAGAATGATCTATATAACCGCTCAATTCTAAGGTGGGAATATTTTTTTGCTGGAATTCTGCTATCTCTACATCATTTAGGAAAACCACGTGCAAAATTAAATTATCAAATTCTGGATTGGTAGAGTGGCGGTGGAAAATCCAGTCCGAAGCCTTCACGTGAAGTTCAATATGTCCTGCTAAAACTAAGTCTTTCGTTTTTATTTTGCCCAAGAGAAAATCCGGGCCAGAATCGAAATTCCATGTTCCAAAATCTAGTATTTCAACCGAATTTCCTTCCACATCTTTAAAATCAAAACCCGTAAAAATTTTGTAGTTCCAAAGATATTGCAGCAGTTTTTCATTCACAAGGAAATCCTTTAATTACAAAGTAACAAAGGATTTTCTAAAAAAATGAGGGTGAAAAAACTATTTTTTGAATTTTGCCAAGGTGTCTGCATACATTTGTTCGTAAATAGGCAGAATTTTTTGCAAATCAAATCGCAAAGCTTGGGCTTTCGCATTTTTTTTCATCTGAGCCAAAAGTTTTTCATCGCTGAGCAATTTAATCGTGTAGTTGCTCATGGCTTCTACATTACCAATCTCTGCCAGAAAACCAGTTTCTCCCTGAATGTTTACTTCCGGAATTCCACCCGCATTAGAGCTGATTACAGGAGTTTCTGCAGCCATTGCTTCCAGTGCGGCCAAACCAAAACTTTCTTGTTCCGATGGCAAAAGAAATACATCTGAAAGTTGAAGAATTTTGTACAGATCATTTACTTTTCCAAGCAAACGAACTTTATTGATCAAATCTGGATTATCCTCTAGAAACTGATTGATTTTTTCCATATCAGGACCTTCGCCAATAATAATAAGTTTGCATTTTACCTGATTGTGTACATTTTTGAAAACCTGCAACACTTCGTCAACGCGTTTTACGGGGCGTAAATTAGAAACGTGAATCAGAATTTTTTCGTCTGGATTGGCGAATTGACTTCTTTGGCAAGCTCCCGTATTTATAAAATCAGAATTATCAATAAAATTGGTAATTACCTGAATTTCTTTGGTGATTTTAAAGAATTGTAAGGTATCTCTCTTCAGGCTTTCCGAAACTGAAGTGATGGTATCTGACTGATTGATAGAAAATTCTACGGCGTGTTTGTAACTTGGATGTTGCCCAACCAACGTAATATCTGTTCCATGCAATGTAGTTACTAACGGAATATCTTTTCCTTCTTCTTTCAACATGTGTTTCGCTGTGAAAGCCGCATAAGCATAAGGAATGGCGTAATGAGCGTGCAAAATATCAAGTTTATATAAATTGACAACTCTGTAAATCATGGAAGAAAGTGCAATATCAAAGGGTTGATATTGAAAGAGAGGGTAGGTTTGAACGTTTACTTTGTGAAAAAAAATATTGGGATTTGTAATATCGAGTCGCGCAGGTAAAGCTGAACTTATAAAATGAACTTCATATCCTTTGCTCGCGAGAGACATGCCAAGTTCTGTGGCTACAATTCCGCTTCCACCGTACGTTGGATAGCAGAGAATTCCTATTTTCATATATATTTTTTATCGTTAAAGGGCAGTTTTGAAAATTACAAAGCGATTATTATTCCACTTTAATTATTGCATTTTTAGAAGTAAAACTGCTTCGGGAAGATTGGTTTAAATCCATCCCCATACCAGCTTTTAAATATTCATTAACCGAAACCGGCAATCTTCCAGAGATTTTTGTTTGACCGTTTAATGATTTTGCTGCTGCAGTCATGGAGTCATCATTGTTTTCATACGCGACTAGAACGGTGGAGGTTTTAGAAATATCGATATCTTTTAAGGCATAGGCAGAACCGAAAACATTTAAGATTATATTTTGATTTTTTGATAAATCACTCAATATTTTTTTGCTTTCTGCTGATATTTTATAAGGTTTGTAAGCTGTAGAATTGTCTTTATGGAACCCAATGATCACCTTTGAATTTGCAGGAATACTCGAAATTTCAGATAATTTTTTTAAAATTACCGTTGTATTTAAGTTCAATTGATCCAAGAAGGTTTGAAAAGGCGCTTCTTCTAAAGGCACATAATAATAGGTTTCTTTACAATCCAGTGGCAGCAATTTTTTTTCATCTTTTAAAAGTGTTAAGGAATGGCTGTAAAGATTTTGAACTAATTTTTGGTGAGAATCATTATTCAGATCTTCATTTATATTTTCTGGATTTCTAGGTTCATATTTTGTTAATCCTAAATAATATTTGGTTAAAAGAATTTTCTTCACACTTTCTTCAATCCGGTTTTGAGGAATTTCATTTTGATCGATTGCTGCCTGAATCAATCTTTTACCTTCCTTCACACCATCGGAAAAAAGCATAATATCATTTCCTGCTTTGAAAGCGAGTGCATCTAATTCACCTGGTTTGTAGCGTTTCGCAACTGCACCCATATTGAGCGCATCCGTAATAATAAGGCCTTTGTAACCATATTTTTCCTTTAAAAGTCCTGTAATTATATTTTTAGAAATGGAAGCCGGAATTCCTTTTTCCTTTTCCAAAGCTGGAACATAAAGATGGGCAATCATCACACCGCCGATCTCTTTGTCCATTAAAGCTTTGAAGGGGGCTAATTCTACAGAATTCAGTCTTTTTAAATCATGAGAAACCACAGGTAAATCTAAATGAGAGTCCGTGTTTGTATCGCCGTGCCCAGGAAAATGTTTGATGGCTGCCAAAATATTGTTGTCTTGTAACCCTTTGGAATAAGCCAAAGCAGAACTGACAACATTAGAGACTTCTGATCCGAAACTTCTGTTACCTATAATCGGATTGTCTGGATTGGTGTTTACATCTACTACAGGAGCAAAATCCCAGTTGATTCCCATTCTTTTGCAGTCTTCCGCAATTTTAGCGGACATTTCTGTGATTAATTTTTTATCCTGAATAGCGCCCAAAGTCATGGCCCAGGGAAATTTATGTGCGGCAGCAATTCTCTGAAAAATCCCCCATTCTGCATCCATGCCAATCATTAAGGGAACTTTTGATTTCAATTGAAATTCATTAACCAAATTTATTTCCCGCGCCGCATCGTCCTGCATTAAAATTAAACCTCCGATTTGTTCCTGCTGCACGATGTTTCTTACGTTATTGATGAAATCTTCACCCTTATTCGTATAGAGTGCAATAATAAATAACTGACCTAATTTCTCGTCTTGGGAGAGGGAATTATATGTTTTATTTACCCACTCTTTTGCTCTCTTTTCCTCCGCTTTACTCAGGTTTTTCGGTTGATATTGCGCAGTAGTTTTGAAAGAAAATAGTAGAAATAGTATAAAACAAATTTGACTTTTAGTAAATTTCATAATCTAAATTAGGATGGTGAACAAAAATACAATTTTTAAATTGTAAAACCTGTTTCTCAATGGCATACATCTTGGTATTAGCACAAGAATTAAACGTAAAAAATTTTATATTATGAAAAAATATTTTGCCCTGTTGCTTTTGGCAATCTTCGCTTTCACAGCAATTACTTGTACAGACAGAAATGAGGATGTAGTTCCTACGGACACTTACCCTAAAATGCGTGATATTACAGGCACGCTCAATGCTGCTAATCAATTTACGATTACGCAAGGAATTGATATTGCACAGACAGATGTAGTTCTGGTTTATAGAAATATTAACTCGAATAACAGTAATTCTGCAGTTTGGCAACTCCTTCCCAAAACAGAATTTGTAGGCAGCGGAAGAGAATTAGACTATAATTTCCTTTTTGACAGTCAAAATGTAGAAATTTACACTGAAGCCAATTTTGATCAAACGCTTTTCACTCCTACGGAAGCAGGAAAGTATCTCGTTAATCAACGTTTTAGAATCGTTTTGGTTCCAGCCTCATCTATTAAAAACAGTACTTTAAAATATGAGGATTATGAGAGTGTAGTTAAATTTTACAATTTACCTGTTCGCGATTAATTTCCACACAAAAAAAATTGAAACCTACTGAATAATCGGTGGGTTTTTTTGGCGCTGTGCAGAAAATGGTATCTTTGAAGAATAATTTAAAACCGAAATAATGAGTGTTCACATTGCAGCTAAAAAAGGAGAAATTGCGAAAACCGTTTTACAACCTGGAGATCCATTAAGAGCAAAATATATTGCCGATCATTTTTTGACGGAGGCAAAATTAGTGAGTCAAACCAGAAATATTTTCTATTATACGGGATTATACAAAGGCAAAGAAATATCAGTAGGAGCAAGTGGAATGGGAATTCCAAGTATTGGTATTTATTCTTATGAGTTATTTACAGAATTTGATGTAGATACCATTATCAGAATCGGAACATGCGGTGCTTATACTTCTGATCTAAAGCTTTTTGACTTGCTGAACGTAGAAAATGCGGCAAGCGAATCAACCTACGCAAAATTTTCTTGGGAGATTGAAGGTGATCTTATTGCGCACCAAGGAAAAGCTTTTGATGTTATTAATGAAACTGCGAAAAATTCTGGGAAAGAAATTCGTAGTACAAACATTCACACGAGTGACATTTTTTACCGAAAAGATCAAAATCTGCCCGCAATTGTAACTAAATATAACTGCACTGCTGTAGAAATGGAAGCTTTTGCTCTTTTCGCCAACGCAAAATATCTAGGAAAAAATGCTGCTGCAATACTTACCGTTTCGGATATTATTCCAACAGGGGAACAAATTTCTGCAGATGAACGTGAAAAAGCCCTGAAAACAATGATTGAATTGGCATTGGAAACAGGGCTGAATTTATAAAATTGGGATCAAAGGAAGAGGGTTTTTAAATGACCTCATCTCGATTATCAAGCAAATGCCCGAAATAATCTTTCTTCACTTTAAGATAGGATCTGCTATCAGTTGTTGCATCAATTTGTAGTGGGATCCGCTTGTTTAAGTTGATATCACTATTTTCTACACTTGCAATTTTTTCTGGATTATTAGTCAAAAGATTGATGTCTGTAACATTTAAAATCTTTAAAATTTCGATGGCTACTGCAAAATCTCTGTCATCTGCAGGAAGACCTAATTCTAAATTTGCTTGTACGGTATCGTAGCCTTTTTCCTGCAATGCATACGCTTTTAGTTTATTTATTATTCCAATATTTCGTCCTTCTTGGCGAAGATAAACAATAAGTCCACCATTTTCATGCATGAATTTCATGGAGGCATCTAGCTGTTGTCCACATTCACATTTTTCGGAATGAAAAACTTCGCCCGTAATACATTCGCTGTGGAAACGAACATTTACTGGTTTAGAAAAGTCAGTGTTGTCGGCAATAATTGCCATGTGTGGCATCCAATCGGTTTCTTTCTCGGAGATTGCGATCATGCGAAAATTCCCATACGAAGTTGGGACTTTTGATTCTGCTTGAATTTTTAACATTTAAAGTTAGTTTTTTAGAGTAGCGTTTAATGAATCTTTCGGTATCACATTATTTAGGCGGGACATGTTTGTCTTTATTCGCACCAAGTATCTGTTTAAGACTTCGTCATCATCGCTGTTAAGAAATTTTCTTAGTTTCTGTAACTTTCGGTAGGATTGCTCATATTTCCTGTTTGCCTTGTAAAGTTCAATATTATTGTACGATTCTAGGGCGCCGATATAGTTCTTTAAATGTGTCTTTAGGTTTTTGACTTCCAGATTAACAGCGTCATTCCGGAATTTTGGGAAGGTCGATATAAGATTAGTTATTTCTGATGAGTAAATGACAAGATCCTTTTTCTCGGAAAATGTTTGGGTGGGACTTGCTATGGTTTCTTCAGAAATGGAATTTCCAATTGGCGACAGATTTATTTTTTCTGCAGTGCAGGAAAAAAAAATTAGCGATAAAAGGGTGTAACTAAAACTTTTTTTGGTCATCTCTCACTTTTTGATAAAGGATCGGGTTCAAAGAGTCGTCGTTATACATTTTCATTTGTTTGTACGCTTTCATCCTTATTTTACCGTTCTCTATATCAGCAAGTAATTGATTAATTGCTTCTGATAAGTCCTTTTTCTGCTGTAATAAAACATTTAGTTTTTCCGTACATTTATCTCTGTGTTCTTGTGTAGCAGACATTCTGTGCGCTTCATCCGACATGTGATAAATCTTCAATGCAAGAATTGAAAGACGGTCAACTGCCCATGCAGGAGTTTCCGTATTAATTTTTGCATCTTCAGATGGACTAACTTGCTTAAATTTTTGAAGAAAATAACTGTCGATAAACTCTACCAAATCTGTTCTTTTTTGATTAGATGAGTCTATTGTTCGTTTAATTTTTAAGGCTTCAGTGGGTTCTATATTTTCGTCACGAATTATATCTTCCAGATGCCATTGAACGGTATCAATCCAATTTTTTTCATACAAGAGTTGTTCCAAAGAACCATTTTCGTAGGAATTTTTAATGGGAGTTGTTACCTCATCAAAAACATGGTAATCTGTAATTGCCTGATTAAATATTGTCCACGCCTTTTCCGTAAATCTCATATTGCCGGATTATTATAAAGTAGGTGGAGGTGTTTGATTGTTTGTAGGTTCTTCCGCAGGTTTTTTATCTTCCTCTTTTACCGCATCTTTAAATTCTTTAATTCCAGAACCTAAACCACGCATCATTTCCGGAATTTTTCTTCCGCCAAAAAGAACGAGTAAAATAATGGCTACAATCAATAAATGTTGCCAGGAAAGTGCTAATATTACTAGTGTTTGCATTTGATAAATTTTTACAAAGTTAAATTATATTTTTCTAATTAATCCAGCTTAATGGATCTACTGGATTTGTTCCGTACCATATTTGAAAATCAAGGGTGTAGGTGCCATCAAAATCCGCTCCAACTGTACCGATAGACGTTCCTGCAGAAACTTGCTGATTAGCAGAAACCATCGTGTTTGAAAGGTTGGCGTAAATCGTAAAATAATCGCCATGTTTCACGAATACCATTTTCGTTCCATCTCCAGAAGCAACCACTCTGGATACTGTTCCAGGTGCTACACATTTGGCTACCGTTCCCTTATTTACAGAAATTTTGATTCCATTATTTTCCTCTACAATATTTTTAAAAACCGGATGTGGCTGTCTCCCAAATCGATGGGTAATTGTACCATATGCAGGCATTCCCATTTTTCCACGATTGGCTGCAAAATTATTTCCTACCGCTGCGGTGACGCCGTAATTGGTCATTGCTTTGGTTTCTGCGGCTTTCTTATCGTCGTCATTTTTCTTGGATAGAGACGCTTCGGCAGCTTTTGCGGTTGCAGCTTTATCTGCAGCAGCTTTAGCGTTTGCAGCAGCAATGGCGGCGTCTTTGGCTGCAACTGCTCTTCTCGCTTCTGTTCGTTCTGCATCTGCGGCTTTGTTTGCATCCTCCGTTTTTTTCGCATCGGCAAGAGCGGCTATTTTTGATTTTTCTACTTCTTCGGCTGCTTTTTTATCAGATATAGTTTTTAATCTTTTTGCCTCTTCATCTGCTTTTCTTTTTTCCAAAGCCAAAGCTTCTAATTTGGCTCTGTTTTCCTCGTCGATCCTGGCTTTTTCTCTGTCCGCTGCAATTTTTGCGAGTCTTACTTTTTCAGCTTCAATTTTTCGGTTGGCTTCTTCGGCTGCTTTTGCAATTCGTATTTCTTCCGCAATGATGGATCTAATCTGGCTCTCCAACTTTTTGGATTCTGTCTGTTTTTGTTTTAATTCTGAGGTAAGCTGAACTTCATTTTTCTTAAATTCTTGCAGCAGATTCTCTTTTTGCTTCTTCTCTACCTCAATTGTAAGGAGGTCTTTCTGCTGATTACTTAAAATGGTCTCTTTATCTGTTACAGATTTCTTCTTTAACTGAACATTTTTTACCAGTTGTTTTGCAGCATCTGAAATTTCAGCCGCTTTTTTATCCTGATAATCCGAATAATCCTTTAAATACTGGACTCTTCTTAATGCTTCACCCAGATTTTTAGAAGACAGAATAAATGTTACTTTATTTTGAACGCCTTTGTTTTTATAAGCTTTTACCAAAACTTCCGCGTAGTTTTTTCTTAAAACTGCAAGTTCTCTGTTTTGTCGGTTTATCTCTAACTGTCTTAAATAAATGTCGTCTTCGATTAGTCTTTTTTCTTTCTGAGTGTTGGTGTAAACTTTTTCCCGGAGTTGAATTTTTTTATTCACTTCATTCAGATAGGCAACAGAAAGCTTGGAGTTCTGCTGTGTTTTTGCCAAGTTTGCATTAATCGACGAAATTTGTTTTTTTAGTTCTGCATTTTGCTTTTGTAATTGTTCCTTTTTCTGGGAAAATAAAATGCCAAATAGAAAAATTCCTATAAAAACGCTTAGTCTCTTAATCATCTAATCTCAGTTTTCGTATAGTTATTGGGAACAGAGTACGGAGTCTCTATTTTCGAACTTTCAAATCTCGTGTTTTCTAGAAAAATTTCGCTTGTTTTTGAACCTTTTATATTTATTTTAACATTTCTTGGCAACTTCATCTCCTCGAAGCTCACCCAATTTAAATACGAAATTTCTAATTCATTGGTTTTATTCTGATCCATCAATTTGACCTGCATCAAATCAAAATCGCTGGAATAAATCATAGAAACCTTGTATTCAGAAGTTTGCCCATTGTTTTCAAATTGCAAGTTTTTTGTAGAATTCAACGCAAAACCCTGAGCGTTTTTTGTAAGCGTAAAATCTTTTTGCTCGATTGGGATGAAGGTTTTACCTACTAATAAATTTTGCAAAGAGGAAAAATCAATAAAGTTAACCTGCAATAGATTATTTAAATAGGTGAAATCTGATTCTATGTACGTTTTATTCCATTTTTCATATCCTTTTATTCCGGCGGGAGTTGCGATTCCGCGACCTACATTGAGAAAAATGGCAACCATATTCATCCAGACCTTCTGGTCTTTTTCAATATAAATGGTCGCATCCAAGGGTGGGATAAAATTGCCGTTTTGAACATCAATTCGGGTATTTATTTTAAGTGTTTGAAAATTGGGTTGCTCTTTAATTTTCTTAAAAAATGCAGAAGTTGAGGCAATTTCTGCGTTGGTGTTAATGGGATTGGCTGCACCTGTTTTTGTTTTGCAAGAACTTAGAGAGACTATAATAAATAAGAATACAATTTTTTTTAACATGCTATATTTTTGGAATAGGATCTTCAATATTAACGCCAAACCACACAAATTGTTTCGCGTGGTTTATGGGATTTAATTTTAAAAATAAATTAATGTTGGGTGCCTTTAGATAAAAAATCTAAAACAGAAAAGTCTCCCAAAGAAATTTCCCGGGCAACTCCAAAATATTGGGCAGAATTGCCGATCATAGAATTACTGAGATTACCGTGATCAATCATGGTGTCTTCTTGAATAAGAGAATTGTCTATATTAGAATTAATAATGACCGTATTATTTCCTACAGAAACGCACGGACCAATTTTTGAGTTAGATATTTTTACATTTTCCCCGATGAAGCACGGTGGAATAATAAGACAGTTATCAATTGTTGCAGAAGCTGGATAATGTGCTACATTCTCTTGTTCATAATACAAAACTTTACCATTTGTTTCTACGGTGGCATTTTTATTACCACAATCCATCCAGTCATCAACTTTTCCAAGGGAGAATTTCGCCCCTTTCTGGCGCAGGTTTTCTAAAGCTGTAGTCAATTGGTATTCATTTCCTTGCTTAATGTCATTATCCATGATATAATTGATCTCGCTCATCAATTTTTCTGCAGAATTGAAATAATAAATTCCAATAATCGCTAAATCTGACACGAAAGTTTTCGGTTTTTCTACAAAATCAGTAATAAAACCATAATCGTCCAGCTTTACAACTCCAAATGCAGAGGGATCTTCTACTTTTTTCACCCAAATTACGCCATCTGAATTTTTATCTAAAATAAAATCAGCTTTAAATAAAGTATCTGCAAATGCCACAACCACATCTCCCTGCATGGAATTTTCTGCACATTTAATTGCGTGTGCAGTTCCCAGAGGTTGATCCTGGGTGTAAATCGTTCCTTTTGCACCTAAACTTTCCGCAATATTCAATAAAGATTCTTCCACTTCTGAACCGAAATCTCCAATGATAAAGGCAATTTCATCAATTTTCTCACCCGCAACCTTTGCAATATCTTCTACCAGTCTCTGCACAATTGGCTTTCCAGCGATTGGGATCAAAGGTTTAGGAACGGTGAGTGTATGTGGACGTAATCTGGAACCTCGTCCAGCCATTGGAACTATTATCTTCATAGAAGTTATCTTTTTTTAAGGTGGTAATCTTTTAATATTACCCAGTTATTAGTTGATCAGTTAGCGAATTTAAAAGAATTTTCTCTTTTTGATCTCGAAAAGAGTTTTGATTCAATTACAATTCTATCGTTTTAATATTTCTTATTTGAGAGATAAAGTGTGCTCTTAATTATTATCTAAAAATCAAAGGTTGACAAATTTAGTAAATAAACCCCAATTTAAGCACTTGGAAAGAATTAGAACATAAGAATGGTTTTAGAGGATTTTAGCGTTTCAGAATTTTGTTGAAAATAGCCTTTTCTTGATAAAGGACAAATGCCAGAAAACTAATAAACAATAAATTCCCCACCACATAATTGGTGCGGAAAAAGTAGAAAGAAGCGAGTGAGAGCGAAATTGAAATCCCTAAATAAATGAGCACTTTTTTTGTATTATAAGGAATTGGATACCACAATCTTCCCCAAATATAAGAAATCACCATCATCGTGGTAAACGTGATTAAAGCAGCAAATGCACTTGCCCAATATCCATATTCCGGGATAAAGATAAAATTGATAATCACCGTCAAAGCCGCACCAATTAAAGAAATGTACAAGCCGACCCGCGTTTGATCTGAAAGTTTATACCAGATCGATAAATTAAGATAAATCCCCAAAAATAAAGCGCCCAACATCACGAAAGGGATAATTTCAATTCCCTCGTAATATTTTGCGTTGCCTAAATATCTTTCGGAAATCCATTGTAAATTCACCATTAAACCCATGAAAATTAAACAATTACAGATTACAAAAATATCCATCAGAACTGCGTAGGTTTTATGGTTGTTTTTATCTTTGAAACTGGAGAAAAAGTAGGGTTCAATTCCCAATTGATAGGCTTGCCGAAATACGGTAATAAAAGTGGCGATTTTGTAAACTGCCCCATAAACTCCGATTTGGTGTCGAGCTTCATCTGCTGGAAGTAAATATTTTAAAAATTGTCGATCGAGTGTTTGGTTCACCACTCCTGCAAGTCCCGCGATCATTACAGGCCAGGAATAATTCATAATTCTTTTCCATAGTTTAAAGTCGAAACTTTTAAAACTGAAATTAACGAATTCTTTTCCTACAATTGCTAAAGTCACGATACTCTGCACCAAATTGGCGATGAAAACGTAACCTACTCCAATTTCTGGATTATACTTTAACCCCAAAAATCCATTCGGCATATTAGGAAGCCAGCGAATAAAAAAGACCACCAAAAAGAAATAAACAAGGGAGCCTAAAACCTTGGAAACCATGTATAAAACTGGTTTTCCTTCTAGCCGCAAAACTGCGGACGGAATGGTAGCAAAAGCATCAAAAGATAAAATAAAAAGAAAAATAATTAGAAAATTGACTTGATCCGGTGTTTGAAAAGCGTCTGCTAATTGTTGCCGAAAAACATATCCTACAATTAAATAAATGAATCCAATGGTAATGATACTAAGCGCTGTGGTAGAAACCAAAGTTTTTTTCGTGATTTCTTTTTCCTGCGCAAATCGGAAAAAAGAGGTTTCCATTCCATGGGTCAACAAAACGGTAATTACACCCGCAATAGAATACCAATCCACAAATGGCGATGATGCAGAAGGACCAAAAGCTTTGGTCACAATCGGTGCAATAATAAAGGGAAAAATCCTTACCAATACAGAACTCAAACCATAAACGGCAGTTTGTCCCAATAATTTTTTATACAAAATTCAGAAATTTTTACAAATGTATCGTTTTAATTAAAATGTAGAAAAAATTTAGAGATTGTTATTCCGTTTCCTTTTTCATTGCGATGGAAATTAGGAGTTTTTATTTAAATTTACGCTGAAATAAAAGTAAAAGCATCCTATGAAAATTCTAATTAAAAACGCCAAAATCGTCAATGAAAACAAAATTTTTGAAAGCGATTTGCTCATTGAAAATGACTTGATCTCTAAAATAGAAAAAAATATTACCGAAGAAAATGTGGATCAAATTATCAATGCAACTGGAAAATATCTATTGCCAGGAATCATTGATGACCAAGTTCATTTTCGGGAACCAGGCTTAACGTGGAAAGGAGATATCGAAAGTGAATCCAGAGCTGCAGTTGCTGGTGGAATTACCAGTTTTATGGAACAGCCAAACACGGTTCCAAATGCTGTAACTCAGGAATTATTGGAAGAAAAATATAAAATTGCCGCCAAAAAATCATTTGCGAATTATTCTTTTTTAATGGGTGGAACGAATGATAATTTGGAAGAACTCTTAAAAACGAATCCGCGAAATGTGGCTGGAATTAAACTTTTTCTCGGTTCTTCCACAGGAAATATGTTGGTTGATAATCCGGAAACTTTAGAAAAGATTTTCCGCAGTACAAAAATGCTCATCGCGGTTCATTGTGAAGATGAAGCAACCATCAGAAAAAATACTGAAATATTTAAAGAAAAATATGGGGAAGAAATTCCTGTTACCGCGCATCACTTAATTCGAAACGAAGAAGCATGCTATATTTCTTCCTCAAAAGCAATAGAATTGGCAAAAAAGACGGGGGCAAGATTGCATGTTTTTCATCTATCGACGGCGAAAGAAATGGAACTTTTTCGAAACGATATTCCTCT
>Ga0136636_10001512_pt1 | contig 13612 bp, 9 predicted proteins | sample AntDrymUQ8522106_2_FD_104653 | JGI IMG/M metagenome (GOLD analysis project Ga0136636, IMG submission 104653) | Polar desert sand microbial communities from Dry Valleys, Antarctica - metaG UQ852 (21.06) | ecosystem: Environmental > Terrestrial > Soil > Desert | place: Antarctica: Dry Valley... | reverse complement strand
TACGGTATCTACTTTATAATGATTTTGGATGGCCGCGCAAATGCCTACCGTGCCGGGACGTTTGCGCGTAGTGGTTTTTTCCAGCAGTCCTCCCTCCATCTTTTTATACACATATTCCTCGCGGTGATAGGTTACATCAATGAACGGAGGTTTGAACTCCATCAACGGATCCATATTGTCGAACAGGGTACGAATATTCTCGCCCTTTAACGGAGGGAGAATCTCAATGCTGAAAAGTGTTTTGCCGTTGGCGTTTTTTATGTGGTCTACAACTTTCATGTCGATTAGTTAATTCGTTCATTAGTTAATTCGTTGATTAGCAAATTACCGAATCAACGAATCATCAAATTATTTTAATAAGCTAAATTAGGAGAAAGCCATCTCTCCATTTCTTTAATGCTGATTCCTTTCCGTGTTGCGTACTCCGCGACTTGGTCTTTCTCAATTTTTCCTAATCCAAAATATTTTGATTCTGGGTGGGAGAAATAATAGCCGCTAACTGCAGCCGTTGGGAACATCGCGTAAGATTCCGTTAACGTAATTCCAACTTCTTTCTCTGCTTCCAACAATTCAAAAATAGTCTTCTTCTCTGTATGATCAGGACAAGCTGGGTAACCGGGTGCTGGACGTATACCCTGATAATTTTCATTAATCAGTTCATTGATATCAGACGTTTCTACGGGTGCATATCCCCAAAATTCTTTTCTCACTTTTGTGTGGAGAAGTTCAGCAAAAGCCTCGGCAAGTCTGTCGGCCAATGCTTTTGCCATTATTTCAGAATAATCATCTTGCTTCGCTTTGGATTCGGCCACCAATTTTTCTAATCCGATGCCAGCGGTTACGGCAAACATACCGATGTAATCTTTTTTGCCGGTAGTTTTTGGCGCAACAAAATCCGACAAGCAAAAGTTTGGAAGGTTTTTTGCCTTTTTATTTTGCTGGCGTAAGAAATGCAGCGTAGTTAACTCTTTTTCTGAGTCCTTATGAAATAGCACTACATCATCTGTTTCTGTGCTTTGCGCTGGGTAAAAGGCAACCACTCCGCTTGCTGACAATTTCCTTCCAGCAATGATCCGAGCTAACATCACTTGTGCATCGTCAAATAATTTTTTTGCCTCCACACCTACTTTCTCATCGTTAAAAATATCCGGATACTTCCCATACAGCATCCATGTTTGAAAAAATGGAGTCCAATCAATGTATTTGGCAATCTCTTCGAGCGGATAGTTTACTAACACTCTTTTACCTACGAAGGATGGCTTTGAGATAATCGTTGCATCCCAGTCAATTTTCACCCTATTTTTCCGTGCCTCAACAATGGAGATGTAATTTTTTAGCTGCTGGCGGCTCTCGTGATCTTTTCTGAGTTCAACATATTCTTGCTTGATCTTCGCTTTAAAACTCCCACGGGAAATTAGGCTGATCAATTCACTGGCGACAGGAACAGATCGTGAGGCATCCAACACATGCACTACTGCCCCATCATACACCGGGTCAATCTTCACTGCCGTATGTAATCGAGAAGTAGTCGCTCCTCCGATAAGCAACGGAATGTCCATTTTTTGATATTGCATCTCCTTGGCAACATGCACCATCTCATCGAGCGATGGTGTAATCAATCCGCTCAATCCAATCACATCTACTTTTTCGCGCTTGGCGGCCTCAATGATTTTTTCGGTAGGCACCATCACGCCCAAGTCAACTACATCATAATTGTTACATGCTAATACAACACCTACAATATTCTTTCCAATATCGTGTACATCACCTTTCACTGTAGCCGTCAAGATCTTGGCGGCAGGTTTACCACTATTGCCTGTCAGTCTTTTTTCTTCTTCCAAATAGGGAGTTAAATAGCCTACCGACTTCTTCATCACTCGTGCACTCTTCACCACTTGTGGCAAAAACATTTTACCGGCACCAAACAAATCACCAACTACGTTCATACCTGCCATCAACGGACCTTCAATCACATGAAGTGGTCTTCCGTATTTTTGTCTGGCTTCTTCCGTATCTACATCCACAAAATCAATGATCCCTTTTACCAATGCGTGGGCCAATCTTTCTTCTACCGTTCCCTCTCGCCATGCCTCGTCCACCTCTTTTTTCTTGCCTGCGCCTTTTACGGTTTCAGCTAATTCTAACAGGCGTTCTGTGGAATCTTCCCTCCTGTTCAACAGCACGTCTTCCACACGTTCTAATAATTCCTTTGGAATTTCATCATACACTTCCAACATCGTGGGGTTTACAATCCCCATGTCCATACCGTTTTGAATAGCGTGATATAAAAATGCGGAGTGCATAGCTTCGCGCACCAGTTGATTTCCACGGAAGCTAAACGAAACATTGCTCACCCCTCCACTCACGTGAGCTCCCGGCAGGTTTTGTCGAATCCACTTGGTGGCTTTGAAAAAATCCAATGCATAATTTCTGTGTTCATCTATCCCCGTGGCAACGGGAAAAATGTTTGGATCGAAGATGATATCTTCGGGTGCAAATTGAACTTGTTTGACTAAGATGTCGTACGCTCGCTTGCAGATAGAAATCCTTCTTTCGTATGTATCAGCCTGTCCAACTTCATCAAATGCCATTACTACCGTGGCCGCACCATACCGTTTTACTAATTTGGCTTGCTGTATGAATTCTTTTTCTCCAGCTTTTAAGCTGATGGAATTAACAATGCCTTTGCCTTGCAAACATTTTAGCCCCGCTTCAATTACTTCCCATTTAGACGAATCGATCATCACAGGTATTCTTGAAATCTCTGGCTCTGCCGCCATCAAGTTCAAAAACTTGACCATGGCCTCCTTAGAATCTAACATTCCCTCGTCCATGTTCACATCAATGACCTGTGCACCACCGCGCACTTGGTCAAGTGCAACTCCTAAAGCATCATCATACTTGTCATCTTTTATCAATTTTAGAAAACGCGCAGAGCCAGTCACGTTTGTACGCTCACCAATGTTGACGAAGGTTGATTCAGGGGTTATTACTACGGCTTCTAGTCCGCTTAGTTTAAGTCGATAGTTCATAGTCAATAGTTGCTGGTTGATAGGTGGTGGTTGATGGTTGATAGTGGATAGTTGCTATTGACCATCGACCAAAGCGGGACTATCGACCAATCTCGGCTTATACTTCTTCGCCAAATCAGCAATCACTCTTATATGATCTGGAGTAGTTCCACAACATCCACCCAGAATATTTACTAACCCCTCTTTCAAGTATTCTTCTACTTGCGTGCCCATTTCCTCCGGTGTCTGATCGTAATGACCAAACGCATTTGGTAATCCTGCGTTTGGATAAGCACTCACAAAAAATGGGCTATTTTCGTTGAGTATTTTTAAATACGGGCGAAGTTGTTCTGCGCCCAAAGCGCAATTCAATCCCACACTTAGCAGGGGAACATGCGAAACCGAAATCAAAAATGCTTCGGTGGTTTGACCTGATAAAGTCCGTCCACTCGCATCTGTAATTGTACCCGATATCATTACTGGAACTTTCTTTTTAATTTCATCAAACAACTCTTGCACTGCAAAAAGAGCTGCCTTTGCGTTAAGCGTATCGAATACAGTTTCAATCAACAATAAATCCGCACCGCCTTCAATCAAGCCTTTTGCTTGCTCCTTGTAGGCAATTCGCAGATCATCGAATGTAACAGCGCGATAGCCCGGGTTGTTTACATCGGGTGATAAAGAAGCCGTTTTATTGGTTGGCCCGAGCGCACCGGCAACATAACGCGGCTTGTTCTGATCACGTTTGGTAAATTCATTTGCTACTTCTTTGGCGATCCTGGCAGATTCAAAATTCAGTTCATATGCCAATGACTCTAAATGATAGTCTGCTTGGGCAATGGTAGTACTGCTAAACGTATTTGTCTCAAGAATATCAGCCCCCGCTTGAAGGTATTGGCGATGAATCTCTTTGATGATATCAGGTCGCGTGATGGATAGTAAATCGTTGTTTCCTTTTAGAGGTGAATGATGGTTTTTAAACCGCTCGCCCCTAAAATCAGCTTCTTCTAGCGTATGCCGTTGAATCATGGTGCCCATGGCGCCATCTAGCACTAAAATCCTTTCTTTTAAAACGTCTTGAATTTCCACTCTTTCTGTTGTTTAAGTAACTATCCAGAAAGAGCCTGTTGAATGGCCGCTCATCTTCTTCCGCTTCCGATTGCAATCGGTTTGGAAAGGGAGTTAGCACCAAGTTATTGGCAAGGTTGCTAAGACTTCAACGGGCCCGGTCCCTCGGTCTTTCTGGATAAGCGCTGCAAAGAAACGGAATCTTATAGTAATTAAAAAACCATTGTTCGTATTTTAGTGGCTCAATAAACCGTGCCCTTTGAAACTTGCAGCCATCGATATCGGGTCTAATGCCATCCGACTCCAGATATCCACCATCTTAGAGGGTGGAGAGAAAATTCTGTTTAAGAAATTGGAGTATGTACGCTTTCCGCTTAGACTGGGTCATGATGTGTTTACTACCAATCGACTGAGCGAAGGAAGTATTGCCAAGTTCAAAAAATTGATGAAGGCGTACAAGCTTCTATTAGAATTATACGATGTTGATGATTACATGTTTTGTGCAACTTCTGCTATGCGCGAATCTGAAAATGGAGAAGAGGTGGCTCGCCAAGTAAAAGAAGAATTGGGTGTAACGATCCATATTATTGATGGCCATCTGGAAGCAGAGTTTATCAACAAGGCTATCTTCTCCTATCTGGGCAGCGAAACTTATTTGCATATTGATGTAGGTGGCGGCAGTACGGAGCTTAATCTATTTGTAGCAGGGAAAAAGATCAAGACCCGTTCGTTTAAAATAGGCTCTGTACGGATACTGGAACGCCACGACTCGCCCGTTATGTGGGAAGATATGGAGCATTGGGTGCGTGAAAATGTAAAACCCTCCTATGGAAAAGTGATTTCTGTAGGGACTGGTGGAAATATCTCTAAAATATTTGAATTGGCAAACAAAAAGGCAGGCACTGCCCTTTCCGTCAAAAAGGTACGAGCAATCAAAGAGATGATTGAGGGTTTGACAATCAATCAACGGATTTATCAACTACAGATGAACCCTGACCGCGCAGACGTAATTGTCCCTGCCAGCGGGATATATTTAAAAGTGATGGAGTGGGCCAATTCCAAAAGTATCCTCGTGCCTGATGTTGGCTTAAAAGATGGAATCCTTTTGAATCTTTTTGAGAAAAATATACAACAAAAGAAGATTGAGTTTAAGAAAGATCAATCTTAGAACTAAAACAACTTTACATCCTGAAAGATCTCTTTGGTCACGCGGTAAAACTCCTTGTGTATGTTAAAAGGAGGCTCTCCATTTTGCTCTTTAATAGTATAGGTGCCATCCTCTTTCATTGAATACGAGTTAACATTATCCTTTAGATTGTAACGCAAGATGTTCATTGCCTGCTTACGCAACATATCTGACTCCAACATAAACAGCGATTCGATGCGCCTGTCAAAGCTACGTACCATTGCATCGGCACTGCCAATATATACTTTAGGGTCGTCATCATTGTGAAAATAATAGATTCGCGAATGCTCGAGGTATTCGCCCACGACTGATATCACTTCAATATTTTCACTCAGCCCTTTACGCCCCGGTCGCAAACAACACATTCCACGCACGATCAATTTTATTTTGACTCCAGCATTAGAAGCTTCATATAAACAGTTAATAAAGTCGTTATCTTGAACAGAGTTTAGCTTGATAATAACGCCTGCTATCTTGCCACTGCGTGCATTATTGGCCTCATTCCGAATTAGGTACATCAACTGATTTCGCATGTCACGGGGAGATGTGATCAGGTTTTTGTAAGTGGTGGGATGCGAATGGCCCGTAATGACGTTAAAGAATTCAGACACATCATTTGCATAGGAATCATTCGTGCTCAGCAAGCCAACATCCGTATAAAATTGAGAAGTCGTTTCATTATAGTTTCCGCTGGAAAGATGCACATATCGATAGACCCGGTTCGGTTCATTTCTGACGATGAGTAGTAACTTCGTATGTGTTTTTAAGCTACTGACTCCGTAGATTACAAAGCAGCCAGCTTGTTGAAGTCGCTTCGCTTCACGTAAATTATTCTCTTCATCAAACCGTGCCTTCACCTCAAACAGCACCGAAACGTGTTTACCATTTTCTGCCGCCTTTAATAGTGCCGCACTCACGCGCGACTCCCCTTTTGAAAGGCGGTAAATAGTAATCTTAATAGAAAGTACGTACGGATCATCGGCTGATTTTTCAAGCAACTCCAGCACCGGCTCCATGGAATTATAAGGGTGGTGCATCAGAATGTCCCGCTCCTTTAAGACTTCAAATAAATCGTGTGTACCTAATTCTGGAAACGAAACTGGCTTTACCTGAGGAGGCAAATGCAAACGCATATTTTTGAATTCTGAATGGCCAACAATTTGATTGATACCCGTGTAATCGATCATTCCTTCAGCAGGAATCTGAAAGATATTAAGGTCGTCTAGGTCCCATTGAATCTTCAACAGTCGCATCAGCCATGGATCGGGATTTTCTTCAATATCGATCCGCACCACTCTACCCGATCTGCGCGTTTGTAATTTGCGCTTGAGTTCTTCTAAAAAATTTGACTCTATGTCCTCGCTCTCCTCTAACGTGAAATCTCCATTGCGATTAATGCGAAACAAGTTCACACTATTTATTTCAATGTTTCGAAACAGGTTGTGAATATTATTGCGAATGATTTCTTCTACTGATACGAATACTAGGCCACGATCCAGACTTAATATTTCAAAAAAGCGAGGGATATTGCTGGGCACTTGAATAAATGAAACCCTCAACTGGTTATTTACATCTTGAGCCGCTTTAGTTACCACACCAAATAACAATCGATTATTTTTAAGGGTTGGAAAAGTGTGATAGTTATCAAACAGCATAGGGGTCAGCATAGGGTAAATTGTGCGCTGAAAATACTGGTCTACCCTAGCTTTGTCTTCTGCTGAAAGAGATTGGTAACTTGCGATTCCAAAACCGCTCTTCTCAAAGAGTGGCTTTAGTTTTTTGATGAAGTAGTCGTGCTGCTCGTCTACAAATTTATGGATCTCGTTTAAGAGATGTTGACGAAAAGGGGTTTCACGAAGGCCGCTATAATCAAATCGCTCTTTTCCGTAATCCAAATAATTGTAAAGACTCCCTAGGCGAATCGTGCAAAACTCGTCTAGGTTGGAGGCAGTAATTGCCAGAAATTTTAATCGATCAAAAATACTGCGATCAATATGTTTCGCTTGATCAAGCACGCGATAGTTAAACTGAAGCCAGCTCAAATCGCGGCTTATGAAATTGCTTTCAAATATTTGTTTCTCGATTGGATTTTCAATATTCGTTTCAGTTACTGCAATTCCCATATATTTATTTGGATTAGGGGGCTTGAAGCTACAAGCCTCAGGCCACAGGCTCTTTTAGGTCAGATAGAACCTGTGGCCTGCAGCGTGAGGCTTGAAGCCAACAGGCAAGCATTAATCAAATGTCAATCTTAGCGTATTTCGCATTCTTCTCAATAAATTCTCTTCGAGGCGCGACTTCATCTCCCATCAACATAGAAAACAAATGATCTGCTTCGGCTGCTGATTCTATATTCACTTGCTTCAATGTGCGTTTGATAGGATCCATTGTGGTTGTCCACAACTGCTCGGGATTCATTTCACCTAACCCTTTATAGCGTTGCACACCTACACTGTCCTCGTTGCCGCCTTTGCTCATTTCTTTGATTAACGTATCGCGTTGTTCCTCGTTCCAGCAATAATTCTCCACCTTCCCTTTTTTAAGTTGATACAAGGGAGGCAAAGCAATGTATACATAGCCTTGTTCAATCAGTCCTCTCATGTAGCGGAAGAAAAATGTGAGAATCAATGTACGAATATGGCTTCCATCCACGTCCGCATCTGTCATGATAATCACTTTGTGATAACGCAGTTTGGTCAAATTCAATGCTTTACTATCCTCGGCTGTGCCAAAGCTGATTCCCAGAGCGGTGATCATATTCTTGATCTCTTCGTTCTCATAAATACGATGCTCTTGGGCCTTCTCTACATTCAAAATCTTTCCCCGCAAGGGAAGGATGGCTTGAAAATTACGATCGCGACCTTGCTTAGCAGAACCACCGGCCGAATCGCCCTCTACCAAATACAATTCGCAGATAGCGGGATCGGAACTTGCGCAGTCAGCCAATTTTCCTGGAAGTCCCGTGCCCGACAAAACATTTTAGCGGTGCACCATTTCTCGTGCTTTCTTGGCTGCAAGCCGCGCTTGGGCCGCTAAAATCACCTTGCTCACAATCAATTTTGCTTCGCGCGGATTTTCTTCTAGAAAATTTTGAAGCATCTCTCCCACTGCTATATCCACCGCGCCCATCACGTCCGAGTTTCCGAGTTTGGTTTTCGTTTGGCCTTCGAACTGTGGCTCCTGTACCTTTACAGAAATTACGGCTGTCAGCCCTTCGCGAAAGTCATCGCCACTGATTTCTATTTTTGCTTTTTCAAGCAAGCCAGACTTTTCAGCATAACTCTTCAGTGTTCGGGTAAGCGCTCTGCGAAAACCTGCTACGTGAGTCCCTCCTTCGTGCGTATTGATGTTATTCACATACGACACCAAGTTCTCGCTATAAGACGTGTTGTATCCCATTGCTACTTGGATCGGTATGTCACTTTTCACCGCATTCTCAATATAAATTGGGGTGGGAATCAGCTTCTCCCTAGTGGAGTCCAGGTATTCAACAAATTCGCGTAAGCCACCGACAGATAAAAATGCTGTTGACTTCGGTTCACCCTTTTCGTCTCTATCGCGAAGATCTTTTAAGTTTAGTTTAATGCCGGGATTAAGGAAGGCCAGTTCACGAAGCCGGGAAGCGATTGTCTCGTAATTGTATTCTTGAGTGAGCAAGAAAATTTCGTTGTCGGGCTTAAAGTGAACGGTAGTTCCTCTTTTTTCGGATTCACCAATTACTCGCACGGAGTATTGTGGTACCCCACGATGGTACTCCTGCTCAAAAACTTTTCCCTCTCGATAAACGGTGGCCGTCAGAACAGAAGACAGCGCGTTTACGCAGGAAACCCCCACTCCGTGCAACCCTCCTGAAACCTTGTAGGTATCTTTATCAAACTTCCCACCGGCATGAAGCACGGTCATAACAACCTCCAACGCACTTCGCTTCTCTTTTTCATGCATATCGGTTGGTATGCCCCGCCCATTATCTTCTACAGTAACTGAATTATCCTCATTAATCGTCACGTGAATGTCATCGCAATAGCCTGCCAGTGCCTCATCAATCGAGTTGTCCACTACCTCATAGACGAGGTGATGAAGCCCTTTTACCCCAATGTCTCCTATGTACATGGCAGGCCGTTTTCTAACCGCCTCTAAACCCTCTAAAACCTGAATATTACTCGCTGAATAACTACCTTCTTTCCTTACTTGTTCTTCGTTCATTAGTGTCTTTTAAAATACCTGCGAAAATACGTTTTTTAATACCATTTAATGCATTTTTTGATAGCAAAACTTTTACTTTTTGAAAGAAAAAATGACAGGTTTAATGGATCACTTTGAGACTTATAACTAAAGCATTAGTTTTGATAAAAATACAGAACTATGCGAGCACTTCTTTACCTTTTTTTCCTTGCGGGATCGATTACTTTCACAGTTGCGCAGAGTCTGGTAGAGATTACAATCGATTCGGCCGGAAGAAAGAAAACCATACGTACTAATCGGCCCGACACACTTTTCGCAAGGGGCAATTTTATGAAAGGGATGAAGGAATTTAAAATGCCGCACAGCACCTTTTCCGATGTGCCCATCTATAAATCAAAAGCAGACTCTCTGAAACTGGCCACGGCCGAAATGCAATTGGATGGTTTGGGCGAAGGAAGTACGAACATCAAAAAATCAGATAGCCTCATCAACCTGTTGAAACAACTGCGGAGTACATCCATTATTGGATATCGAAAAAATTATTTCCCGAATAAATCATTTTTTCCGTTTGACAGTCTGCGTTATGTTACCAACACAAAAGCCATCATTCAGATGAGCGTGTCCAACATCCGTACTAGAAAAATCCCGAAAGAAATATTGGCTTGCACAAACCTACAAGTACTTGAAATAGTAAATACCTCCATTCAAAAATTGCCGCGCAGCCTAAAAAAACTACCTGATTTAAAAATAATCCGAGTCTATAATAATCGAAGTAAGCGTTCGCTAAAACTAGGAAAGAATGCCAACATCCAAACGTTGACTATTCGCGGAGATAAACCTGGTTCGCTACCTACTAACTATGCAAAGTTTATAAACCTACGCAAGCTGGACTTAGCGGATAATACCCTAACTGGCTTTCCAAAAGGGGCGCACAAAAACAAATGCCTAAAGGAAATTATTCTTAGCGGCAACAAACTCACGCTATTGGATGATGATATCAAAACCCATCTCTATTTGGAGAAACTTGATTTGGGAAAGAATGCGCTCACAGAAATAGGTGCCTCTATACGCTCGTTTCCATCTTTAAAGATTTTGAAGTTTAATCACAACAGTATCACTAAAGTAGACGCTGCAATCGGTTCACTTAAAAAACTAGAGCAACTATCCTTTTACGCAAATCAGCTCAAAGCGTTTCCATCCGGAGTCTATGAATTACTGGCGCTAAAAGAGATTGATCTCTACTATAATCAAATAGAGAAATTAGACGAGCAAGCAACCTACTGGCAAAAACTTGAAGTACTCTATCTGGCGTTTAATAAACTTACCTCGCTGCCCGAAAGCCTAGGAAAGCTTCAGCATTTACGAGAACTCTACCTTCACAACAATCGACTCAGTTCGTTACCGGAAAAAATAGGCAATCTTCAAGAACTTAGGGTATTAAGGATCAACAACAATTTTCTAACAGTTCTTCCTACGTCCATTTATAAACTAAATGGGCTAGAGAATATGGACCTTTCTCACAATAGCCTAACGGATGTGCCAGAAGGTATTTTGAATTTCGATCAACTAAAAATCCTTGCACTGGTATCTAATCCGTGGACGGATGAAACCAAAAGGCGCTTGGCCGACTTCGCAAAAGAGCTAAGGCAAAAAAATGCTATCGTCCACCTTAATTCTTTTGACGAAAATCAACAGTAGGAGATCACCCCTTCTTTTTCTCAATTTTTATATTTTGGGGTTTCCCGTTTTCCTCAGCTAGTAATTGCACCTTCGCTTTCTGTAACTCCTCCTTTTGTGCGGGACTTACAGTGGGGTAATTCATATCAAGTTTAGCAAATTCAGAAGCAATAATTTCCGCCATAGCCAACCGTGCATACCATTTATCGTCAGCAGGTATGACAAACCAAGGTGCTACATTCATTGATGTTTCTGACAAGACCGTCTCATACGCTTTTTGATAGGCGTCCCAATGTGCGCGCTCCTTCAGATCACTTAATGAGAATTTCCAGTTCTTCGCTGGATCTTCGATCCGCTCTAAAAAGCGTTTCTTCTGCTCCTTTTTAGAAACGTGCAGAAAGAATTTCAAAATAACGGTTCCATTTTCAGCAAGGTTCTTTTCAAAGCGTTTGATCTGCTTATATCTTTTTTTCCAAAAAGCATCATCAATTTTTTTCACCGAGTCGATGCCCGGAATATTTTCGTTTAGTATCCACTCTGGATGTACCTTGGTGACCAACACATTCTCATAATGCGAGCGATTGTGAATCGCAATTTCACCGCGAGCCGGCAATGCGAGTTGATGCCGCCACAAGTACTCATGATCCAACTCCGTAGAATTCGGTGCTTTAAAGCTATACACTTTCACACCCAATGGATTAAAACCGGACATGATATGTTTTACTGCGCCATCTTTTCCCGCTGCATCCATCGCCTGAAGGATGATGAGTACACTGTGCTTACTGTAAGCATACAACTTATCCTGCACTTCTGCTAAGTGCTTTCGACCTGCCTCTAATAGAAGTTCAGATTCTTGTTTGTTAAAGATGTTCCTCTTGTATTTGGTGGGAAAGTCCTTCAGCTTAACTTTTTTACCGGGTATAATGTGATGGTCCTTAATAACGATCAATGTTTCTTTTGCCATAATTTTTGGGGTTACCGATTCGAAACTACACTTTTACACACAGTCTGTTTATGATTTTCGTCAGTATTTTTTAATAAATTTTATTGAAAACTGGCTCTTTTGATTTGCTTTTATTAGATTTCATGTATTCACCAACCCTCGCTAACCCATGAAAACATTGCTTCGATCATTTATTGCTTGCCTGCTTTTGGGCGGTCAATTTCAGGTTGCTTTGGCACAATCCAAGGATGTGGAGGCCATCAAGGCTGTAGTCGCCAAGGAGACCAGCTCCTTTATGAACGTAGATTATAAAAACTGGTCGGATACGTGGCTAAAAGCTCCGTACTCGTACTGGTCCTACTCTGACTCCACTAGCACAAGCTATTTGGAGGGTTGGGAAGGAATTGACAAAAACTTTCAATCTTATTTTAGAACTTCCAAACCCTCTCGCGCAACCATCACGAACGAGTGGCAACAGATACGTGTTTACGGCAACGGTGCTTACGTGCGATTTGTTCAAAAAGTAAAAGACGATATCGACCGTGATGAAACTTCACAAATGCGAGTGTTGGAGAAAACGAAAGATGGGCAATGGAAAGTCATTTGCGTGGGTGCCATTGCAAAATACCCAAAAGAATAAAAGCATTGCCGTTAGCAAGCTTCCTGTTAGAGTTTCTGAAAAACTGGTAACCAAAAGCTGATCTACTCCACCTTTACACCCAAGTTATCACCGAGCAAGTAAAACTGTTTCATCCAGTCTTCATTGAGTTCAGAAGGCTTCTTGACTTTGTTTTCTAACGACATTTCAAAATACAGATTCTGGCTCTGATGTAAATTGGGTTCGAGTTTAAATTTTTCCAATACCGGAAACAGGCGATTTAGCCGCTCGATGCGCTTTACGTTCTCCCGCTCAACACGAACTCTTTTGATTTCCTTGAAAATGCTCTCTCCTGCCAAGCGCTCTACTTTACCGGTGTCTTCAATTTTCAAATTCCAATGTTCCAGCTCTGCGCCAATTCGTTCCAACGTTTTGACATTGATCTTATCTGGTTGGAAACATTTTAGCAAATCTGCATTCAAGATATACTCAAAAGTAGTTTTGTATGCCTTTGGAATCGGAATGTCGTTATTCGACAGCGCGTTTACCAATGGGTAATCGCGGTTGTACGTCCTGCGCAATGAATTTTCAATATCCTCCATGCCCTGCGAAGCAATGAAATCCAAAATCTTTCGCTTTTCTTCTTTGAATAATGACCAGATCGAATATTTCTCTGCGCCAAAATAGGTTTGCATAATGCTGATCACGTCTCCTAATCGGCCTTCTTCAAACGCATTTACCATACGGAACTGCATTCCAAAAAATTTATCTAGCTCAATATCCAACGACAAATTTCCAATCAGGTCGTGTTTACCTAAATAAATAACCGCAAATGCAAATTTCTTTTCTGAGCGAGTAACCAATGATCGAACTTTCGTAATGCCTGTTACTAATTTCTGTTCGCCTGCCTCCTTCTTAACAAAAAACTCGTTCGTAGCCTTGTAGTT
>Ga0136636_10001511_pt1 | contig 13614 bp, 10 predicted proteins | sample AntDrymUQ8522106_2_FD_104653 | JGI IMG/M metagenome (GOLD analysis project Ga0136636, IMG submission 104653) | Polar desert sand microbial communities from Dry Valleys, Antarctica - metaG UQ852 (21.06) | ecosystem: Environmental > Terrestrial > Soil > Desert | place: Antarctica: Dry Valley... | reverse complement strand
GGCGAGGAAGCGCAGCAGCTGAGTGAGACCCGAGGTGCGTAGAAAGAAGTCGGTGGCGATGCCGCCGGCGATCAGCACCGCGCCGATGATCAGCAGATCGACCAGCATGGCCATAGCGCGCGAGACGAAGCCGGCGTACCTGGCGTAGATCGGGCCAAGCTTGGCCACCCGCGTTACGCCGGGCGACAGCGGCCTAGTTTGCTCTTGCTGGATGGTATTGCTCATAGCAGATTACCGCTGGCGTGATCGGCTTACAAATAGGCCCTGGGCGTCGGGCGGAAGCTGGGCGCGCGGTGGGCGGCGCAGAATCCGGCGCGCGAGGCGCTCCACAAGTATGTCGGCGCTCACGGCACGCTCGCGCACCTCCTCTACAACCGCGTCGGCGATGGAGCTGCTCTGGGTCTGCACCAGCTCCACCAGGGCTGGGGAGTGCGCAAGGGTATTGATGGCCTCGTCCATGGCTTTGGTGGCGACAAGGTAGGTGACGGCGTCCTCCATCACGGGGCTGCGCACAAGCTCGGCCACCGCCTGCTGCACGCCCTCGCGCCGGGCCAGGGCGACGATCGCGTCGTCCATCGCGGGCGAGCGCACCAGGGCGGACACGGCCTGCTGCACGCCGTGCTGGCGGGCGAGGTACGGGATCGCCTGGTTGAGGACGTCGTCGATGGCGGCGCTGGCGAAGGCGCGGCTGCGCTGCTCCTCCAGCTGGCCGCGCGCCACCCAGCGGGCGGTATCCTGCTCGCCTGATTCGGCGCGTTGCATGTTTGGGACGAAGCGCGGGAGACCATCGAGCACCGCCGAGAAGACGCTGCCCGAGAAGTGGCCGGCCACGCCGCGCAGCCACTGGAGCGGGTTGCCCTGGGGGCGCAGTTCCTCTTCGGTCTCGAAGACCCAGCCGATCAGGCCGTGGCGAAAGCGGGGGTCGCCGGGGGCGCGCACAGGCATATCGAGGCCGGCCTGATCGGGTGTGGGGATGCCGCGCTCCAGGCCCGCCGCACGCTCCCAGCGCCCCGCGTGGGCGCCGAGGCCATCCAACCCCAGCACAACGGCGCCGATCAGCAGCCGCGTAAGCGCCTCGCTGGTCTGGACTGGCAGCGGCGCAGGTGCGGGCGCCTCTGGGGCGGCTGCCCACGCGGGCCGCTGCGGTTCGTCCCACGCAGGGGGCGGATCGGGCTGCGTATCAGCGATGTCGAGGCGGCTCAGGGCGGCGTCGAGCTGGCGCTTTGCGGCATCAAAATTGGGCTGCTTGGCCATGGACGCTCCGGGGAGCCACGCGGCTCCGTCATACGAATGATGCGAGCGGGCAGTTGTATGCCACAGAGTATAGCAGCATGCTTGGCGCCATGCGGGTCTGCCAGTCGCTGGTGCCGCTCGGCAAGGCGATCCGCAGCACGAGCATGGACTTCTCGCTGGTGCGCATGCGCAACGCCCAGGGCTGGAGCGACTGATCACGGCGTGCGGCGGGCCAGCTCGGCGGTGGCGACGGGCAGCGTGAAGCAGAACTGCGAGCCCTCGCGCAGCTGGCTGCGCACCCAGATCCGGCCGCCGTGCAGCTCCACCAGCGCTTTTGTGATGCTCAGGCCCAGGCCAGTGCCGCCGATACGCCGGGTATTCGTGTTATCAACGCGGTAGAAGCGCTCCCAGATGCGGGCCAGATCCTCGGGGGCGATACCGATCCCCTGGTCGTAGACGCCCACAAAGACCCAGCGACCGCGCGGGTGATCAGGCGGCAGCTCGGCCTCGCTGGCCTCGTGGATGTCCAGCGAGATCTCGCCGCCAGCCGGGCTATACTTGATCGCGTTGGTGAGCAGGTTGAAGATCACCTGCTTCACCTTGTCGCGATCAATGTAGACAGGCGGCAGCCGCTCGGGCAGCTTGAGCAGCATGCGATGGCGCTGAAGCTGCGTGTTGAGCTGGGTGGTGAGCTCGTACACAATCGTGTAGAGCGATGTAACCCAGGAGTTCAGCGTGACCTTGCCGGCCTCCAGCCGCGAGAAGTTGAGCAGATCCTCGACCAGCTGTGAGAGGCGACCCGCCTCGACATAGACCGTGTTGATAAACTGAGCGCGCTCGTCGGGCGAGAACTCGCGGTTCAGCAGCAGCTCGGTGTAGCCGAGGATCGAAGTGAGCGGGGTGCGCAGCTCGTGAGAAACAATCGAGACAAACTCAGTCTTGAGGCGCTCGGACTCGCCCTCACGGGTCACATCGGTAACGGCCCAGAGGCGCCCCGATATCTGGCGCTGGCTGTCGTGCGTAGGCACGGAGAGCACCTGAAGCTCCTGGGGCGGGTTGGCGAGGCGCACCAGGGTGCGCTGCGTCTCGGCGGGGGCGCGCTGGCCGCCGGTGCAAAACTCGGTGAGCTTGAGCGGCTCCTGGAGGCGCGGCAGCAGGCTCTCCACCAGATCGAGCGAGACGTGAAAGGGCGCGCGGCCGCCGCCGTTGAGGCCCCAGAGCCTGGCCCAGGCGGGATTGGCGCGCAGCACCTTGCCATTGGCGTCGAGCAGGGCGAGGCCGGTGGGCAGGCTGCTGAAGACCTGGCCGAGATAGTTGGCGCTCTCTAGGGCGTCCTGGTAGTGGACGGCGCGGCTGAGCGGGTGGGCGGCGCGGTCGCAGAGGGCGCGCACAAAGGCCAGCGCCTCCTCGCCGAAGGCGTTTGAGCGCGGGCTATCGAGGATGATCACGGCGGCGGCGCGGCCACCCACCATGATCGGGGCGGCGAGCTCGGCGCGGGCGCCGACGCCAGCGGGGGGCAGCGTGGGTTGGAGCGTCACATCGCGCACGAGCAAGGCGCGGCCAAGGCGGGCGGCGCGCCCTGCCAGGCCGGTCTCCCAGCTCAGGCGCTGGCGGGCGCCCATCAGGCCGCCGCCATCCTCGGGGTAACCCTCGTAGAGCTGAAGCACCAGCTCGCCCCGCGTGTGGTCGACCAGCGCCACGGCGCCCGACTCAGCGCCGGTGCTCTCCAGGGCGCGGCGCAGAAGCAGGCTGAGCAGCGCGTGAAGGTTGAGCATCTCCTCCAGGCGCTCGTCGATCTCGGCGAGCTGGCGCTGGCGCTGAGGGGTGAGGGTGAGGCCAGTCGGCGTCTCGCCATCGGAGGCGCCGGCGAGGGGCGGCGGCAGGCGGCGGCCCTCCTGGGCGACGGCGATGGCGAGCTGGGGCAGCAGGGCGCTGATCAGCTCCTGGGCCTCGTCGGCGAGGCTGGCGCCAGCCTCGCCGCGCAGCTCCAGAACGCCCCAGAGCCGCCCGCCCCAGAAGATCGGCGCCCCGAGGTACGCGGCCTTGGCTACGGGCAGCTGGCCGGCCACGGCAGCGTCGTTGCTCACCACGATGCTGCGCGCCTCCACAGCGCCGCCGATCGCCACCCTGCGCGTGAGCGCCTCGTCCCACGGGTACGGCCAGCCATCGGCCGAGTAGAACTGCTGGCGCAGCGTGCCGGGCTGCGCAGACTGGAGCCAGCAGGTGAGGCGCGCGTCGCGGAAGCGCACGGCGGAGCGCAGCAGCTCGAATAGGCGATGCAAACGCTGCTGGAGCGGCTGCTCGACGTGCAGGATGCGCGTCGCCTCGGCGAGCAGGGCGAGCGCCTCGATTGAGCGGTCGGGCCGTGTGAGCATTGGCTGTACGCGGTAGGGGGCCGGTTGCCGCTCCATTGTACCGCCTGACGGCGGGGTGTCAAAGGCTTCTACGCCGCGCCTTTGTGGGCGGAAGCGCCCCGCACCCCACGCCGGGGCGCTTCCGCCACCGGTCTGTCGGCGTCGAGCGACGTTGCATCAGCCCTTTGCGCCGGGGTGCGAGGCGGTAGCTCCCGGACACAGGATGGTATAATGCTCCCCAGCACGTCCTTGCGCACGGGAGCCGCCACATGTCGCAACGCAAGCGCCTGGCTTTGATCGATGGGCACGCCCTGGCCTTCCGCGCCTTCCACGCTATGCGTGAGGCCGGCCTGCGCGCCTCCAGCGGCGAGCCTACCTACGCCGTCTTCGGCTTCGCCCAGATCCTGCTCACCATGATCCAGGAGCAGCAGCCCGACTATGTGATTGTCGCCTTCGACATCGGCCGCACCTTCCGCGACGACCTCTACGCCGAGTACAAGGCCGGCCGCTCCGAGACGCCCGAGGAGTTTCACCCCCAGCTCACGCGCATCAAGCAGCTCGTCGAGACGCTCAACATCCCGATCTACACCGCCGAGGGCTTCGAGGCCGACGATGTGATCGGCACGCTCTCCGAGCAGGCATCTGCGCAAGGCGTCGAGACGATTATCCTCACGGGCGACACCGATACGCTCCAGCTGGTGAACGACCATGTGCGCGTGCTGCTCGCCAATCCCTACGCCAAGGGCCGCAACACCACCATGTACGACGAGCCCGCCGTCCGCGAGCGCTACGAGGGCCTGGCCCCCACGCAGCTCGCCGATCTGCGCGGCCTCAAGGGCGACAGCTCCGACAATATCCCCGGCGTGAAGGGCATCGGCGAGAAGGGCGCGATCAATCTGCTCAACCAGTTTGGCACGGTCGAGGCGATCTACGACCGCTTCGACGAGCTGCCGAACCGCTACAAGAAGCCGCTGGAGGGCCAGCGCGCTATGGCCGAGTTCAGCAAGCGCCTCGCCACGATTGTCTGCGATGTGCCGCTTGAGCTCGATCTCGCCGCCGCCGCGCTTGGCGACTACGACCGCGCCGCCGTGATCCGGCTCTTCCAGGAGCTCGAGATCGGCGCTAGCTCGAATCTGCTCAAGAAGCTCCCGCCGGTGAGCGGCGAGCCCGCCGTATCAGCGGGCCCCGATGAGCCCGCGCCCCACCTCGCCGCGCCTGGCGCCGCGCCCCAGCAGGATATGTTCGCCGAGGCGCTGCCCGCCACGCTTCAGGCCGCCTCGGTGGACATGGGCGGCGGTACGATGCAGCTCACGCTCTTTGACGTGCCCACGCCTGCGGCGCCCGCCGCCCCCGCCGCCCCGCCCAGCCACGGCGACTACCGGGCCATCACCAGCGAGGAGCAGCTCTCCGAGCTGATCAACCAGCTCAACGTGGCCCCCGGCTTCGCCTTCGACACCGAGAGCACCGGCCTGCGCCCGTTTGAGAGCGAGCTGGTGGGCATCTCGATCGCCACCACCCCCGGCGCCGCCGTCTACATCCCCTTCGGCCACAGCAGCGGCGAGCAGCTGCCGCGTGAGCGCGTGATCGCTGCGCTGCGCCCCTTCTTCGAGGACGCCGCCCGCCCCAAGTATGCGCACAACGCCAAGTTCGACATCGAGATGCTCACCACGGCGGGCATCGAGCTGCGCGGCCTGGCCTTCGACACGATGATCGCCGCCGGGCTGCTCGGCAAGCAGCGCGTGGGCCTGAAGGAGCTGGCCTTCTACGAGCTCAAGCTGCTTGAGCCGCTGGCGCCGATCGAGGATCTGATCGGCCGAGGCAGCAAGCAGATCAGCTTCGACCAGGTGCCCGTGGAGCGCGCGGTGCCCTACGCCGCCGCCGACGCCGACATGACGCTGCGCCTCAAGCTGCTGCTGGAGCAGCAGCTGGCCCAGTTCGAGCGCATCAACGGGATCTTCACGCGCCTGGAGCTGCCGTTGGTGCCTGTGCTGGTGGCGATGGAGCGCGCCGGGATCGGCCTCGACAAGGCCTACATCCAGAGCCTGGGCGAGCGCCTGGAGGGCCGCATCCGCACGATCGAGGCGAATATTCACGACATGGCTGGCGGCCCGTTCAACATCAACTCGGGCGCCCAGCTGAACCAGGTGCTCTTCGAGGGCGGCAAGTTCGGGCTCGACCCGAAGGCGCTCAACCTGAGCAAGCTGAAGGCCGGCGGCTTCTCGATCACCGCCGAGGTGCTGGAGCAGATGGCGCTCATCGCCCCGATCGCCGCTGAGATCCTGAGCTACCGCCAGCTCTCTAAGCTCAAAAGCACCTACATCGACGCCCTGCCCACGCTGATCAACGCCCACACCGGCCGCGTGCATACCTCCTACAACCAGATCGGCGCAGCTACGGGAAGGCTGTCGAGTGTAGATCCCAATCTTCAAAATATTCCAGTGCGAACGCAGGAAGGTCGCGAGATCAGGCGCGGCTTCGTGGCCGCCCCCGGCCACAAGTTTATCGCCGCCGACTACTCGCAGATCGAGCTGCGCGTGCTCGCCCACGTCACCAAAGACCCTGCGCTGGTAGCGACGTTCAACGAGGGGCGCGACATCCACGCCACTACTGCGTCGCGGCTGTTCGGCGTGCCCCAGGAGCAGGTGGACAAGAACCAGCGCCGGATCGCAAAAATGACCGTATTTGGGATTATCTACGGCATTAGCTCGTTCGGGCTCGCGCAGCGCCTCCAGCTGGATCGCGCCACCGCGCAGGAGCTGATCAACGGCGTCTTCGCCAGCTTCCCTGGCCTCAAAGCCTACATCGACGAAGTTCAGCGCACCGTGCGCGAGACAGGCTACGTGAGCACGCTGTTCGGGCGCCGTCGCTACTTCGCTGGCCTCGCCGCCGGCGACAAGGGCCCTCAGGCGCAGGCGGCCATGCGCGAGGCGATCAATGCGCCCATCCAGGGCACCGCCGCCGACCTGATGAAGATCGCGATGATCAACGTGCAGCAGGCGCTCCAGGAACAGCAGCTCGCCACCCGCCTGCTGCTCCAGGTTCACGACGAGCTGATCTTGGAGGCGCCAGACCACGAGGTCGAGGCCGCCGCTCGCCTGGTCTGCACTGTGATGGAGGGCGTCTACACGCTGGATGTGCCGCTTGGTGTGGAGGTGGAGAGCGGGCCGAACTGGGAAGAGCTGAAGCCGATCTACATTGAGCGATAGACGGTGGACGGTGGACGGTGGACGGTGGACGGTGGCGCATTTCATTGGGGCGGTGGGCGCCCCGCGCATGGGTGTATCAGACACGAGGTAAGCATGGTGATGGTTCCGCAGCTAGAAGCGGCCCCGCAGGCGGTGATAGAGCAGGGCATGCCCACCTTCTCGGTGGTAGCGCCGGTCTTCAACGAGGAGGCGCTGGTTGAGGAGTTCTGCCGCCGCTGCGTAGCGGCGCTGGAGCCGCTTGGCGAGCCGTTCGAGCTTGTGCTGGTGAACGACGGCAGCCGCGACCGCTCGCCCCAGCTGCTGCGCGCCCTCCACGAGCGCGACCCGCGCATCAAGGTGCTCAACTTCTCGCGCAACTTCGGCCACCAGTTGGCGATCACCGCCGGCGCCGACTATGCGCAGGGCAAGGCCGTGGTGGTGATCGACTCCGATCTCCAGGACCCGCCTGAGGTGATCCCGCAGCTGATCGCGAAGTGGCGCGAGGGCTACGAGGTGGTCTACGCTGTGCGCGAGGAGCGCGAGGGCGAGACGTGGTTCAAGACGGTTACGGCTGCGTTTTTCTACCGCCTGATCGCCAAGATCACGAGCGTGGAGCTGCCCGTGGACGCGGGCGACTTTCGCCTGATGGATCGCAAGGTGGTGGACGCCCTGAGCCGCATCCGCGAGCATCACCGCTTTATGCGCGGCCTGTCGGTGTGGGTCGGCTTCAACAGCACGGGCATGCCGTACAAGCGCCTCGCCCGCAAGGCCGGCGCCACCAAATACCCGCTGCGCAAGATGCTCAAGTTCGCGCTCGACGGGATCACCAGCTTCTCGTACCTGCCCTTGCAGCTGGCAACCTATATGGGCTTCATCACCGCTGGCCTGAGCCTGCTGTTCATTCTGGTGATCTTCGCGCTGCGCCTCGGCGGCCAGACGGCCCAGGATGCGGCCTTCTACGGCCAGGCCTCCACGCTCGCGGCGGTGCTCTTCATCGGCGCGGTGCAGATGATCTCGCTCGGGATTATCGGCGAGTATGTGGGCCGGATCTACGACGAGGTGAAGGGCCGACCGCTCTACATTGTCGCCGAGGCGCTTGGCTACCCCGAGGAGCAGCACAGGCGGAGCGAAGCCAGGCGCGAGAAGTGAAAACGGGGTGAAACCTTAAGGGGCCAGGCTGCGTATAATAATGGAGCAACAGGGCAGATTTCCGAAGCGAGCATTCGTAGCACAGACTTGTCGACGAAGCTCAACACACAGATGAGGCAGGCATGACAACGCAGCGAAGCAGAGGACAGGGTGGGACAGGGCCGCGGATCGGGCTGATCGGTGGTGCATTGGCGGTGCTGGTGATCCTCGGCATCGGCCTTTCCACCATGAAGTTCGCCCAGATCAACGAGGGCGAGCGGGGCATTATCGTCACTCAGGGCCGCGTGGAGGGTATTCAGGAGCCGGGCCTTTTCTTCCGCCCCTTTGCGCCATTTACGACCGTGGAGGTGGTGAACATCCGCCGCCAGACGCGCGAGATCACGCAGAACGTCGCGAGCTTCGACAAGCAGCTCTACGACATGAGCATCCAGGTGGACTACAGCCGCAAGACGGACAAGCAGTCGCTTCAGGATCAGTACGGCCGGATCGGCGTGAGCGACGAGCAGCTGAACAACTTCCTGGACGGCTTTATCAACGACGCGCTGAAGAGCGCGAGCACCCAGCTCACCCTGGATCAGGCGCTTTCTGATCGCAACGGCTTTAGCACGCGGATCACCGGCTTTCTGCGCACGCCGCCCGGCGAGGGCCAGCAGGCGCCGGTCGACCAGATCTACGTAAACCTTGAGGCCGTGAAGGTGCTCGACATTTCGGTGGGCGAGCAGTACGCCCAGCTGCTGGCCGAGAAGGCCAACCTGGAGGTACAGATCGAGACCGAGCAGAAGCGCCGTGAGCAGATCGAGGCCCAGCAGACCAACAATCTGTTCCAGGCCGAGCAGGAGGCCACGGTAGCCCTGACCCGTGAGAAGGGCCAGACGGCGGCCTCACTGGAGGCGGCCAGCCGCGACTCGCAGGTGCGCACGATCGAGGGGCGCTACTGGCGCGAGAACCCCGAGCTGTTCGAGCTGCGCAAGCGCGAGCTGATCGTCCAGATGATGTCCAACGACAATCTATGGTTCGTGGACCCGAACACGAACCTTACGCTGCTGCTAAACCAGATGGGCGGCAACACATCTACCGCCATTGTGCCGCAGCCCACCGCGCCGGAGGCCCAGCCGGTGGCTCCGGTGACGCCGGCCATACCCGTCGAGCCCGCGCCCGCAGTGCCTGCAGCGCCCGCCAACCCGTAGGCCAATTTCTGCTAGGAACACCGCATGTCATGCTGAGCGGAGCGAAGCATCTCGGCTGAGACCCTTCGCTCCGCTCAGGGTGACATATCGATTAGCTGGATTTGACGCCGCCACGCATAACGGTATAATGGCGGCGTTATGCGGGGAGGTGGCGGAGCGGTTGAACGTGCTCGTCTCGAAAACGAGTAGGGCCTGAAAACCCTCGGGAGTTCGAATCTCCCCCTCCCCGCCAACGGTTTTTGGCGGCACAGCGCCCTTCCTGATCCAGGAAGGGCGCTCTCGATTCGCAGGAGCGCCCACTATGAGCGAAGAGCAGATCACAGAGCAGGAGCGGCTGATCGCCTGGCTCCAGAGCCAGCTAGAGCGGCAGCGCGCGATCAACGGCGAGCTGCGCAAAGCTGTGGCCGAGCTCGCCCGCACGTTTCAGGAGTCGCTGGCCGCCGCCTACGAGGCCGGCGAGAGCGGCGAGATCGAGGCGGTGCGGCGGATCACGCGCGCCAACCAGCAGCACTGGCAGAGCTACCTGCAACAGATCGTGGCGGCGAGCAAGGGCGGCGACCCTACTCCACCAGCCCCGTGAGCAGCTCGCGCAGGGCCGCGCGGGCCGCCTCTGCGGCGGGCGTGCCATCGGTGTAGACGGCGCCTGGCCGCCCAGGGACGAGCTGCTCGCTGAATGGCGCGAAGGCCGGCACGCTCGCCAGGCTCGTGGCGCCCTCGGCCTGCGCAAACGCCTCCAGCGCCGCGCCGCTATTGCTGAACACGACATAATGATCAACCAGGCCAAAGGCGCTGATCAGGCTGGGCGCGCCGCCCTCAGCGACGTAGAGCGTGCTCTCGCCCACAACCTTGGCCGCGATGCGCTCGCCGGCGGCCTCGCGGGCGGCAAGGTGCTTGCGCAGAAACGTCTCGGCCTGGGGGTCGTTCTTCGAGCTGACGATGATCAGCAGCTCGCCATTGCGCAGCAAGGCCTCGGCGGCGTTCGACCCGCTGACCACAGCCGGGTCTATGCCGCGCACGGCCACCGCGAGCTCGCTGCCGAGCCAGGCCACCACGTCGTCGCCGAAGCTCACGCCGAGCAGGCGCTCGACCGGCGCCAGGAGTGCGGCGGGGTCGGCCACACCAAAGTTCTGGCGGATGGCAGCGCGCAGCTGGTCGACCTCGATTACACCGCCGACGTTGGGCGCGAGGGCCGCGTAGAACTGGGTGTCGGCGGGCAGCAGCTCCGGCATGCTGGGGCCGCGAGCGGCCAGCAGCAGCCAGGCGAAGAGCGCCCCGCCGATCAGGACGGCGACCAGGGTGATGGCGAGGCCGCCCGCGAGCGCGTAGCCGAGGCCCCGCTCCTGCCGTGCGGCGCCTGTTGCTGGGTGCGAAGTCATAAAAAGCTCCATATGTTATCCGCAGATGACGCAGATGACGCAGATTTCCGGCCCATTTTCGGCTAGAATCTACTGCCATGGTACCATGAGCGGGCGAACGCGCGGGGTGACGGTGGACGGTGGACGGTGCCGCGCGCCCGCCCGCTGAACGCGACGGCGGACGGTGCTCAGAGGCACGCTCCTACCGTCCACCGTCCACCGTCCACCGTCCGCCGTCCACCGTCTAAAACAACCAGCTACGGTTTTTGAGAAGAGAGACAAGCAATGCGCCTTGAGCTGCTGCCCCCGGAGCTGGCCGTGGGCCACATCCTCTGCCACAACCTCGCCGACGCCCAGGGGCGCAAGGCCTTCGCGAAGGGCCGCGTGCTGCGGCCCGAGGATCTGCCGCGCCTGCGCGAGCTTGGCGTCGCGGCGCTGCGGGTGGCGCTGCTCGCCCCCAACGACGTGCGCGAGGACGAGGCGGCCGCCCGGCTCGCCGCCGCCGTGGCCGGCCCCGGCGTAAGCGCCACACCCGCGCACAGTGGCCGGGTGAACCTGCGCGCCGAGCAGGCTGGCCCGCTGCTGGTAGACGCCGCCGCGCTGCTCGCGATCAACGAGGTGGACGGGCTTACGGTTGCCACGCTGGCGCGCCACCAGCTTGTGCGCCCCGGTCGCACCCTCGCCACGATCAAGGTGATTCCGTTCGCTGTGCCCGAGGCCGAGCTGGCCCGTGCCGAGGCAGCCGGACGCGCCACCGGGGGTGTGCTGCAAGTTCGCCCGCTGCTGGTGCAGCGCGTGGGCGTGATCCTGGTGAGCAGCCTGGCCGCCCGCCTGCGCGTGGAGCGCGGGGTCTACCCCGCCATCGAGGCGCGCGTGGTCGCCCTGGGCGGGGCGGTGGCCGCCCGGCGCATGGTGGCGCCCGCCGAGGCCGAGGTGGCGGCGGCGCTGGGCGAGCTGCGCGCCCTGGGCCTGGAGCTGATCATCGTGGCGGGCGAGACCTCGGTGGTGGACATGGACGACGTGACGCCGCGCGGGATCGTTCTGGCGGGCGGGCGGGTAGAGCACTACGGCGCGCCCGTCGAGCCGGGCAATTTGCTACTGCTGGCATACCTGGAGGGGTCGCGGCCCAACACTGTGCTCCCCGTGCTCGGCGCGCCTGGCTGCGTGCGCTCCCGCGATGCCAACATCGTAGATCTGCTGCTGCCACGCCTGATGGCTGGCGAGGCGCTGCGCCGCCACGACATTGTGGCCCTTGGGCACGGCGGTCTGCTGGGGTGAGGCAAGGGAACAGGGAACAGGGGACAGGGGGTGGCAGTCTGAGCGCAGGCAGATCAATTCGCCCGGTATGCCTTGTGCGGGTTATGGCGGCGCGCTACTATAGCTCAAGTTTCGGTCGTTCCTGCCGTTATGCTTAAGCAAGCTCTAGGCGCTCCGGGGCGGTGGCCCTGTTCCCTGTTCCCTGTTCCCTGTTCCCTTCGTGAGGTTTTTATGTCGCTCGAAGCGCTCAAAATGGATCGGCGCGAGGCCGCCTTGCTGGATTTTAGCCGCGCCGTTAACCTAAACCCCGACTATCTATGGGCCCGCTACCAGCGCGGCCAGGTGCTGCGCGAGCTTGGTCGCCATGATGAGGCCCTGGAGGATTTTCGCCATGCTGCCCAGATCGACCCCGACGACTCAGCCGTGCAGGCCGAGCTAGGCGAGACCTTGCGCGTGCTGCGCCGCTACCCCGAGGCCGTGGAGGCCTTTGGTCGCGCCATCGAGCTCGATCCGAACTACGCCTGGGCTTTTGGCAGCCGCGGCCAGACCTTGCGTGCCATGCGCCGCCATGAGGAGGCACTCGCCGACTTCGAGCGCGCCCTGGCGATCACGCCCGATATGGCCTGGGTGCTCGCCGAGCGGGGCGAGGCGCTGCGCTCCCTTGGGCGCTTCGACGAGGCGATCGTTCAGTTCTCGCACGCCATCGCGCAGGACCCCGCCTACGCCTGGGCGATCGGCCACCGCGCCATCGCCTACCGCGAGCAGGGCCGCTACGCCGAGGCTGTGGCCGACCTCGATCAGGCCCTGGAGCTTACCCCGAACCAGGCCTGGCTGCTCGCGGAGCGCGGCGAGGCCAAGCGCCTGCTGGAGCGGCTCGACGAGGCGCTGGAAGATCTTGGCCGTGCCATCGAGCTCGACCCTGTGTACGCCTGGGCGATTGGCAGCCGTGGCGCCGCCTACCGCTCCACCGGCCAGGATGATGAGGCCCTTGCCGACTTCAGCCGCGCCATCGAGCTTGACCCGAGCTATGTCTGGATCTACACGCAGCGCGGCATGCTGCACCGCAGCGTGGGCCGCCAGGACGAAGCCCTGGCCGACTTCAGCCGCGCCATCGAGCTCGACCCCAGCCACGCCAGCGCCTACGCCGAGCGCGGCGAGATCTACCGCCTGCGCCAGCAGTACCCCGAGGCGCTGGCCGACTTCAGCCGCGCCATCGAGCTGCGCGCGGAGTACGCCTGGGCGCTGGGCAGCCGTGGCCAGACCTTCCGCGCCCTCGGCCGCTACGAGGAGGCCGTCGCCGACCTCAGCCGCGCGCTGGAGCTGCGCCCCGAGGCGGCGTGGGCGGTCGCCGAGCGCGGCGAGTGCTACCGCAACCTCAAGCAGTTCGACGCAGCCCTGGCGGACTTCAACCGCGCCATCGAGCTGAACCCCGAGGACTCCTGGTCGCTCAGCCGGCGCGGCGCCACCTACCAGTCGCTCTCGATCTTCGAGGAGGCCTACATCGACCTCACGCGCGCCGTGGAGCTCGACCCGAACAACGCCTGGGCCTGGGCGCAGCGCGGGAACCTGTTCCGGCAGATGTGAGCGCTACTCCCGCCCCAATAAATCCCGCAGGTCGGGGTAGGTGCTGCTCCGCTTGGGCTGGCGCAGTGCCTCGGCGTAGGCGCCGATGCTGCTGAGCAGCCTGGCCACCTCCATCGCCTCATCAGGGTCCTCAATCTGGCGCACGCGCTCTGCCAGCAGGCCGCGTAGGGTGCGGATCTGCTCCTGGCGCAGGTTGAGCGCGCAGTCCTCGGCCTCGCGGCGGTAGCGCAGCAGGTCGGGCCGCCCCAGGGCGTAGTCGGCGCAGAGCAGCGCGCGATCGCGCAGCTCGTCGTCGAGCCGCTCGCACCAG